>Ga0157370_10001116_pt1 | contig 33612 bp, 27 predicted proteins | sample C35metaG_FD_113463 | JGI IMG/M metagenome (GOLD analysis project Ga0157370, IMG submission 113463) | Corn rhizosphere microbial communities from Kellogg Biological Station, Michigan, USA - C3-5 metaG | ecosystem: Host-associated > Plants > Roots > Rhizosphere > Soil | place: USA: Michigan... | reverse complement strand
GCCAGTTCGACGGCAAGCGTCTCCAGCAGCCGTGTGTGCGGTTTAGTTTCCAAAAACCGTGTCAGGCGTTCGCAATACCGCTCGTAATCGATCCATTCGTGCGCGCTCGTTTCAGCAGGCGTACAGCGATAGCCAAGACGCGCATCGATAACCACCGGCTGGGGCGCTTCGTGCTCGTGCGCGTGAATACCGACGCGGGTGAGCACTTCCAGGCCTTCCACGAACACTGACCACCCTCGCCCATTGCGCGTCGACGAGCGCACCGAGCGCCACAGCGCTTCGTCGACGACAAAAGGTTCGCTCGGCTTCACAATAGGATCGGCGCGGCCGCGTCGACGATGATCCGGCAGAAGTAATCGCCGAAGCTGCGGCGTACTACCAACTCGAATGTGTCGTGGGCGGTCGGGATCAGAACGATCGGCGCCTTGAAGTAGTGGCTTTGCGCGCACTGACCCGGTTGGAACACGCGCGGATGCAAATCGAGCGGACAACCCCGGGAGATTACGTCGCGTACGCGATCGCCGCTAGCTTCGAGCACCGTATAGCCGCTGCCGACATCGACGACCGAGGCGAACAACGTACCGAACGCCGTACGCAACTTGCTCTCGAGTTGCGGCGTGCGCGCCTGTGCCGAACGCACGAGCCATTCGTCGGGCCCCAGCCAAAGCACGTCATACTCGGCGCCCCGTGCGACGGTATTGGGTTTCTCCGGCACCCGCACGCCGATCGCGCTTTCCATTGCCGCGACAAACGCGCCGTCGCGCGCATCGCCACGCACATTCGCGAGATCGAGAAACGGCCGCTCGCGCAAGCGAAACGCCTTCGATTGCCGGGCCTGATTCGCGTCGAGCAGCGCTTGCGCACCGACGAGCGGCGATTCTAGGGGCAAAAGCACGCCGGCTACCGCCGCATTGCTTCGGTTTTCATTCCACATGCTGACGCACTCCTTCGACATCGTAGAAGACGGTGCCCGAAATCGTCGCCGCCATCGATTTTCCGTTCAGATCCACCGACACTTTTTGGCCCATCTTGCCGAGACCGCCCTTCACCACCGCCATCGCGATCGATCGCTTCAGGATCGGGCTGTAGTAGCTCGACGTCACATGGCCGAGCATCGGCACCGGCGTGTCGGCCACCCGATTCGCCGCGGGACCGGTGACGCCGTGTGCCACGATCTGGCTGCCTTCAGGTAAGACGAACGAGGGATCGTCGGTGAGTAGCCCGACCAATTGCTTACGTCCTTCCTTCGCCGTATCAGAGCGCGTCAACGAACGCTTGCCGAGGCAATCCTTCGTCTTCGCCACGAGACCGCCCATCCCGACATCGAACGGCGTCATCGAGCCGTCGGTGTCTTGACCGACGATGATGTAGCCCTTCTCCGCCCGCAGCACGTGCATCGTCTCGGTGCCGTACGGCGTGATGTCGAATTGCGCGCCCGCCGCCATCAAGGCTTCCCACACCGCGCGACCTGCATTGGCTGGCACGTTGACCTCATAGGCCAGTTCGCCGGAGAAGCTGATGCGCATGACGCGTGCGGGAATACCGGCCACGGTGCCCTCACGGAACGACATGAAGGGAAATGCCTCGTTCGACATGTCGATGTCGCTGCAGACTTTGCGCAAGACCTTGCGGCTGTTCGGCCCGACGACCGCGAACGTCGCGAAGTGATCGGTCACGGACGTCATGCGCACTTTCATATCGGGCCATTCGGTCTGCACCCAGCGCTCGAGCCAGGTCAGCACGCGCGCAGCACCGCCGGAGGTGGTCGACATCAAATAGTGTTGATCGCCGAGCCGCACTGTCACGCCGTCGTCGAACACCATGCCGTTCTCGTCGAGCATCAAGCCGTAACGGCACTTGCCGATTTCGAGCTTCGACCACGGGTTCGTATAGACCCAGTTGAGGAGCTTGGCCGCATCGGGGCCTTGCACGTCGATCTTGCCGAGCGTGGAGGCATCCATGATGCCCACGCTCGTTCGGACGGCCAAGCATTCGCGCGCGACGGCCGCATGCAAGTCCTCGCCGGCCTTCGGAAAATACCAAGGGCGCTTCCAGTTGCCCACGTCCTCGAACAGCGCCCCATGTTCGACGTGCCATTCGTGCAAGCAGGTCTTACGGATCGGATCGATGAAGTCGCCGATCTCGCGGCCGGCGATCGCACCGAACGTCACGGGCGTATAGTTCGGCCGAAACGTCGTGGTGCCCGTCTCGGGGATCGTCTTGCCGAGCGCCTGCGCAAGGATCCCCATGCCGTTGATGTTGCCGAGCTTGCCTTGGTCGGTGCCGAAACCCATCGCCGTATAGCGCTTGACGTGCTCGACCGATTCGAAGCCTTCGCGTGCCGCGAGCAGGATGTCGGCCGCCGATACGTCGTTCTGGAAGTCGACGAACTGCTTAGGCCCGCGCGTCGCGCGCTCGTGACTGCCGACCAGCCACAGCGGCAGAATCTTCGCTTCCTTGATGTCGGCGACTTGCGGCGAAACCGGACGCGATCCACCCTTGAAGCCGACGGAGTGCGCCGCTTCGAGACCGGCGTCGATCGCAAAGCGCAGGCCCCGCGCGAGACTGAACTCGCCCGCCGCGGCACCCACGCTCACCTCGGCCTGCATCCCCTTGCCCGGTATGAAGCACGCCTTCTCGTCATGCCAATGCGCCTTGCCGCCCGACTGAGCAAACAGGTGCAGGACAGGGCTCCATCCGCCCGACATCGCCACGAGATCGCAGGACAGGGTCGTCATGGACGCCCCGACTGCTCCATTCGCGAAGGACGCCACTTCAACGCGCGCCACGCGACGGTTGCCGGTTGCGTGCGTGACGACGGCGCCGTTCATCACGGTCAAGCCGTGGCGGCGCGCGGCTGTGGGCAGCGAGCCGTCGCTCTGCGCGCGCGGGTCGATGATGGTGACCTTCGCGCCGGCCGCTTTCAGATCGAGCGCCGATTGATAGCCGTCGTCGTTGTTCGTCAACACCACCGCTTCGTTTCCGGGCAATACGCCATAGCGTTGGATATAGGTCGACACGGCCGATGCGAGCATGATGCCGGGCAAATCGTTATTGCCGAACACGAGCGGCCGCTCATGCGCGCCCGTGGCCAAAATCACGCGCTTGGCACGGATCTTCCAAACGAGTTCGCGCGTGCCCTTTCGCATCGAAACCGGCAGATGATCGGTCAAGCGCTGGACGACGGTGACAAGGTTGTGATCTTGGTAGCCGAACGCCGTGCTGCGCGACAGGATCTTCACGTCGGGCATCTGCGACAGCGCGTGCTCGATTTTTTCGACCCACTGCAAGGCCCCCTTGCCGTCGATCTGAGCACGGCACGAGAGCAGAGAGCCGCCCAGTTCGCGCTGATCGTCGACCAGCATCACGCGAGCGCCGGCGCTGCCTGCCGCATGCGCCGCGGCGAGGCCGGCGGGGCCGCCACCGACGACGAGCACATCGCAATGCGCAAAGCACTTGTCATAGCGGTCGGCATCGCGCGTATCGGGTGCTTTGCCCAGGCCCGCCGCTTCGCGAATCTTCTCTTCATATTTCGGCCACCATTTGCGCGGCCACATGAAGGTTTTGTAATAGAACCCAGCCGGAATGAAGCGCGCGATCTTTTGATTGATCGCGAGCTTGTCGTTTTCGAGCGAAGGCTCGGCATTGACGCTGGTCGCCACGAGCCCTTGATACAACTCGATTTCGGTTGCGCGCGCATTGGGCACCGCATAGGCGCCGCCTTCGAGCTGAACGATCGCGTTCGGCTCTTCGACGCCGGCCGTCACGATGCCGCGCGGCCGATGGTACTTCCAGCTTCGTGCGACGAAATGAACACCATTGGCAAGCAGCGCGGAGGCGAGTGTGTCGCCTTGGTAACCCTGATAGGTACGTCCGTTGAACGTGAAGGTCAGCGGAATCGCCCGATTGATCCGGCCGCCCGACGCCAAGCGGTCTTTCTGATTGCTCATGTTATTTGCCCCCTTGCGTGCTCTTGTGCCCGCTCGCATTCGGCCCGCTCGCACCCGGCGCAGCCGTGCCCCCGAACGTGTCGTAGCCCTGGATCGCGTACGAAACCGTGTCGCGCGTGACCATGAACCACCGCCGGCATCCCTGCGTATGCAGCCATTGCTCGCGATGCACGCCACGCGGATTCTTCCGCATGAAGAGATAATCGCCCCACTCGCGATCGCTCAGTTTCTCGGGCTCGAGCGGGCGAGCGATATCGGCTTCGCCCCCGCAAGAGAATTCGCTTTCGGCGCGCGGCCCGCACCAGGGGCATTCGATCAGCAACATGTCATTCTCCTTGCTCAGTGCAGTGCATCAGTGCGCGACGGCAGCGGCGCCGTGCTCGTCGATGAGATGGCCGGTGTAGAACCGGTCGAGCGAAAACGGCGCATTCAGCGGATGCGGCGCATCGTTCGCAATCGTATGAGCGAAGACCCAGCCCGAGCCGGGCGTTGCCTTAAAGCCGCCCGTCCCCCAACCGCAGTTGAAATACAGCCCCTTCACGTCGGTCTTGCTGATGATTGGGCAGGCGTCGGGGGACACGTCGACGATGCCGCCCCACTGCCGGTTCATGCGCACGCGCGAAAACACCGGGAACATTTCGACGATCGCTTCCAATGTGCCTTCGATGACGTGAAAGCTGCCGCGCTGGCCGAAGCCCGTGTATTGATCGATGCCGGCGCCGATCACCAGATCGCCCTTGTCGGATTGGCTGATGTACGCGTGGACCGCGTTGGACATCACCACCGTATTGACGACGGGTTTGATCGGTTCGGAGACGAGCGCCTGCAGCGGATGGCTTTCGAGCGGCAGACGCACGCCGGCCATGTCGGCGAGCGTGGTCGTATTGCCCGCGGCAACGACCGCCACCTTCTTCGCCTTGATGAACCCCTTCGCCGTATCGACGCCCACGACCGCGCCGCCGTCGCGACGAATGCCCGTCACTTGGCAGTTCTGAATGATGTCGACGCCGTGGGCATCCGCGCCGCGCGCGAAGCCCCAGGCCACCGCATCGTGCCGCGCGACGCCGCCTCGCCGTTGGAACGATGCGCCCAGCACGGGATAGCGTGCGTTCAGGTTGATCGTGGGCTCGATTTCCTTGATCTGTTCGGGCGTCAAGAATTCGGCATCGACACCGTTGAGCCGGTTTGCGTTGACGCGCCGCATCGTGTCGCGCACGTCTTGCAGCGTGTGCGACAGATTCATCACGCCGCGCTGGCTGAACATGACGTTGTAGTTCACGTCCTGCGAAAGTCCCTCCCACAGCTTCATCGCTTTTTCGTAAAGCGCGGCCGATTCATCCCACAGGTAATTCGAGCGGATGATGGTCGTATTGCGCGCGGTGTTGCCGCCGCCGATCCATCCTTTTTCGAGCACGGCGATATTGCGCACGCCGTGCTCCTTCGCCAAGTAGTAGGCCGTGGCGAGCCCGTGGCCGCCGCCCCCCACGATAACGACGTCGTACTCACGCTTGGGTTCCGGGCTGCGCCACTGGCGCTCCCAGTTCTCGTGGTACGACAAGCCGTTGCGCACCAGACTGAATATTGAAAAGCGGCTCATAGCGATGGTCCCGAAGGGTCGATTAGCATTCAATGACGTTCACGGCCAACCCGCCGCGCGACGTCTCCTTGTATTTGGTTTTCATATCGGCGCCCGTCTCGCGCATGGTCTTGATGACCGAATCGAGCGAGACGTAGTGCTGTCCGTCGCCTTTAAGCGCCATGCGCGACGCATTCAGTGCCTTGACGGCGCCCATCGCATTGCGCTCGATGCATGGGATCTGCACGAGCCCGCCGACAGGGTCGCACGTCATGCCGAGGTTGTGCTCCATCCCGATCTCGGCGGCGTTCTCCACCTGCTTGGGCGTACCGCCCATGACCGCTGCGAGCGCCGCCGCCGCCATCGAGCATGCAACGCCGACCTCGCCTTGGCAGCCCACTTCGGCGCCTGAGATCGACGCGGTCTCTTTGTAGATGATGCCGATCGCCGCGGCCGTCAGCAGAAACTCGACGATCCCGTTTTCGTTCGCGCCCGGCACGAACTTGACGTAGTAATGAAGCACGGCAGGTATCACGCCGGCCGCGCCGTTCGTCGGCGCGGTGACGACGCGCCCGCCCGCTGCGTTCTCTTCGTTGACGGCCATCGCATAGAGATTGACCCAATCGAGCATCGATAGCGGATCGCGTAGCGATTCCTCGGAACGTGCCCGCAAATGTTTCGAGAGCTCCGCCGCGCGGCGCTTCACGCGCATCGGTCCCGGCAGATCGCCCTCGGTGCGGCAGCCGCGCTCGACGCAACGGGCCATCACGCGCCACATCGCCAGCAATCCTTCGCGCACCTCGGCGGGCGAGCGCGATGCGCATTCGTTGCGCAGGGCGACTTCGGCAATCGATAGTCCGTTGGCCTCGCACGCGCGCATCAAATCGGCGCCGGTGCGGAACGGGTACGGCACCTCATGGGCAGCGCGCACGCCGTTGACCCGATCGCCGTCGCGGTTGACAACGAAGCCGCCGCCCACGGAGTAATACTCCTTCTCCACGAGCAGCTGCCCGTGTTCGTCGAAGGCTTGGAACCGCATGCCGTTAGGGTGGACGAGCGAGGTGCCGCTCATCATCCGGCGGTAGAAGGAGAGATCCTCCTTCTCGTCGAAGCGGATCTCGGTGCCGCCCATTAACCGCAAGGTCTTGCTCGAACGGATCGCGGCGAGGCGCGGCTCGATCAAATCGGGATCGATCGTATCGGGCAGGTACCCTTCGAGGCCCAGCAAAACGGCTTTATCGGTGCCGTGGCCCTTGCCCGTTGCGCCTAGGGAGCCGTAAAGCTCGGCTTTGATGCGGCGCACATAAACGAGCAGGTTGGCATCTTCCACGTGCGAGACGAACCGGCAAGCGGCGATCATCGGTCCGACCGTATGCGAACTGGACGGACCGATGCCGATCTTGAACAGATCGAAGACACTGACGTTCATGGGACAGCCTCGGAAGGGGTGCGGTTGAAAGGGACGATTTGCGCGGCATACGTGCCGCTACGCATGGACGCCAGTACACCAAAGCGTAGAATCTCTCGATAGAACAAAAGCGGCATCGCAGTGGGATGCCGTCGCCAAACGCCCGAACCATCGGCCAGGACGTGCGTTTTCACTATGATTGGCGGCGGAAAAAGACAAACGCCCGGCAGCGCCGTCAGCCACGCTTGCGCTGCTTACCGTTGTTGCGTTGTTGTTGCGTTGTTGTTGCGTTGTTGTTGCGTTGTTGTTGCGTTGTTGTTGCGCCCGTTGCGCCATTACTCTTAACTTGCATGAACGCCGTCGATCCGTCACCGCTTGTTTCCCCCATCGCCCGAGAACGCATTCGCTTCGGGATCGTGCTGCTGCCCAATTTCACGCTGACGGCGTTTTCCGGCTTCGTCGACATGCTGCGGCTGTCGGCCGACGATAGCGATTTCAGCAAACCGGTTCGCTGTGCGTGGAGCGTCGTCGGCAAGACGCTCGCGCCCGTACGGGCAAGTTGCGGCATTCAGATCACGCCCTGGGAAACGTTCGACGAGGCCAAGCCGTTCGATTACGTCGTCGTCGTGGGCGGGCTACTGCATTCGGGGCCCCAGGCCGACGACCAAACGCTGGCGTTCATCCGCCGCGCCGCGAGCAACGACGCGACGATCGTCGGCATCTGCACGGGCGTTTTCACGCTCATGCGGGCAGGCGTGCTCGAAGGCCACCGCGTATGCGTCAGCTGGTTTCACTATTGGGATTTCATCGAGCGCTTTCCATCCGCGAGCGCCGATATGCTCGTGGCCGATCGACTGTTCGTCATCGACCGCCGGCGCATCACGTGCTCGGGCGGGCGCGCATCGATCGACGTTGCAGCCGCTGTCTTGCTGCGGCATTTCGATCACGCGACCGTGCAGAAGGCGTTGCGCATTCTGCTTGTCGGCGAGATGCAGAAGGGCAATGCGCCGCAGCCCCATCCGCCCGGACTCGAGCCTGCCACGCATCCGAAGATCAAGCGCGCGATTCTGCTGATGGAACAGCATGTCGGGCGCGGGCTGCCGCTGGAAGAGTTGGCCTATAAGCTCGATCTCTCGCCGCGCCAGTTGGAACGACTCTTCAAGGCGCAGACGGGCAAGACGCCGCAGACGTTCGCCAAACACGTGCGGCTGCGCACAGCCGCATGGCTGCTGACGAGTTCGGATAGAACCGTTGCGGACATCGCGTCGAGTTGCGGTTTTTCCGACGCGTCGCACTTGGGCCGCGAGTTCCGCAAGCAGTACGGGATGCCACCGGTCGCGTTCCGCGAACAGCGCGCAGGCAGCGAGCCGGGCGATAAGGAGGAGGAGGCCTATTTCTCGGCGTCGGGCGCAACGTCGTGAGGCTTGCCGACATCGTTATCCGCCGGCCGCGTTCGGCCGGCGTGGATCCAATCAATGCGCGGCGATATACGACTTCACCGCGCTCAGCCCATCCTTGCCGTCGAGCGTCGTCACGCCGGCCAGCCACTTATCGAGCACCTGCGGATTCTTCTTCAGCCAAGCGGCAGCTGCCTTGTTCGGGTCTTGCTTATCCATGATCGGCATCATCACGTGATTCTCGATGTCGGTCGTGAAACGCAGGTTCGACACGAGCTTCGCGGCATTCGGGCAGCGCGCCGCGTAATCGGGCGGCGTGGCCGTGAACACTTTCGCTTCGCCATAGTTCGGCCCGAATACATCGTCGCCGCCGCTCAAATAATCGATCTTCATCTGCACGTTCATCGGATGCGGCTCCCAACCGAGGAAGACGATCCATTGCTTTTCGCGAATCGATTTGTTGACCTGCACGAGCATGCCAGCCTCGCTCGATTCCACCAGCTTGAATTTGCCGAGCCCGAACTGATTGCCGTCGATCATCTTCTTGATGAGCGCATTACCGTCGTTGCCCGGCTCGATGCCGTAGATACGGCCGTTGAGCTTATCGGCGTACTTCTGAATATCGGCAAATGTCTTGAGGCCGCCGTTGTACACATAATCGGGCACGGCCAACGTGTACTTCGCACCGGTCAGGTTCGGGGTCGCCAGCACTTCGATCTGCTTTGCTTTGACGAACGGCTCGATCATCGGGTCCATCGTCGGCGACCAGTAGCCGAGGAACACGTCGATCTGCTTGCTCTTGATGCCCGCGAACGTAATCGGTACCGAAGCGATCGTCTTCGTCGGGTGGTAGCCGAGGCCTTGGAATACAGCCGACGCGAGCCCTGTCGTCGCGGCAATGTCCGTCCAGCCCACGTCGGCAAAACGTACGTCGCGGCACACCGCCGGATCGGCCGCGTAAGCACTCGTCGTCACCAGGGCCGCGAGCGCCACGGCCCAGCCGGCTTTCATCAAGCGTTGGTTCATCAAATACTCCTCTATTCGCGCGTTTATGTCATGTCGGCTTAGCGCCGCTTTTTAGAACACCTACAAGCATGCAAGGACGCCTGCAACGGCCTTGCATCAATTCGTTTGCCGGCGTTCTCGGCTCGGCGCATAGCCGAACTGTGCGCGGTACGCCTTGCTGAAATGGCACGGGGATTGAAAACCGCAGACCATCGTGACCCGCGCGATCGACGCATCGGTCGTTCGCAGCAAATCGCGCGCGCGCCGCAGCCGCAGTGAGAGGTAGTAATGCGTCGGCGACACCTCGAGGTACACCTTGAACATCCGCTGCAAGTGTCGTTGTGACAGCCGCACGAGCCGCGCCAACTCTTCGAGCGATAGCGGCTCTTCGATATTGGCTTCCATGAGGCGGACGACTTCGATCAGTTCCGCCCGAGAGAACCCGATACGCGCGTCGACCGGGATCGGCTGATGATCGGACGCACTGCGAATCCGTTCGAGAATGAATTGCGCCGAGACCTGCGCCGCGAGATTGCGGCCAAGGCGCTGGCCCACCAAATGAAGCATCAAGTCGAGTGGCGCGGTGCCGCCCGTACACGTCAGACGGTCGCGGTCGATGACGAACAGTTCGTCCGTGAATTTCACGCGCGGAAACTCCGCATGCAGCGCCGACATGTCTTCCCAATGCACCGTGCAGCGATAATCGTCGAGTAAGCCGGCGCTCATCAGCGCGTAGGCGCCGGTGCACAGCGCGCCGAGCGGCACGCCGCGCTCGCCCAGATCGGCCAGCAGCGCCTTGACACGGGTATCGACGACACTGCGGATCTGCGTGCCGCCGCAAACGATGACGACATCGGGAACGCCAACCTCCTCGATCGTCCTCGTGGGTGTCACCGTGACGCCGTTGCTCGCTCGCACCGGCACACCATCGGCCGATAAAACGGACCATCGATAATGCGCGGCGCGACTGACGTAGTTGGTCATCCGCAGGACCTCGATGGCGCTCGTGAAAGCGATCATCGAGAAATTCGGCAGCGTCAGAAATCCGAAATGCAGAGGTACCGACGCTGCGACTTCAGGCTGCATCACGGTGGCCGGCGTCATGCGTGCCCTCGCTCCGCTCAGCTCAGTGTCGCAGGCTGCTGGGCGCCGCTGCGCAAGCGCATCACGCTGCGCAAACCTTTGAAGCGCGGCGCGAGCGCCGTTCCCGGCGTGCGGCCGAAACTCTCCGTGATGCGATCGAGAATGATCGCGAGCAGGACGACCGATAAACCGCTTTCGAAGCCGAGCCCGATATCGAGCCGCTGAATACTGGCCAGTACGTCGTTGCCAAGACCGCCCGCGCCGACCATCGACGCGATGATCACCATCGACAGGGCCATCATGATCGTCTGATTGACGCCCTGCATGATCGAAGGCAATGCGTTCGGAAACTGCACTTTGTAAAGTAACTGCCACGGCGTACAGCCAAACGCTTGCCCCGCTTCCACGATTTCACGGTTGACATGGCGAATGCCGAGACTCGTCAAGCGCACGGCGGGCGGCATGGCAAAAATCACCGTCGACAAGATGCCGGGAACCCGGCCGAGCCCGAACAGCATCGCCGCGGGAATCAGATAGACGAAGGCCGGCATTGTCTGCATCAGATCGAGGATCGGGCGCACGACCAGCGCGACATGCTTATCCTTGGCCGTCCAAATACCGAGCGGAATGCCCAAGGCGAGGCTGATCAAGGTGGACGAGAGCGTCAATCCGAGCGTCACGACCGTTTGATCCCAAAAACCCGTGGCATAAATCAGCAATAGGGAAAGCGTCGTGAACAAGGCGAAGCGCCAGCCGACGCGCCAAAGCCCCACGCCGATGAAGAATGCCATGAGCGCCCACATCGGGATGATCTGCAAGCCGTGTTCGACGAGCGCTGCGAGCCATTCGATCCCGCGACCGATCGTGTCGAACGCTTGGCTGTCGTGATCGAGCAGATAATGGACCGATTGATCGACCCAAGTGCCGAGTGGAATGAGTTCAGACATGGGAGCCTCGTGTACGGGTGATGGCTTGAAGAACGACGGCACGATCGACCGAGCCGCAATAGCAGCCGTCATCGTCGACGACGGGCAGCGCACGCGCATGCGCGACGACGCGTGACACAACGTGATCGAGTGGCGCGCTGCGGGCGATCGACTCCACCTGCGCCAGACGAGGGCCGTCACTGCCGAGCGCTTCGCGCGTCACGGAGCCGCGGATCTTGCGCTGGGCGTCGAGTACGAAGGCGTAATCGGCGCTGCCATTCAGCGACGCAGCCACACCGGCCGCATCGAACTGACGCACGAGCGGCACGGCATCGGTCTGCATCAAATCGCCGGCCGTGAGATAACGGCTCGTGTCGACGCCCTCGAAGAAAGCGCGCACGTAGTCGTTCGATGGACGGCTGATGATTTCCTGCGGCGTGCCGAGCTGCACGAGACAGCCGCCTTCCATGATCGCGATGCGATTGCCGATGCGCAGGGCTTCCTCGAGATCGTGGGAGACGAACATGATCGTGCGGCGCTGCTCCTTTTGCAGTTGCAGCAGCACGTTCTGCATCTCTTTGCGCTTGAGCGGATCGAGTGCCGAGAAGGCTTCGTCCATGATCATCAGCGAAGGATTCACAGTCAGCGCACGAGCCAATCCGACGCGCTGCTGCATACCGCCCGATAGCTCGGCGGGCAGTTTGTGCGCGAAAGGCGCAAGGCCCACTTGCTCGAGTACGGTCATCGCGCGCGCCTCGCGCTCCTTGCGGCCCATCCCGCCCACTTCGAGGCCGAACGAAGCGTTCGAGAGCACGGTACGCTGCGGCATCAGCGCGAACGACTGGAACACCATGCTCATGTCTGTTCGACGCAGTGCGATGAGATCGCGGCGGCGCGCCGATGCGATATCGCGCCCGTCGATCAGCACGTGGCCGGCGGTCGGATCGACGAGACGATTGATCAGGCGAATCAACGTCGATTTGCCGGACCCCGAGAGCCCCATCAGCACGAATATCTCGCCTTCCTGCACATCGAACGAAACGTCGTGCACGCCGACGACCTGGCCCGTTCGAGCGAATATCTCGTCCTTCGTCGAGCCGGCGGCCAGCATGTCGAGCGCTTGCTTCGGGTTCGCGCCGAACACCTTGCAGAGCCCCTGCACCCTCACCTTCGATGAACTCATTTCTTCCGTCTCCTTGCGGCAGGCCAATGCCTGCACAGTCTGCCTACATAGTTGCCAGAAAAAAGCCCCGGTAGCCGACGAATTCCGACGCACGCTTGCGAAAATGCGACACAGGCGTCGCCCCCGGACTACCGCGGGAGCGCCCACTGGCCCGTAGCATAAGGCTGCGCGCCCGATTCACCGTCCCACGCTCGACGCACATGTCGCGAAACGACAGATTCCCGTCCGAAAACTCATGCGCACCGCGTATATCGGCTGGCAATACTCGGCCAACCGGATCCGCACCCGATTTGAACCGGGATAAGCGGCCGAGGGGAATCAAATACAACGACGACGGAGCGCACATGACTCACCCGAAGACGCAGTCACGCCTAACATCCGCCGCTTTCGGCGGCGCGGCGCTATCGCTATTGGTCGGATCGCTGTACGCCCCAGCGGCGCTTGCACAGGCGAGCGACAGCAGCAGCAGCACGGGCACAAGCGCCGCGGCCCCGAACTCCGCCGCACCGGCCGATCCGGCCACCCCCCCCGCGGCCAGCGCGCAGCCCGCCGCACCGGCCGCCTCGCCGCTGACCGCCAATGTCACGCTGGCCTCGCAGTATGTCTCGCGCGGCTTCCGGCAAACGTGGGGCAAACCCGCGATCCAAGGCGGCATCGATTACGCGCATTCGAGCGGCCTCTTCGTCGGCACCTGGCTCTCGAGCGTGAGCAGCAAGTTCATCGAAGGCGGCACCGTCGAATGGGACCTCTATGGCGGATACGGCGGCGCGCTAGGCGATCTGTCGTACACGGGCACCGTCTACTACTACGTGTACCCGGGTGCGCGCATGTCCGCGAGCAAAACGAGCTACAACTACGGCGAGTTCGTGGCAGCGCTGACGTACAAGTGGTTCACGGCCAAGTATTGGCTTACTTATACGCCGAATTATTTCGGCTACGACAGTCAATCGCTCGGCATCGGCAGCGGCAAGGGCAGCCGCGGCTCGGGCTACCTCGACTTGAATACGAATATCGACCTCACGCACGGCTTCGCCTTGCTGCTGCATTACGGCTGGCAACGCGTGCAGAACTTCTCGGCTTATAACTGGCAAGACGGAAAGGTGGCCGTCTCGAAGACATTCGACGGCGGCTGGACGGTGACGGGTGCCGTGACGAAAGCCTGGGGCGCGACGAACGTCTACGACCATTACACGACGGGCGCGCCGGATTCGTCGGGCAACATCGCCGTATCGAACCCGTTGAAAACGACCTTCTTCGCGACCGTCACCAAGGTCTTCTGAGCTTACCGAGTCTTGCGAAGCCCGGCCGCCGCGCTCGCGGCAGCCTGCGGGCGGCGCCTGCCCGGTGCGAAACCGCGCCGCCGCTTCCCGCCTTCGCCGTTTCGTTTGACCGTGTTCCGTGACAGAATGGCCGCGTTTTGCACTCGCCCATACACGCGCAACCCCGGCCATGTCCGACTCGCTGCCGTCCCCCTTGCTTCAATCGACGCGCGCACGACGTCGCCGCCCTTTCGCCCTCGTCGCCTGCGCGGCACTGTTCGCGGCCGGCTGTTCGGTACTCGCGGCGGCCGATCCCAACGCGCTATGGCAGATCGTTCATTTCGATTGTGAGCCTGCCGCACGCGCGAAGGGGACGACGGGCCTTTGTGCCGATGTCGATCTGCCCGGACACTTCGCCGTGCTAAAAGATCGATCGGGCGTGGCGCAGCATTTGTTGATTCCGACCGATCGAATTTCGGGCATCGAAAGCCCGGGCCTTCTCGAGCCGGACGCCCCGAACTACTGGGCCGATGCATGGGACGCGCGCGTTTATGTCGAAGGCGCACTGAAGAAGGCCGACCGCGCGGCGCTCGCCGACGATCGGATCGGGCTCGAGATCAACTCCGCTGTGCGCCGCTCGCAAGAGCAGTTGCATATCCATATCGACTGCATGCGTGGCGATGCCGTCACAGCGCTCGGCCCCTATCGAAGCGATCCGCCTCGCGTCTGGCGCTCGATGACGATCGACGGGGCGCGCTATCGCGTCATGCATATGCCCGGACCCGCATTCGATTTCAATCCTTTCGACATCGTCGCCCGCGATGCGGCAAGCCCCAGCACGATGGCCACGCAAACGATCCTCGTCACAGGCGCCGGCCCATCCGCCGAACAGGCGGGATGGCTGATCGTCAACAGCAGTTTCGATACCGACGGCGGTACGGGCTCGGCCGAAATCTTGCTCGACCATCGATGCGCTAGCACGTCGTAGCGCAAATTTCCGCGTGCCTTGCGCCCGCTCCGTGTCGGGGTGGGCAAAGCCAACGTTTGCAATTTTTTGCAATTGCGGCGCCCCCATTTTTAATCGGTTACTGCAAAATGCCGCGGCAACGCGCGTAGTGCGCCGCGACGCGTCCGCGCGAGTCGACCCGCGGGGCCGAAGGCGTGCTTCGTGCTTGGATCGGGCTGGGCGTGCACTGAGCGTCCGTCAGGGATAGGCAAGACATCAGGGGCAAGAGGCAAAGAACATGCAAAACGCAATGCGCCGGTTTGCGGCGACCGTGATCGCGGCAGTGGCCATCGTCGATCTGAACGGCTGTAGTTCCATGTATTCCGAGAGCGCCACGGCAGGCGCGGGTATCGCCGGCGCGGCGGTCGCGTCGCAGATCACGCGCAACGCGGCAGTCGCGACCGGCATCGGCCTTGGCGCCGTCGCGGCCGCGAGAGCAGGCGTGCAGGCGACCGAACGCGTGGTGCATCGGGATACGCAAGACAAGATCGCCGTCGCGGCGGGACCGCTCGCGGTGGGCGCCGTCGCACCCTGGGCCGTCAAGCACTCGGTCCCGCTCGAAGCGAACCAGCATGGCCGTGTGACGGTGAGCCGCACGATCAGCGCCGGCGCGCTCGAGTGCAAGGAGATCGTCTTCTCCGTCGATGAGGATGCCACTCGAGATAAACCAGCGTCGAGTGCGTTCTATGTGGCTTCGGTCTGCCGTGACGGCAATGCATGGAAGTGGGCATCGGCCGAACCGGCCACCGAACGCTGGGGTGCACTGCAATGAGGACGCGCATGACGCTGGTCGCGCTGGCGCTGGCATGCGCGGGTATAGGCATGACGGTGAGCGGTTGCGCATCGATCGGTGCGGCAAGCGGCGCGGTGGCCGGGGTCGCGACAGGCGCCGTGACCGCGAATCCGGCGATCGGGATCGGTGTGGGCATTGCAGTCCAAGCTGCAACCGACGAAGCCGTGAACCGCTACATGCGCGTGATGCATAGAGATCAGCAGGACGCGATCGCCGCACTGGTCGGCGACATGCCGGTCGGCGAGTCGAAGCCCTGGCGCGTAAAGCACACGCTCCCGGTCGAAAACGGTCACGGAGAAGTGCGCGTCACTCGCGCATTCGATACCGCGCTGGCAAGCTGCAAGGAGTTTGCGTTCTCGGTTGTCGACGGCGACAAGCCGGATTCGAAAGCCGATTGGTTTACCGCCAGTGCGTGCCGGCAGGGTACGGGCTGGAAATGGGCGTCGGCCGAACCGGCGGTCGAACGGTGGGGGACGCTGCAGTAGCGGCCCGCCGCGCCTATCGGGCGCCGTGCAATGTCTCAATGCCCGCCGCTCGCCTACCGCGCCTCCATGACCAGCAATTGTGCGCCATCGGTGACCTGATCGCCGACCGCATAAAGCACTTCGGCCACCTTACCCGCGGCCGGAGCGCCGATCGTATGCTCCATCTTCATCGCTTCCATGACGATCAGCGGCGTGCCCTTCTCGACGACAACGCCCGGTTCCACGAGCACGGCGATGATCTTGCCCGGCATCGGCGCAGTCAAACGCCCTTCGCCATGCTCGGCATCGGCCGCATGCGCAAGCAGGTTCTGCCATTCGAAGGCAAGCGCCGCGCCATGGCAGAAGACATGGAAGACATCGCCATCGAGAAACACGCGTCCCGCCACGCGCAAGTCGCCCAAACGCGCACCGAACGTATGCGGCTCGTTGCCGCGCCACCAATCGAAGGTTTCGCTGGTGCCGTCGTGCTCCAGCACGCGCGAATCGCCTTCGCGCGCATAGACCACGGTAAACGCTGCGTCGTTCTCCTCGTCGCGCCATTCGATGGTTTGCCGATAGCGGCCGTTCAAACGCCAATGCGAGAGTGCATCCCACGGCGATGGCCCGTGCGCGGCACCGCCCTCGCGCATCAATAAGGCGCCGCAAGCCAGCGCCAGCGCTTCCTTAAAGGGCCGCGCGACGGGCGCGAACAGTTCGGCATGGTGCCGCTCGATCAAGCCGGTATCGAGGTCGGCCGTCGCAAACGGCGTGCTTTCGACAATCCTGCGCAGGAATGCAACGTTGGTTTGCGGCCCGACCGCTTCGCATCCCCTCAGCGCGCGGCTCATGCGCGACAGTGCTTCCTCGCGCGTGGCGCCGTGCACGATCAGCTTCGCGATCATCGGATCGTAAAACGGCGTGATGGTGTCGCCCTCGCGCACACCGCTGTCGATACGAACAGGCGCGCGGAACGGCGCACCGATAGCGAACTCCACGCCCTCGGGCATACGCAAATACTTGAGCGTCCCCGTAGACGGCAGGAACCCGCGAGCCGGATTCTCGGCATACACGCGCGCTTCAATCGCGTGGCCGTCGATGCGCAGTCGATCCTGCCGCAAGGGCAGCGGCTCGCCCGCCGCTACGCGCAACTGCCACTCCACCAGGTCCTGCCCCGTGATCATTTCCGTGACCGGATGCTCGACCTGTAGCCGCGTGTTCATCTCCATGAAGTAAAACGTGCTGCCGGTCATGATGAATTCGACCGTGCCCGCACCGACATAGGAAACGGCACGTGCGGCCGCGACGGCCGCCTCGCCCATCGAACGGCGCACTTCGTCGGAAAGGCCCGGCGCAGGGGCCTCCTCCAGCACTTTCTGATGGCGGCGCTGTACCGAGCAATCGCGATCGAACAAGTAGACCGCGCCGTCGTGCCGATCGGCGAACACTTGAACTTCGACGTGGCGCGGACGCTGCAGATACTTTTCGATCAGGACGCGATCGTTGCCGAAGCTGCTCGCGGCCTCCCGTTTACACGATGCCAGCGCCGCCGGAAAATCTTCGTGCTTCTCGACCACGCGCATACCCTTGCCGCCGCCGCCCGCGCTCGCCTTGAGCAGAACCGGATAGCCGATGGCATCGGCTTCGCGCTGCAAGCGTTCGGGATCTTGATCGTCTCCGTGATAACCGGGCACGAGCGGCACGCCAGCCGCGTGCATCAGCGCTTTCGCCGCGGCCTTCGATCCCATTGCCGCGATGGCGGACACCGGCGGCCCGATGAAGACGAGCCCCGCCGCCTCGCACGCTTGTGCAAAAGCTTCGTTCTCCGAGAGAAATCCGTAGCCCGGATGAACCGCTTCGGCGCCGGTAACCCGCGCGGCATCGATGATGCGCTCGATGCGCAGATAGCTCTCGCTCGCCGCGGCACCGCCGATATGAACCGCCTCGTCGCATGCGGCGACGTGCTTGGCATTCGCATCGGCGTCCGAATAGACGGCGACGCTCGCCATGCCGAGCCGCTTGCAGGTCGCGGCCACGCGGCAAGCAATCTCGCCGCGGTTCGCTATCAGAATCTTGTTGAACATTAAAAGTCTCGCAATGAAGCGGCAATCGGTGGCAGTTGCGGATGCAACCGCGGGGGCAGTGCAGATGCGATCAATCGCGCCAAGCGGGCGCGCGCTTTTCCAGGAACGATGCGACACCTTCTCGCCCTTCGTCGCTCGCGCGGATACGCGCAATGCGACGCGCGGTGTCGTCGATCAACGGTTCGTCGATGATGCGGCCGGCGACGTCCTGAACGAGGCGCTTCGATTCGCGCACAGCGTGCGGACCGTTGGCGCACAGTGCCGCCGCGATTCGGCTGACTGCGTCGTCCAGCTCAGCGGGCGGCACCGCTTCATGCACGAGCCCGAGCCGGAGCGCGGTCGCGCAATCGAACGGCTCGGCTGTCGTAAAGTAGCGCCGCGACGCGCGCTCGCCGAGCGCGCGAACGACGTATGGCGCGATCGTTGCGGCAATGAGGCCGAGCCGCGCCTCGGACAAGCAAAACCGTGCGCTGTCGACCGCAACGACGATGTCGCTGGCCGCGACGAGGCCCACACCGCCCGCATAGGCATCGCCCGATACGCGCGCGAGGACAGGCTTCGATGCGCAGTAGACGGCAGACAGCATATCGGCGAGGCGACGCGCGTCGGCGCGGTTTTCCTCGTCGGAGAACCCCGCCATCTGCTTCATCCAGTTCAGATCCGCGCCCGCGCAAAATGCTGGACCGTTGGCCGCCAGCACGATCGCACGGACATCGTCGCGTGCGTCCAGCGCACCGAACACATCGGTGAGTTCGGCAATCGTCGTCTCGTTGAATGCGTTGCGTACCTCGGGGCGATTGAGTGTGACTGTCGCCACATGTCCGGCAAACGCCACTTCCAGCATGCTGTATTGCATCGACCGTCTCCTTGACCTGCCTGCCTATCCGTAGCGACGTTACATGCGGAACACGCCGAAGCGCGTCTCTTCGATCGGGGCATTCATCGCGGCAGAGAGCCCGAGACCGAGCACGTCGCGCGTTTGCGCGGGATCGATCACACCGTCGTCCCACAACCGCGCGCTCGCATAGTAGGGATGCCCTTGATGCTCGTATTGATCGCGGACCGGCCGCTTGAACGCCTCTTCTTCTTCCGCGCTCCAGGTGCCGCCCTTTGCCTCGATCCCATCGCGCTTGACCGTGGCCAGCACCGAGGCGGCCTGCTCGCCGCCCATGACCGAAATGCGCGCGTTCGGCCACATCCACAGAAAACGCGGCGAATAGGCACGGCCGCACATGCCGTAATTGCCCGCACCGAACGAGCCGCCGATGATCACCGTAAACTTGGGCACCTTCGCGGTGGCAACGGCCGTCACCATCTTGGCCCCGTTGCGCGCGATCCCTTCGTTCTCGTACTTGCGGCCGACCATGAAACCCGTGATGTTCTGCAGAAACACGAGCGGGATTTTGCGTTGACAGCAGAGCTCGATGAAGTGCGCCCCCTTCACCGCGGATTCCGAAAACAAAATGCCGTTGTTCGCCACGATGCCGACGGGATGCCCCCAGATGTGCGCGAAGCCCGTGATGAGGGTCGTGCCGAAACGCGCCTTGAATTCGTCGAATTGCGAATCGTCGACCACGCGTGCGATGACTTCGCGCACGTCGAACGGCTTGCGCGTATCGACGGGGATAACGCCGTACAGGCTTTGCGCGTCATAGCGTGGCGGCTTGGGCTCGCGCATGGCGAGAGGGGACTGCTTCGTGCGGTTCAGCTTGCCGACGATGCCGCGTGCGAGCGCGAGGGCATGCGCGTCGTTCTGCGCCAGATGATCGACCACGCCTGACAGACGTGTATGAACGTCGCCGCCGCCGAGATCCTCGGCGCTCACTTCCTCGCCCGTCGCCGCCTTCACGAGCGGCGGCCCGCCCAAAAAGATCGTGCCTTGATTCTTGACGATGATCGACTCGTCGCTCATGGCCGGGACGTAGGCGCCGCCGGCCGTGCACGACCCCATGACGACGGCGATCTGCGCGATGCCCGCGGCCGACATGTTCGCTTGATTGAAGAAGATGCGGCCGAAGTGATCGCGATCGGGGAACACCTCGTCCTGATTCGGTAGGTTCGCCCCGCCCGAATCGACGAGATAGACGCAGGGCAGCCGGTTTTCAAAGGCGATCTCTTGCGCGCGCACGTGCTTCTTGACCGTCATCGGATAGTAAGTGCCGCCCTTGACCGTTGCGTCGTTGCAGACGACCACGCACTCCTGCCCCGCAATGCGGCCGATGCCCGTGATGACGCCGGCCCCCGGCGCCGCGTCGTGGTACATGCCGAACGCGGCAAGCTGCGAAAACTCGAGGAACGGCGTGCCCGGGTCGAGCAGTTGCGCGATGCGATCGCGCGGTAGCAACTTGCCCCGCGAGAGGTGCTTGTCGCGCGCGGCTTGACCTCCGCCGAGCGCCAAATGGGCCACCTTCGCACGCAGATCGGCCACGACCGCTTCGAGCGCGGCGACGTTGGCTCGAAACTCGTCCGAGCGGGGGTTCAACTTACTTTCGATGATCGGCATAGGGTTCGATGCTCCGTCTCGCGGCGTGCGTCGTAACGCACGTCTTAGGCGTTTCAAGCGTTTTGCCCGTCGTACGGGCGGGCCGGCATCAAGCCGTTTCTGCGAACAGTTCGCGGCCGATCAGCATGCGCCGCACTTCGCTCGTGCCCGCACCGATTTCGTAGAGCTTCGCATCGCGCCATAGACAGCCGACCGGATATTCGTTGATGTAGCCGTTGCCGCCCAAGATCTGAATCGCTTCACCCGCCATCCAAGTGGCTTTTTCCGCGGTATAGAGAATGACGCCCGCGCAGTCCTTGCGTACTTGACGCACGTGCTCCTTGCCGATGGTGTCGAGCTGGCGGCCCACTGCATACACATAAGCGCGGCAGGCTTGCAGCGTCGTATACATGTCGGCCACCTTGCCTTGGATCAGTTGGAATTCGCCGATCGATTGGCCGAACTGCTTGCGATCGTGGATGTAAGGCACGACCGCGTCCATACAGGCGAGCATGATGCCGGTCGGGCCGCCGGCGAGCACGGCGCGCTCGTAATCGAGGCCGCTCATCAGCACTTTCACGCCGCCGTTCAGTTGGCCGAGGATGTTTTCTTCGGGCACTTCGACGCCTTCGAATACGAGCTCGCCGGTATGTGAGCCACGCATGCCGAGCTTGTCGAGCTTTTGCGCGACCGAGAATCCTTTCATGCCTTTTTCGACGATGAAAGCCGTGATGCCGCGCGCGCCGGCTTCGACATCCGTCTTCGCATAGACGACCAGGGTGTCGCAATCCGGACCGTTCGTGATCCACATTTTCGTGCCGTTGAGCACATAGCGATCGCCGCGCTTGTCGGCACGCAGTTTCATGCTGACGACGTCCGAACCCGCGTTGGGCTCGCTCATCGCGAGCGCGCCGATGTGCTCACCCGAGACGAGCTTCGGCAGATACTTGCTCTTTTGCTCGGCCGTGCCGTTGCGGTGGATCTGATTGACGCACAGGTTCGAGTGCGCGCCGTAGGACAGGCCGATCGACGCCGATGCGCGCGAGATCTCCTCCATCGCCACCATATGCGCCGTGTAGCCCATGTTTGCGCCGCCATATTCCTCGGAGACGGTCATGCCGAGCACGCCGAGTTCGCCGAATTTGCGCCACAAATCCATCGGGAATTGATCGTCACGGTCAACCTCAGCCGCGCGCGGTGCAATTTCCTTGGCGGCGAAGTGGGCGAGCGTGTCGCGCAGCATGTCGATGTCCTCGCCGAGTGCGAACTGCAGACCAGGCACATTGCTCATGGGAATGTCTCCTCGAATTCGGATGGAGGCCGGATCGCGGCCCGCGAGCGGCAAATGCGCTCGATCACCGCGCATTTCACGCCACATTTACGTAAGCGTCAATAGTTTTCTTGAGGAACCCTCATTTTTAGCACACCCGCTTACGCACGTCTCCTCGGTGATACTATCCTACGCAGCGACCGAGTGGGCGTGACAAAATTGAATATGACTCAAACCGTGGAAGAAGCGAAGGCCGAGGCCGTCGGTGCGCGGCGCCAGCCGGCCGGGCGCAAATCTCAGCAACGCGTGAAGGACATCCTTCGAGCGGGGCGGGAAGTGTTTTCGGAAAAAGGTTACGAACGCGCGACGACCGCTGAGATTGCACAGCGGCTAGGCGTGTCGGAGGCCACTGTCTTCAGCTATTTCCGCGGCAAGCGCGAGCTCTGCGCCCGCGTCATCGCCGATTGGTACGATGAGATCATCGCAGCGATCGAAACGGGGCTGCCGCGCGACGGCAGCGCGCGGCAGCAGTTCGCCTTCATCGTTCGTACGCATGTGCGCCTGATGCTCGTGCACGGCACCGGCATGTGCTCGCTCGTATTGTCCGAAGGACGCGCTAAGCACCACGAGCTCAGTGCCGAACTGACGGCGCTGCAGCGACGCTATACCGCCCCGCTGATGCGCGTGTTGTCGCAAGCGCAGCAAGGGGGGCAGATCCGTACCGATTTGCCGCTGCGCTTGATGCGCTCCATGGTGTTCGGGCCGATGGAACATGTTCTATGGGATGCGACGCTCGCACATCGTACGCCGGACATCGACGTCACGGCCGAGCGCCTCGTCGATATTCTCTGGGCGGCCCTGCAGCCGCCCTCGCCTGCGCTGGCCTCGCTAGTCCGGCTCAAAGACGACCTGGCCGAGGCGATGCGCCGGTACGAAACCGGTGTGAAGCAGGAGGCCCGATGACCACTCGTCTCACGCCCGCGATCGCCTCGAAGTTCGCCGCGCTAGCGCTGTCCCATCTCACGCGCGAATATCCGAACAAGCTCACGCATTCGCTCGCAGGCCCGCAAGACGTGCGCTCGCCGCGCGAGTTGCATCCCATCTTCTACGGCAGCTACGATTGGCATTCGTGCGTGCATGGATATTGGCTGCTGCTACGCCTGCTCGACCGGTATCCGGGGCTGCCGCAAGCGCAGCAGATCCGCAACGTCGTCAACGAGCATTTCACCGAAGAGAAGGTCAAGGGCGAACTCGCTTATCTGAGCCTGCCTCACAATCGCGGTTTCGAACGGCCGTATGGCTGGGCCTGGCTGCTCGCGCTAGCCGGGCAACTCCACGCCATGCACTCGCCCGAAGCCATCCGATGGACTGCGACCCTGGCGCCGCTCACGGGTTGCTTCGTCGAGCGTTTCATGGAATTTTTGCCGAAGGCGACTTATCCGATGCGCGTCGGCACGCATTTCAACACTGCCTTCGCACTCGCCTTAGCGCTCGAATTTGCCCGCGAAACGAAGCATACGCCGTTAGCCGCGCTCATCGAAGACGCCGCGTGGCGCTGGCACAAGCGCGACGCCGATTGCCCGGCGTGGGAGCCGAGCGGCGACGAATTCCTCTCGCCCGCGCTGATGGAAGCCGAGCTCATGCGCCGCGCGCTGCCGCTCGATGCATTCAACTTCTGGTTCGACCGGTTCCTACCTCGTTTGGCGCAGCGTGAACCGGCGACGTTATTCACGCCTGCGATCGTCACCGATCGCACCGACGGCAAGATCGCTCATCTGGATGGGCTGAATTTGAGCCGAGCTTGGTGCCAGCGCTCGATCGCAGCCGCCTTGTCCGATAGCGATCCGCGCAAACTCGCGCTGCAAGAAGCCGCCCAAACACATTTGAACGCGGCACTCGCTCATGTCGCCGGCGACTACATGGGCGAGCACTGGCTCGCGACGTTCGCCTTGTTGGCATTGGAAGCTTGAAGAAAGGCGCCCGTGCTATTTAAGGTTTTTTTAAGCGTCGCCGCATAGATTTTCAGACACGTCGACGCGTGGCGGCGCCTACCGCTGGCGCCTGCCCCGGGCGCCGATAACGCCGTCGCAACGGCAGGCTCTCTTTTCACTCGCCACGATGAGGTCCAGCCATGTCTCATCCATTCATTGCCTCGCTTAGCACCGCCTGTTTGGTGGGCGCACTTCCCCTTGCCGCGCAGGCAGCCGACGATATCGCGCTGCCCGCGCCCAATCCCCTTCAATCATCCGCCACGCTGGCGCCGCACGACTTCTCGATGCTGCGCGTCAAGGCGCCCGGCACGCGTTCGGCCGAGAAAATGGCACCCGTGATCTACGGGCCCGACTTCGTGCCGAAGTGGCAAATGCGCGCCGTGTCGCATCACCCTGGCGCCTCGAAGCTGCAGGGCGAGCGCTTCCGGTTCCGCTAACCGGAAGACGGGGCGGCAGCGGGTAGCGTGTTGTGGCTTACAACATCGCGACGACGCGCACGTTACCTTCGTCGGCCGAGGGGATCACCTTTTCCCCAACGCGCCGGAACGTGATCGACACCGAGCCTTCGCCGACGCGCAAGTTACGCACCTCGAGCCAGTCGATGCCCTCCGGCAGCGCAGGCTGTTCGATGCGCACTTCACCGTGCATGGCATCGACGGTCATGCCCAGACACGCCTCCAGCATCATGAACGGTGCTCCCGCCGCCCAGGCCTGCGGCAAGCAAGCGACGGGATACGCGGTAGGTGGCTCGCCGCGCTCGCGCCCGAAGCCGCAAAAGAGCTCCGGCAGCCGCATATCGAAGCTGACCGCCGCCTCGAACAGGGCTCGCAGCAAACGCACGGCAGCCCGCTTGTCGCCATAGCGGGCGAGGCCCCGCGCACATAGTGCATTGTCGTGCGGCCAGACCGAGCCGTTGTGATAGGCCATCGGATTGAAGCGCACCTGCCCGGCCGCCAGCGTACGCACACCCCAGCCCGTATGGAAGAGCGTGGATTGCAGCTGCCGCGCGACGGCTTCGCCGCGCGCTTTGGCCGGCAGACCGAACGCAAGCAGATGACCGGCATTGGACGCGAGTACGCGGCACAATTCCCCGTGTCCGTCGAGGGCGATACCGTAGAAGTCCAGCTCCGGCATCCAAAACAACGCTTCCACACGTTCGCGCAACGCCACCGCCCGCGCCGCATAGCGCGCGGCGTCTTCGGCCAGCCCGCGCTGCGCCGCGAACTCGGCCATCGTGTCGAAGGCTGCGCAGGCATAGGCCTGCACTTCGACGAGCGCTATCGGGCCTTCGGGCATGCGTCCATCCGCATGGAACACCGAATCGTGACTGTCTTTCCATCCTTGATTGGCCAAGCCACGGTCGGATTCGCAGCGGTAATCCACGAGGCCGTGACGATTTTTGTCGCAGACGTTGGCGACCCATTGCGCGGCCAGTTGCAGCGCGGGCCAGAGTTCGGCGATGAAGGCGCTGTCGCCCGTCCGCGCCGCGTAGGCACCCGCGAGCACGATGAACAGCGGCGTCGTGTCGACCCCACCGTAGTAGAGCGCAAACGGGACTTCGCCGGTGGCCGCCATCTCGCTCTTGCGCATCTCGTGCATGATCTTGCCGGTGGTGGCATCGCGAAACTTCGAGTCCTCGCGCGCTTGATGCTCGGCAAGAAAACGCAGCACGCCGCGCGCAAGCCAGGGCTGCAGCCAGAGCGTCTGCAACGAGGTAATGACCGCATCGCGCCCGAACGGCGTAGAAAACCACGGGATCCCCGCGTATGGATACGGGCCGGTCGGCAGATCCGTGGTGAGCAGGCTCAGATCGGCGAACGAACGCTCGAGCCAGGCGTTGAACAGCGGGTTGCTCGAGCGCACCTGCGCCGTGGCGTGGCGGCGCTCGCGCATCGACAAGTGCGCGTCCGCGAGTGCCGCGCGCACGGCCGCCCGTCCTACACGCGGCCGTACCGCATCGATTTGCGTCAAGTGCGCCGGATGCGAACTGTGCAGCGGCTGCGCGACTTGCGAGCTGGGCGGCTCGGCGCCGAGCGCCGCCGTTAACGCATGCGTATGCGCAGCGACGGAGAGGTACACGGACGCGCACGCATGCGCGGACAGTTCGATGGTGTAATCGGCGCGATCGGCGATCAAATGGTTCGGCGTCGGCGCGAAAGCAATATCGACGTGCCGCTGCACCTTGTCGAGCCCGACGTAGCCGAGCCGCACGTCGTCGCGCCCGACCTGCACCGGCTCAACCGCGCCGTGCACGGTGCGCTTCAGTCCGCGCACTTCGAACATGTCCTTGAAATCGCTTCCAAATGAAATCGACAGCGGCACGACCGCGTCGGTAAGCCCGTAGTTCGTCAACGTGATCGCTTCGTAAAGCACCGTTCCGCATAACACCCGCAGCCGCTCGACGTGAATGACGCCCTCGGGCGTGCCCTCTCCGCCGATCGGCGGCAGCGGACGATTCGTGAGATGCGCGGTAAACGAGGTGTTGTCGTTGCTGACGTTGCCGGAGAGCAGCGAAGGCGCCCGCCCGCCGAACGTGAGGCGCAGTTGCGACAGCATGCGCGTGTCGTTGACGAATAAACCGTCATCGAACCCATTGATGTCGCCGAGCGGGTCGTTCACGACGAATGTATCGCCCGATTTGAGCACGTACTGGCTCGTGCGGGCGATATAGGGGTGTTCGGGCGCGATGAAGGCGCCGTCGGAATCGGCGCGCAACGGGGCGCCTGTTTGCGTCGGGATATCGCTGACTGCTTCGGTATCGAGCATCGTGTCGCTCCTTAACTCTAGGCCCATGCTTTGCGGCCGCTGGCTTGGTTGCCTCGATGGTAGGAAGCGACGCGAAGGAAACAACCGGAAGAAGCTAAACTTACGTCGCCCGTCCGCTCAACGCAAGCCCGGTGCCCACGCGCCGCGCTTATGCATCATGCTTGCTCGTGAATAAATTCGTCGATATGTCGATTGAACGCACTAGGGTGCGCAAGGTTCATCCCGTGCGATGCGCCTCGTATCGTCTCGCGTCTGACGTCGGGGAGCCAGTCTTCGAGCATGGCCACGTTGCGCCGGAAAAGCTCCGGGCTCTTCTCGCCGTCGATGAGCAGCGTGCGGCATCGCAGGCTCCATGCGGCCTCGCGGGTATAGGCGGGCAGCGGGTCCTGGAATTGCAGCGGCAGCGTCGAGGCATTATCGAGCGCCATGGCGCGAAACGCCGGCGTGCTTTTCGCCCACGAGCCGACGCGGCTGACGGAGTCCACGAACAATTGCAGCCCGGCTTCGGCGTCGCCCTGCTCGATCAGTTGTGCCGCCCGCGCGCGAAGCGTGTTGACGGTGTCGGGCAGTACGGCATGCGGCCGCCCCGGCGATGATAGCGGCCCCCCCGGATCGGCGAGCGTCAGCGTCTGCAGCAGATGAGGATGGCGTACGGCGAATTGAAAAGCGACGGCACCGCCGCGAGAATGCGCAACGATGTGTGCCGGGCCGCCTTCCAGCTTGTCTAGGAATTGAGCCAGTTCGTCGGCATGCGCGGACCAGCTGAACGGCACCGTTCGCGGCAGACCGGCCAAGGGCCAGTAGTGCGTGAGGCTCACGGCTACGCAGCGGTAACGCGCGGATAATCCGGTAACTTGCGGCTGCCAATATCGGTAGTCGCAGAGCGATCCATGCACGAACAGCACGAGCGGGCCCGCGCCGCGCTCGACGAAAGGCACTCGTAACCCGTTGTCGAGCTCGATGAAACGAATCGGGTCGTCGGGGGTGACGGCGGCTCGACGCACCGCGGCCACATCGGCGGTCATGGGTGCGCGCGCACTCATGCGTCGAAACGTAATTCGGCGTCGACCGATTGACCCAAGCCCAACGTATCGCCGGCGCCGGAGACGACAATCGCATTTTGTCCAAAGGCGATCGCGCCGCCCACGCGGCTATCGCCGCGGTAAGTACTCATCGTGTCGGTCGGCTCGGTCGGCCAGCGAGGATCGGGCGCACCGCGCGCTTGGTCGATCGTCGGTATCGGGCAGCGGGTGCAAGGCTTGACGATGCGCAACGCGACTTCGCCGCCGGTGGCCGTAATGCGGAGCATGTCGATGTAATCCTCTTCGTAAGCTTCTACGCCGCTTAGCACCACATTCGGCCGGAAACGGTTCATCGGAACCGGATCGACGCCCTTGGCCGCCAAGCGCGCGTTGAGGTCGTTAAGCGAAGCTTCGCCGATGACGAGCAGCGGATAGCCGTCGGCGAACCGCACTCGCGCCTTCGCCTCGCCCGTCCATTTACGGTTTGCCGTGCGCTCTTGGCCCGGCTGGAACCGCACGAGGCGCACAGGCGCGCTCAGCAAATCGGAAAACCAGCACGCGGCTGCATCACCCGCGTCAAGCGCTGGGACAGTGTCGTCCCAGACGGTCGCAGCAACCACGGCCGCACTCGCGAGCGCTGCAGGATCGGCAGGTAGTCGCAGTGCCGGCATGCTCGGCGCGTGCACGGCGAGTTCGTCGCCGTCGAGTGTCGGCCGAGCGAGCGCAAGGTGTGCATGGGTGCGTTGGGTGACGAATCGGCCCTGTGAGTCGATCACCATCCAGTTGCGATCGTGCTCAAGACCAAAAGGCGTCAACCGAACGGTGTCGCGAGCGATGCCCGCGCACGACTTGATGGGATAGACGTTGAGTTGGCTGATCGAAGGCATGAACGGCCGGCGCTTGCTGACGCAAAAATCTAAACGGCGATGGTACCACCGGCGCGGCCGGCTCGCGGCGGCCTCGCCCGTGCCGGCTATCGGTAAGGAGTCGTACTACCGTGGTGGCGCCGTAGCCGTTCTAGCCGCTCGCATGCCGGCGCTTGCACCCTGCGGGCCAACCGCTACCGAGCCGTACCTTCGTCGGCCGGAAAATTTCGGTCTATTGCAGGAAGGAGGCGGAGTCGACGCAGTCGGTTGCGGTACCGGCTCCGCGAACGGCGCAGGTGAGCGGTTCGTCGGCCACGCAGACGGCAAGACCGGTCACCTCCGCAAGGCGCTTGTCGAGATTGGCCAGCAGCGCGCCGCCGCCCGTCAGGACGATCCCCGTTTCGGCGATATCGGTCACCAGTTCGGGCGGTGCGTTCTCTAGCGCATTCTTGACTGCACCGATAACGGCCTTCAGCGGCACGGCCAGCGCCTCGGCCACATCGTGGTTCGAGAGTTCGATCGTGCGCGGCAGGCCGTCGGTCAAGCTGCGGCCGACCGCGCACATCCGCTCGTGCGGCACGTTGATCGTTGCCGTGCCGATCGTCTTTTTGACATGCTCGGCCGTTTGATCGCCGAGGATGACGCCATAAACACTGCGCACGTGGCTGATGATGGCCGCGTCGAACTGATCGCCGCCTACACGCACCGACGTCTCATAGGCCATGCCGCCCAGCGAAACCACGCCGACTTCGGTCGTGCCGCCGCCGATGTCGACGACCATCGAGCCGCGCGCCTCGCCCACGGGTAGCCCCGCGCCCACGGCGGCCGCCAGCGATTCGCCGATCAACGTCACTCTGGCCGCCCCCGCCGCCAGCGCCGCCTCGCGGATCGCGCGCCGCTCCACGGCCGTCGCATTCGACGGCACGCAAATCGTGAACTCCGCGCGGCGCCCGAATAGCGAGCGCAATTGCGCCATGTCGACGAATTCGCGGAACATGCGCTCGGCCGCGGAGAAGTTGGCAATGACACCGTGCCGCATCGGTCGAACGGTTTCGACGTTGCCGGGCGAGCGCCCCAGCAACTGCTTCGCTTGAGCGCCGACCGCCGTGACGCGCCCATTCGCCGCATCGGACGTCCTCTGAAAGCAAACGACCGACGGTTGGTTCAGTACGATGCCCTTGCCGCGCGTATAGATCAGGGTGTTCGCCGTGCCGAGATCGACCGCCACGCTTTGCGGGAACAGTCGATTTAAGAATGCATGATGCGACATCGTTGACTCTCTTGTGGATGACAACAACGACATGCGTCCCGTCCATCGGGCGAAGCGCACGGGGTGCTCTGTGGGCAGCACGGTCGGGCTGTTGTCCCCTTTACGGCAACGTTTGCTCACAACTTTAGGGGTCGATAGGCGATTATTCGTTGTGCGGCGCCGCAGAGGTCTCACGGCTCGCCGTCACGACGGCGCCCTCCAGTACGCGGGCCCAGCGTCTTCTGGAATTTCTGTGGGCGCCTGGCGTCCAATGCGCAGCTTGGCGCCCTTTGGTGCCATTCTTCCGCAGGGCAGCGTTTCCACTCTCTTGGGTTTCTGTTCATTCATGCGCACTTCGCTTCGCCGCCTGCTTCTGCTGTTTTGCGCGCTCCGGTACGGCGCGCGAGTGCTTTGGGCCGTAGCGCCGCGCGAGCACAAGCTGCACTGGATTGCGAGCCTCGCCGAGCGTCTGCGTCGTTCGCCGGACGCACGAGAAGCACTGCACAGAGCGCTTCCGCAGTTGGGGCCGCTCGTGAGCGCGTTCGCCGCTCGATTCGTACGGCAACCCCACGCGCTCGGCCAGTCGCTCGACGACGTCTTTTCCGGGCTCGCGCGCACGGAACGCGCGCTCTGTGCGCCGTTACCCCCGCCGGCGGTGGTCCCGGCACTGCGTACCGCCCTCGAGCACGCACCGGAAGCGGCGTTTGCTTCGATCGACCCGGTCGCGCTCGAAAGCGGCATTGCCGAACAAGCGCATGCCGCTCGGCTGCTCGCGCCGGAACACGCCACACGCGGCGACGGCGGCTATATCGACGTGGTCGTCAAACTGCTGCGCATCAAGGAAGTCCAGCGCATCGGCGACGACGTTGCCGTGCTAGGTTGGGTTGCGCGCCTGCTCGAGCGCTGCTTGCCCGCCGCGCGCGAGTTGCACTTGCATGCCCTGGCGCGCTCGCTCGCCGCCGACATCCAGCGCCGCTTCGACTTGCGCGCGGAAGCGGCGAACTTGTCGCAGACGGGTCAGCACTTTAGCGGCGATAGACGCGTCGTCGTACCAGAGGTGGTGTGGGCGCTCAGCACCGATCACGTGCTCGTTATCGAGCGCGTCGACACCGTGGCCGTTACGGATTTGGAAGCACTGCGGCTCCACGGCATCGATCTTGAAGCCTTGGCCGAGCGTGTCGTCGAAGTCGTCGTCGAGCAGGCCTTTGCGCACGGCTTCTTTCATGCCGCGCTCGATACGCAACGGCTGCGTGTGAGCGTCGAGCCGCGGACGATCGGACGGCTCGTGTTCGGTGACGGGAAGACAATGTCCAGCTTGACCGAGTCGGAGCGCCAGTTCTTCGTCCACGCGGCAAGCGCGCTCTTCGAGCAAGATTACGGCAGGATCGCGGCGATGCATCGCGAGGCGGGGCATGTCGCCGCGGATACGCGCGACGAAGTGCTCGAGGGAGAATTGCGCAGGCGCGCAGAGCCCCACTTCGCCGCGCCGGCCGGTCAGCGCTCCCCCGGCGCGCTGTTGCGGCACTTGCTGGGCGTCGTCGAACCGTTTGCGGGCAACGTTTCTCCCGCGCTCGCGCTGGCGCATGAGGCACTCACGAGAGCCGAATCGCTCGCGCGCACATTGGCGCCGAGCCTCGATACGTGGAGCCTCGTCAAAGGCACGCTGAAGGGGCTGGCGCGCGAGGATATCGGCCACCGCGGCTGGATCAAACGGCTCGCACGCGAATTGCCGCATCTCGCGATGATGCCGCGCTTGCCGACGCTTGTCGCACAGCGGCTACAGCACCTGCATGATGCGCACGAGGCTCACGATTCGCTGGCGTGGCTCGCCGATTTGCACCGCGAGCAGCGGCTGACGCGGCATCTGCTGTGGGCGTGCGCGGCTGGCGGCGCACTGGTTGGCGCCGCTGTAATTTGGTTGGGCGGGTGAAGAGCCCCGCGAGGCGCCGTTTCAGCACCCATGAAAAACGGCGGCGCCGAATCGCTTCGACACTGCCGCCGTCCCGCCACGAGGGGCTTTCCGCTTACGCGCGATGTCGCTGTTGCAACATGCGCACGCGCGCCAGGGCCGGTTCGTCGGCGCTCACGGTTTCGTATAGCTTCGCAAGATCGGTTTTGAGCGCCGTACGCGAGCCCCCGTCCAGATAGATCATGTGCCCCGACGGATAGAACCGCGCCGACAAATTATTGCGAACGGTTTGTTCGATCAGCGGCATCTGCTGCAAATCGAGCACCGTCTGATAAAACGGCGTCACGAAATCGTAAAAGCCGTTGGCCGACAGCACCTTCAGATCCACGTTCAACGCCATGACCGCCGCCAAATCGCCGGCCGTATACAAAATAATGTTGCCCTGCGCGTCCTTGCCCTTTTGCGCGCCCGTCGGATCGATATGACTGAAATCCCAGAACTGGAACGCCTGGTCGTTCAAGTCGGTGAACGATGACGTCGACGTGTACTTCAACTGCTCGTTCAAGTACTCGTTCCACATGGTCGTATAAACGCCCGAGACCGCCGTCATCGTCGGATCGTTTCCGCCGGAATTGGGATCGATTTGGCCGGCAATGCCCGTATCGATTGCCGTGACACGGCCGTCGTAAGCGCCGAGCGCGACGCCTTTCGACTTGAGCAGCGTTGTCAGAAACAGCGAATTCCCCCGGCTGTCGTAGCCGGCAATATCGAGACTCCACGCAAGCAGCGTCGTCTTGTCGATGCCGGTGTATTGCGCCAGCTTTTCGACCACGGCATCGTCCGTTTGCGGAAATTTGCGCAACGCCGCAAGATAGTCGGTGCGAGCGAACTGGGCGACCTCTTCGACGAACGCGCCGAGGTCGGTGGGCTTGGGTGCCATGCCGAGCCGCTTGTGGTACCAGGCGTCGGCAGCGGCGGTCGGCAATGCCCCGACGGGATTACCCGCCTGCCTGTAATCGAGGATCGACGACTGCAGCGTGACGCCGTTCAGATCGATGCCGTCCTCATGCAGCATGTACGCGAGCACGCAGCTGCGCGCCGTGCCGTACGATTCCCCGAACAGGTATTTGGGCGAATTCCAACGGTTGTTTTTCGTCAGGAAGCGCTTGATGAATTGCTTGATCGAGCGAGCGTCCTGGTCGACGCCCCAGAAATCGCGATTCTTATTCGGTTCGATGGCGGCCGAATAGCCGGTGCCCACCGGGTTGATGAAGACGAGGTCGCTCTTGTCGAGCAAACTGTCCGGATTGTCCTCGAGCGTATAGGGTGCGGGCGGTGTAAAGCTCGGCATCGACGTCTTGATACGCTTGGGCGCGAATGAGCCCAGCAGCACAAAGACCGAAGACGAGCCCGGGCCGCCGTTGTAGAAGAACGTGACGGGCCGCGTTTGCTCTTGCTGCTTGTCTTCGATGAACGCGACGTAGAACAGCTTTGCGTTCGGTTTCGAAGACGATTCGTCGACAGTGACTAGATGACCGGCCGTCGCCGTGTAATTGATTTTTCTGCCGCCGATCGTGATCGTATGATGCGTGATCGCCGCGTTCTCTCCGGTATCGGTCACGAAGTCGTCGGGCCCCTTGCCGTATGCGACTTCGTCGTAAAACGGCTGGTCGTCCTGCTGGCGACCGAGAAACACGTGTGGCATCGAAGCCCTGCCCGGCGACGGCGCATGCGCGTTATGCGGCGACGACTGCGGGCTGCCCGTATCGGAATTCATCGTAGACGCTCCATCGGTTATGGCCGGCACGCGAGTCCGAGCGCATGCACCGGCTCCGTTTGTCGAACTGCTGCTGCCTGCCCGCGCGCGTCGGACTGAAACGCACGGGCGGTAAGACGTATTCGTTCGATGCTACTTCGACACGGGCG
>Ga0157370_10001111_pt1 | contig 33693 bp, 25 predicted proteins | sample C35metaG_FD_113463 | JGI IMG/M metagenome (GOLD analysis project Ga0157370, IMG submission 113463) | Corn rhizosphere microbial communities from Kellogg Biological Station, Michigan, USA - C3-5 metaG | ecosystem: Host-associated > Plants > Roots > Rhizosphere > Soil | place: USA: Michigan... | reverse complement strand
TATTATCTCGATTACGCTGGTAATGGCTGCTGTATTCCTGCCGGTTGGTTTTATGGAAGGCTCAACAGGAGTTTTCTATCGTCAGTTTGCCTTTACGATGGCAATTGCAATTGTAATTTCGGCTGTTAATGCCTTAACATTGAGTCCGGCGCTTGCAGCATTATTCTTAAAAGATAATCACTCGGCACACGATCACGATGCCCCTCACGAGAAAAAAGGATTTAAAGAAAAATTCTTTACGGCTTTCAACAAAAGCTTTGAATCGTTGACAAACCGTTATGTAGGCGGATTGAAATTCTTAATCAGAAGAAAATGGTTGAGTTTAGGCGGATTAGCTTTAATTACAGTAGCAACTGTTGTAATGGTAAAAACAACTCCTGCAGGATTTATTCCAACAGAAGATCAAGGATTTATTGCGATTGCAGTAAATACGCCATCTGGAACATCACTAGACGGAACTCAAAAGGTAATGACCGAAGCCGAAAATACTTTAAAATCATTAGAAGCTTCACGATTTGTAACCGCAATTTCAGGTTTCAACTTATTGACAAACTCTACAAGTCCATCTTCTGCTGTAATTTTCGTATTGCTTAAACCAAACGAAGAACGCGGCGAAATAAAAAACATTGACGAATTCATGAATCAGGTTCGTGGTAAACTGGGCGGTATTTCCGGCGGAAGTTTCTTCGTATTCAGTTTCCCAACCGTTCCAGGATTTAGTAATGTTGAGGCTTTAGATTTAGTGTTGCAGGATAAAACTGGAGGAAAACTGGATAAATTCAGTGGTATTTCTCAAAACTTTATCGGAGAATTAATGAAACGCCCGGAAATTGCCGTTGCATTTACCTCTTTTAAAGCAGATTATCCGCAATTACAATTAGAAGTTAATGATGAAAAAGCAAATCAATTAGGTGTAAATGTAAAAGACATTTTACAAACGATGCAGGCATACTTTGGTAGTGCGCAGGCTTCAGATTTCAACAGATTTGGTAAATATTACCGTGTTGTAGTTCAGGCCGATATTGAAGACAGAGCCGATCCAACCTCAATTGACAGAGTTTTTGTAAAAAACAAAACAGGCGAAATGGTGCCAATTAATACATTAGTAAAACTAACTCGTATTTATGGTTCAGAAACCGCTTCCAGATATAATTTATTTAACTCAATTTCTATTAATGCCATTCCGAAACCAGGATTTAGTTCCGGAGATGCCATTAAAGCAATTGAAGAAGTAGCAGCACAACAATTACCTGCAGGTTACGGGTTTGAATTCTCGGGCCAGACTCGTGAGGAGATTTCATCCGGAGGGCAATCGGCAACAATATTCTTACTGTGTTTGATATTCATTTATTTCTTACTTGCTGCACAGTACGAAAGTTACATTTTGCCTTTGGCAGTAATCTTATCGATCCCTGCAGGTATTTTTGGAGTATTCGTAGCTATTGGTTTAACTGGTATTGAAAACAACATTTACGTACAAGTTGCATTAGTCATGCTGATAGGACTTCTGGCCAAAAATGCCATCCTGATTGTGGAGTTCGCTTCGCAAAAAAGAAAATCGGGACAAGCGTTAATTAGAGCTTCTATCGATGCTGCAAAATTACGTTTAAGACCAATTATCATGACATCTCTTGCCTTTATTGTTGGTTTAGTGCCAATGATGAGCGCAAAAGGACCATCGGCTCAGGGAAATCACTCCATCAGTATTGGTGCTGCGGGAGGTATGATTTCAGGGGTAATTCTAGGATTGTTTATCATTCCTGTTTTATTCATCATCTTCCAGCATTTACAAGAAAAGGTTTCTGGAAAACCAGTTGCCGTAATTCATAACGAAGAAAAATAATAAATGGAAAACTATATAACAACAGCTTTGGTCGCCATAATAATGGGCATCGCTTATATATCGTACAGAATCTCAAAAGATCTTGAAAACAGAAAAGATACTTGTACAGAAATTTAATGAAAAAACTAATGAAAAATCATATAACCAAAATTGTGATCATCGCCATTTTGATCACCACTTTAATATCCTGTAAAGTTTCGAAGGATATTGAAACTCCAAAAGATGCATTTCCTGAGAATTTCAGGAATGCATCGGTTTCAAGTGATACAACCAGTATTGCCGATGTGGAGTGGAAAAACTTCTTTACAGAAAAAGATATTATCAAATTGATCGACAGCGCCGTTGCCAGAAACAACGATTTACAGATTGCCGAAAAGAACATTGAAATTGCGCAATACCGTTTTACGCAGTCTAAATGGGGAAATGTACCTCAGGTTAATTTATTTGTAAACGCCAGCACAAGCAATCCGTCTGACAATAGTTTTACTGGATTAAACCTAAATCAGGCAATTGGAGCAAAACATATCGACGACTATTCTGCTGGAGCTTCACTTTCTTGGGAAGCTGATATCTGGGGAAAAATCAGAAACCAAAAGAAAGGAGCTTACGCAGGATACCTTCAATCTGCAGAAGTTAAAAAAGCATTGCAGACTAATATTGTGGCAAATGTTTCAAGAGGATATTACAACCTTTTAATGCTGGACGCACAATTGGATATTGCCAGACAAAATCTTCGTTTAAATGATAGTACAACGAATATTATCAAATTAAAATACGATGCTGGTCAGGTAACCACTTTAGCGATTCAACAATCTGAAGCACAGAAATTAAACTCAGCGCAATTGATTCCGTTATTGGAACAAAACATTGCGATTCAGGAAAATGCTTTGAGTGTTTTAACGGGTTCTTTCCCAAATTCAAAAGAAAGATCGATTCGTTTGAGCGCGATTGAAGTAAAACACAATACAGCAATTGGGATTCCGTCTTCATTAGTAAGCAGAAGACCTGATGTAAAAAGTGCCGAACTGGCTCTTAAAGCTGCGAACGCAAATGTCGGTATCACGAAAGCGGATTTATACCCAGCTCTCAGAATTACGGCTCAAGGTGGTGTAAACTCATTTGAAACCAGCAATTGGTTTAACATTCCGGCTTCATTATTCGGAACTGTTGCTGGAGGTTTAACACAGCCTATTTTTAACAACAAAAGAGTTAGAACGCAATATAATATCGCTGTCGCGGAAAGAGAAAAAGCCGTTTTAAGCTTTAGACAATCGGTTTTGGTTGCCGTAAGCGAAGTTTCAGATGCTTTGGTTAAAGTAGAGAAATTACAACAACAGGAAACTTTCTTAAAAGAAAAAGTAAAAACATTACAACAAGCGATTAAAAATGCTAACCTTTTGTTCAAAAACGGTATGGCAGAATATCTTGAAGTTTTAACTGCTCAAGCGAATCTTTTGCAAAGCGAATTGGAACTTGCCGATATTAAAAGACAACAACTTACAGCCAATACAGACTTGTACCGCGCTCTAGGCGGCGGCTGGAAATAATACCCGTTACCCGTTAATTATTTATTTTTTGAGATGAAAACGCTGTGAGATTTAGGTTTCATGGCGTTTTTTAATTTACAGTTGTGATGGCACACGGATAACACGGATTCGCTTTGGCGAAAGCAAAGATTAAAACGGTTTTTTTATGTCATTGCGAGGAACGAAGCAATCTCATTTGCTAAATTAAATTAGCCACTTTATATTAGTGTGGTTGCTTCGTTCCTCGCAATGACTAACATTGTGCAATAAATCTTGTGCTTATTTCTTATTTTTGAAAAAGCAAACTTCGTGTCTTAGCGCCTTAGCGGCAAAACCACCCAAAAAAATGACTTTAAGTAAAGAAACATATCTCAACAACCTAAAACTAACTTTCAACAGTTACGCTCCAATCTCTGCTAAATCCTGGGAATTGATAGAAAATATTGCAACATTTCAATCCGTTCAAAAAGGAGAATTACTTTTACAGAACGGACAGGTGGCGAAAGATTTGTATTTTATTGCACAAGGCGCATTAAGGGCTTTTATTACAGATGCAGCGGGAAATATTTACAACAAAAATATTTTTCTGGAAGGTAATTTTGCGGGTTCTACGGCTTCTTCTTTACAGCAGAGTCCATCGGAGTTTTCGATTGAAGCTCTGGAAGATTCTCTTCTTCTAAAAATGAATTATAAAAAATACCGCGACCTTATTTTCGAAAATGACGATTTAAAAAACTTCTATATCGCTTATTTAGAGAAAAACTGGATAATCGAAAAAGAGCAGAGAGAAATTGCTTTGGTCATGCAAAACGCAACCGAAAGGTATATAAAGCTTCTCGAAAAACACCCGGATATTGCAGAACGGATTCCGCTATTGCATATCACATCCCATTTAGGCATTACGCCAACGCAGTTAAGCCGAATTAGAAAAAGTCTCGAAAAAGATTGGTAAATCAACATATGTAAAGGCTTTCCCGAAACCGTAGTTTTATCTTTGTCTGTATAATTAAATTCGTCTTTAAAATGAAAAATATAAACCTCATCGAAGATAATATTGATAATCTTACCGGTTTATGGAAAAGCGTTGGAGCTCCTTTCCTATCCAATCATAAAATCGATTCTTTTGAATACTGCAAAATCGAAAATTCGGGCTGGCCAAATAAATTATGGCTTCGCAAAGATATTACCAAAAATGATGTAACAGCAATTACCCAAACCATGCAATCGACTTCAGGTTTGGTTTTGCCTTACTTTGATATTTACGACTCAAAAGCCTATGAAATACTCGAAGCTTATGGTTTTACCTTAAAATCAGAACAAGTGGCAATGGTCTTAAAACTAGATCAAAAGTTTACTTTGCAAAACAATCTGAGTTTTAAAAAAGTTGTAAATGAAGAAGATGCAAAAATCTGGTCTGATTTGTATCCGAATGCTTTTGGATACGTAATCAGTAAAGAAATACTAGTTCACAATCATAATAACGTTCATTTTTATTTGGTTTCATTGGAAGAAAAACCAATTGGAACTTTTATGCTTTTTCAAACCGGAGATACAATTGGAATTCACGGTGTTGGCGTAATTCCGGAAATGCGAAGAAAAGGTTTCGCCGAAGAAATCATGAAATTTGCCCTAAACTTATCCATCGATTTAAATGCTGAATATGCACAGCTGCAAGCCTCAGCAATGGGAAAAGACATTTATACACGATTAGGTTTTGAGGATTTGTTTTTGATTAAGAATTATGTTTTAAGCGCTGAATAATAACACACTGATGACGCGGATTCGCTTTGCGAAAACAAGGATTAAAACGGATTTTATGTCATTGCGAGGAACGAAGCAATCTCATTTGCTAAATCAAACTAAAGTGCTAATGTTAGCGTGGCTGCTTCGTTCCTCGCAATGACAAACTGTATGTTAAGTTCCAAATTAACAATTAACAATTAACAATTAACAATTAACAATTAACAATTAACAATTAACAATTAAACTTGTCCCAAATGCCCCTAAAATAGTCGTAAATACCTATTTCATGAAAAAATAAGAATAGTACATTTGTAATACATTAACTATAACTATTTAAAAATAAACCACATGAAAAAAGCAAAAATTATTTTTTGGATTACAACTACTATTATTTTCCTTTTTGAAGGCGTTATGCCCGCTTTGACTTCGCAGACTGAACTGGCCAAAGAAGGAATTAGACATTTAGGTTATCCGGAATATTTTGGAAGTGCACTGGTAATTTTCAAAATATTGGGCGTTTTGGTATTGGTCATTCCATCTATTCCTAAAAATGTAAAAGAATGGGCTTATGCCGGATTTGGTTTCGATTTTATATTTGCTTCAATAAGTCATTTTGCAGTTGACGGAGTCAATTTTCAAAGCTTTTTCCCTTTGATCTTTTTAGTGATTCTCGCAATTTCGTATATCTATTATCACAAAATAGAGCGATACAAAAATATCGCTTTGTAAAACACCTTTACGATGATAGAAGTTTTCAAAACAAATGTTCAGGAAGTCGATCAATCTATAATGATTGTGGGAAAGCTTCTTGAACATTTTCCTACCAGTATTGTCAATTTTGATCTCGAAGATTGTGATAAAATCCTTCGGGTTCACGCCTCCTCTATTTCCAACCATAAGATAATCGAACTTCTAAATTCGTATGGCTTTCATTGCGAAGTACTTTTGTAAAATCTTAATTTACTGATTAACAAAATATTAAAATAAAAATCGTACTTTTAAAATCCCAATTTTTAAAATATCAAAAAATGAATATTCCAGCAGAACATCAAACCATAATGCCTTATTTGATTTTAAAAAATGCCTCGAAGTTCATTGATTTTACACAAAATGTATTTGGCTCATCAGAAACCAATACCAAATCAGTACGTGAAGACGGAACCATTATACATGCCGAAGTGACTTTAAACGGGAGCACGATCATGATTACAGATGAAATCGAAGATTGGGCAAAACAGACTTCTCATTTATTTGTTTATGTACCCAATGCCGATGAAACTTACAAAAAAGCATTAGAAAACGGAGCCGTTACTCTAATGGAATTAAGCGATAAACATTACGGAAGAACCTGCGGTGTAACAGATCCATTTGGAAATGTGTGGTGGATAACTTCTCTATAATAATCAATTTAAAAAATCAATAATATGAAGACAGATAAGCAAAAAGATATTGTTGAAACATTCAAAAAACTAAACGAGACGCTTTCTAAATTTTCTGAAAGCGAATTGAACCTTGTTCCCTATCAAGGAAGCTGGACAGGCGGACAAACAGCGCAGCATATTATTTTGGCCTGCTCAGGATATCCGGAATTATTTGCAGGTAAAACCGAAAAAACTACCCGAAAACCCGATGAAAAAATCAAAGATATTGACGGATTATTTTTAAACTTCAGTATTAAAATGGATGCTCCGGTATTTCTTAAACCAGAGAAAAAAGAATACAGCAAAAATGCTTTAAATATAGATTTACTCAAAATCGAATCAGAGTTGTTAGATTGTGCCGAAAAATACGATTTAACGCTGACTTGTCTTGATTTTCAGGTTCCTGGTTTTGATAAATTCACGATGTACGAATGGATTGATTTTGCATTAGTCCATACACAAAGACATACCCATCAATTGAATAATATTTTTCAGTATATAACTAAACTTTAAAATATGAGATCAAAATCCAGAACCATTTTGTATTCCGGTTTGTTATCTGGTACTTTAGATATACTGGCAGCCATTTTAATTTATGCGGTACTATTACATCAAACCACCGCAGTAAAAATTCTGCAGTCTATTGCAAGCGGCATCTTTAAACAAGAAGCCTATACCAGCGGATCGCAAATGGCTTTTTACGGATTGCTGCTCCATTATTTTATTGCGTTTATATTCGCTTATATTTATTTTAAAATATACCCTCATTTTCCTTTTCTGCAGAAAAGCCTTTTACTTTCGGGATTTATCTACGGTCTCTTCGTTTGGATTGTGATGAATCTAATTGTACTGCCAATCGTTTTCCCAAAACTGCCGCCAAAACAATTCGATTTCGCTTTATTGCTTTCCATTTTAATATTGATATTCTGTATTGGTCTTCCCATTGCGTACGTAACCCAGAAGTTCTATACAAGACATTAAAAGTTTAAGTTCAGTTAAAAAAAACCTGAAACTTGAAACCTGAAACAAATAAAAACAAAAGCGAAATCAACCCTAAAGTAAACTTCGCTTTTTTTTTTTTGATTTAACAATTAAAATTAAACTCTTGTTCTTCCGCTTATTAATGAAATAACAAATAAAACTAAGAATATAAAGAATAAAATTTTTGCGATACTAGCAGCTCCGGCAGCAATACCGCCAAAACCAAAAATTCCGGCTACTATAGCCAAAATTATAAATGTAACTGTCCAACGTAACATAATAATAAAATTTAAGTTAGAAAATATGACTTTTACAAGTCTGATTTGTTTATCTTTCAAAGTTCCTTTTTACTTACACAAACTATTAACTCAAATACCATATTTTTTAGCGCAATCGACTACAAATCATAATTTTATCTGCCTTTTTTAGAATTTTAGTTTTAACCTTATACAATTCCCATGTAAATGCTTTAGAGTCAATTTTTTGATCGATAGAGTTAATCGTGGCTCTGTTCACATGGTAATTTTAATCAAAATTAAAAAGCGGTATGGAATTGGTCAAAACACAACACATTTTAGCTGTAAAACTAGGTGTGATTTTAGAAAAAACAGACAGACCTTTCGAAGAATTAGGTGTTTTAAATCCGGCCATATTTCAAGATGGAAATAACGTTCATATGTTTTACAGAGCAGCAAAAAGAGGAAATTTTTCAACTATTGGCTACTGTAGATTTGAAGGTCCGACAACTCTCGCAGAACGTCGCACCGAACCTGTTTTTATACCGGAATATATTTATGAAATTCATGGAGTCGAAGATCCCAGGATTACAAAAATCGACGACATGTATTACATGACCTATGTAACATACGATGGTTTAAATGCCTGCGGTGCTCTTGCAGTATCAAAAGATTTAATTTCGTTTAAAAAGAAAGGAATTATAACGCCAAAATTCATTTTACACGAGTTCACCAATTTGATTCGCAAACATTTACAAAACCCAAGTGTTGCCAGAATACTAGCTTTTAATACAGAAAAAAATTATCCTTTAAGCGAAACCATAAAAGATAATTTATTTGTTTGGGACAAAAACATGGTTCTTTTCCCTAAAAAAATAGACGGAAAATTTGTGGCTTTACACAGATTATTTCCTTCAATTCAAATCGTTTCTTTTGAAAACAAAAAAGAGCTGACGGTAGATTTTTGGAAAAATTACCTCAAAAACCTGCCAGATCATATTGTAATGGAACCCAAATACGATCATGAAACAAGTCATATCGGGCCGGGCGCTCCGCCAATTGAAACAAAAGATGGATGGCTGCTGATTTATCACGCTGCCGAAAAACGTGAAAAAGGTCTTGTTTACCACGCCTGTGCTGCTTTGTTGGATCTCGATGATCCGAGTAAAGTAATAGGGCGTTTAACAAACCCCATTATTACGCCATCTGAATATTATGAAAGACACGGTTATGTAAATTATGTTGTTTTCCCTACCGGAACAGCCATTTTTAATGACCAATTATATATTTATTACGGTGCTGCCGATGACAAGATTGCGGTGGCTTCTCTGAACCTTAACGACTTATTAAACGAACTAAAACAGAACTCCCATGAAGACGATATCAAATAAATCGAAAATTGTTTTTCTTTCTACATTTCCTCCAACACAATGTGGAATCGCAACTTATACGCAGGATACTATAAAGGGAATTACCGATGTTTTTGGTAAATCTATAACTTGTGAAATCTGCGAATTGGTCAACGAACCAAAAGCAAATCCTACACAGGCTTATACATTAAATACCAAAGATAGAGCAGAATATGCAAAAGTTGCCGAAGAAATTAACAAAGACGAAAATGTAAAATTAGTTCATATTCAACATGAATTTGGTTTATTTGGAGGTAACTACGGAGATCATTTATTAGACTTTTTAAATACAATAAAAAAACCGGTAACTTATACTTTTCACAGCGTTATTCCAAACCCGAATAACGAATTGAAAACTTTTGTAAAGTTACTTTTAAGTTACAGCAATTCGGTTTTTGTAATGACAAACCAATCAAAAGAAATTTTGATTAACGACTACGATATTAATGAAGAAATCATTACCTGCGTGCCTCACGTAACTCATATTGTAATTTATGAAACTCCGGAACAGGCAAAAATAAAATTCGATATTCAAAACAAAATTGTCCTGTCTACTTTTGGACTTTTAGGCGAAGGAAAAAATATCGAAACCGGTTTGCAGGCTTTGGCTAAAATCGTTAAAAAAGAACCAGATGTTCTTTACTTGATTATAGGCAAAACGCATCCAAATTTAATTAAAGACGGTGTTGACACTTATCGCGATAAACTGGAAGCATTGGTTGACGAATTAGATTTACGCAAAAATGTTCGTTTCATTAATCAATATTTAGATACCGAGGAGCTTCTAGAATATTTAAAAGCGACCGATATTTATTTGTTTACTTCAAAAGATCCAAACCAGGCGGTTAGCGGCACTTTTGCTTATGCAATGAGCTGTGCTTGTCCAATGGTGGCATCAAAAATTCCGCATACAAGAGAAGTTTTAACTGAAGATTGCGGGGTTTTAGTCGATATCGGAAACGTAGATCAATTTGCAGATGCAACTTTAAAACTTATTGCCGATGAAAATTTAAGACACGAAATGGGAATTCAGGCTTTTACCAAAATGAGAGCTTCGTCTTGGGAAAACGCCGGATTAACACACATGAATACGTATAAAACATTAATTGAAAATCCAGCCGATATCAAATACAGTTATCCGGATATTCAATTGCGACATATTAAAAAATTAACTACAGATCTTGGTATTATTCAGTTCAGTAAAATTTCGGTTCCCGATTTAGATTCTGGTTATACCCTTGATGATAATGCGCGTGCTTTGATTGCATTTTGTATGCACTACAAGCTGACAAAAGACAAAGACGATCTTCCGTATATTTTAATTTATCTTGACTTCATCGAAAGATGCCAGAAACCAAAAGGAGATTTTATCAACTATGTAGATCAGGAAAATCGCGAACACGTAGAACAAAATGCCGAAGTTAATTTAGAAGATTCAAACGCAAGAGCCATTTGGGCTTTAGGAACAGTAGTTTCTAATGCGGATATTCTGCCGGAAAACATTTCCAAAAAAGCAGCAAAATGTTTCTTGAATTCTTTAAAATGGGCCGAAAATATTCAGTCTCCTCGTTCTATTGGTTTTGCTACCAAAGGTTTGTATTTGTATCATAACGCCATACCAAATTTATATGTGGCAGCCATCATCAATAAATTAAACTCTAAATTACTGGCTCACTATGAAGAAACAGCTTCTGAAGACTGGCAGTGGTTTGAAAATTATCTAACATACGGAAATGGAGTACTGCCAGAATCTATGTTATACGCCTACTTAATTACCAATAAAGCTGTTTATAAAAAAGTAGCCTTGGATTCGTTAGATTTCTTAATGTCGAAAACATTTATCGACGGAAACTTTAAAGCCATTTCTAACCAAAGCTGGTATCATAAAGGTGCAGAGCCTCAAGAATATGGCGAACAGCCAATTGATGTTACCTATACCATTCAGACTTTAAATGCGTTTTATGATGCCTTTAAAACTCCGGAATACAAAAAGAAAATGAAAACTGCCTTTAACTGGTTTTTAGGTAAAAATCATTTAAATCAAATTATGTACAATCCGGTAAGCGGAGGCGGATATGACGGACTTGAAAAAGAAAACGTAAACTTAAATCAAGGTGCAGAATCGACTGTATGTTATTTAACCGCAAGATTGTTAATGGAAAAATTTTCGCTTTCAGAGTCAAAAGTTATTCCCTTAATGAAATCCAGAACCGGTGTTGCGATTAACTTATAAAAATTCAATTTTTTAAATTCCAATTTTGGATTTGGAATTTGGAATTTTCAAATTTGGAATTTAAAGATTATATATTTTAAAATACTAGCCAAATTCTATTAAACCCGGAAAATCCCTTTCTTAATGAAAGGGATTTTTTGTTGGTACAAACCGCAACGCCAATTTGTTCTGAATATTGTGAGTTAATGAAAATTATATAAGGCTCAAAAAAAGTTGTGTAATTTTTTTTAACAAGTATAGAGGTAACTTTCATCTATAATTTAAAAAGCGGTAAAAACTGTTAAATAATTGATTTTCAAATTACACCTAACTTAAAACTAAACATTTTGATTCTCATCTTAAAAAATACATTCGCACAAATTGGAGATGCAGCCTTGTTTGCCAAAAGGTTTTTTAAGGAGGTTTTTATTCCTCCTTATGAGGCAAAAGAGTTTTTGAAACAATGTTACATCATCGGTTATAAATCATTGCCTTTAGTTGCCATTACCGGTTTTATTATGGGCTTGGTGCTTACGCTGCAGTCAAGACCTACTCTGGTCAAATTTGGAGCCGAAAGCTGGCTTCCGGGTATGGTGGCGCTTTCTTTAATTAGAGAAATAGCTCCGGTTATTACAGCTTTAATCTGTGCCGGAAAAATTTCGTCAGGAATTGGTGCCGAACTGGGTTCTATGAAAGTAACAGAGCAAATTGATGCCATGGAAGTTTCGGCCATTAATCCGTACAATTATTTAGTAGTAACCCGAATATTAGCCTGTACCTTAATGGTGCCCATATTAGTATTTTTTGCCGATGCCATTGGTATTGTAGGTGGTTATGTAGGGATAAACATTCACGGTGATGTGAATTTCTACCGCTATTTAACCCAGATTGTCCAGTCATTGGAATTTTTAGATCTCATTCCGGCCACGATTAAAACCTTCTTCTTTGGATTTTTCATTGGGATGATTGGATGTTATAAAGGTTTTAATGCCGCAAACGGAACCGAAAGTGTAGGACGCGCTGCAAACTCTGCCGTAGTTACAGCCTCTTTAAGCATATTTATTATTGATATGGTAGCCGTACAAATAACCGATTTATTTTTTTAAGATGATAAAGGAAGAAAAAAATACCGAACCAAAATCAAAAGATAAAAAACAAGCTCCTATCATTGAGATTAAGGATCTGCATAAAACTTTTGGCAAAGACAACACCATTCTAAAAGGCGTAAACCTTACGGTGAATAAAGGTGAAGATTTGGTGATTTTAGGCCGTTCCGGTTCTGGAAAATCGGTAACCATAAAATGTATTGTGGGATTAATCGAGCCAGACAAAGGAGAAATAAATGTTTTTGGGCAAAACCTGTTGGAAATGTCCAAAAAGGAGTTAAACGAGGTTAGAGTAAAAATTGGGTTTCTGTTTCAAAGCGGCGCCTTATACGATTCAATGTCGGTTAGAGAAAATCTCGCTTTTACATTACGAGCGCACAAAAGAGAATTAACCGAAGATGAAGTCGAAAATGAAGTCGTAGAAGCCCTTGAAAGTGTTGGTCTTGGTGATGCAATCGATAAAATGCCGGCCGAATTATCTGGCGGAATGAGAAAGAGAATTGGTTTAGCCAGAACGCTGATTTTAAAACCGGAAATTATTTTATACGACGAACCAACAACAGGATTAGATACGATTACTTCGAGAGAAATAAGCGAATTAATTCTGGATATCAAACACAAACAAAAAACCTCATCGATCATTATTACGCACGACATGGCCTGCGCTAAAATGACAGCTGACAGAATTATGGTTCTAAAAGACGGTGTCATTCATGCCGAAGGAACTTACGAAGAATTAGAAAAAGACGAAGACGAATGGGTACGCTCATTTTTTGAATAAAAAAGCAAAATAAAATACTAGAAATCATGGAGAAGCAATCGGGATATACTTGGAAATTAGGAATGTTTGTAACAGTGGGGCTGCTGCTTTTTATAATAGCCATTTATTTTATTGGAAAACAAAAAAACCTATTTGGTTCAACGTTTCACATTACATCACAATTTAAAACAGTAAGCGGTTTAGAAGTAGGAAATAATGTCCGTTTTTCTGGTATTAACATTGGTACAGTCGAAGAAATCAGATTAATAAACGATTCATCGGTAGTAGTTTCGATGGTCATAAAAGATGAAGTGCGTGAATTCATAAAAACAGATGCACGTGCCAGCATTGGTTCTGACGGATTAATGGGCGATAAAGTCCTAACTATTACTCCAGGTGTAAAATCGACAAAAGTCATCGAAGACAATGGAGCCATCGCTTCTATCAACGGAATCGAAATGAATGATATCATGAAAAGCGTTAAGAAAAGCGTTGACAATGTGGGCGTTATTTCCGAAGAACTGGCCATTTTCAGCCACAGTATGAACAACGGAAACGGTGCTTTGGCAAGATTAGTAAGAGACGATAAAATGGCAAACAGCGTTTCGAATACGCTTTCTAATCTGGAAACCGGAACAAAAGGTTTCAGCGAAAATATGGAAGCCGCCAAAAGCAATTTCCTGTTTAGAGGTTACTTCAAGAAAAAAGAGAAGGAAAAAGAAAAACAGAGAGAAGAACAAAAAGAGAAAAAAGAAGAAAGACAGGAAAAAGCGAAAGAAGAAAAGGAAGCCAAAGAGGCCAAGGCTAAAGAAGAGAAAGAAAAGCAGGAAAAAGCTAAGGAAGAAAAGAAAGAGGAGAAAAAAGAAGAAAAGCAAAAACAGGAAGATGCCAAGAAAGAGCCTGAGAAGAAATAATTAAACTCGACGCCATGAAAACTTCGTATAAAAATATAAGCCTTAAAATACTCAAATGGACGGGAATCGTAATAGCAGGAATTCTGCTATTACTTTTTTTGATTCCACTTCTATTTCCAGGAAAAGTGGCCGCAGAAGTTAAAAAAATTGCAAACGAACGTTTAGATACAAAATTGGATTTTTCGAAGTCCAAACTTTCGTTTTTCACACATTTTCCTTCGTTGACTGTTTCGCTTGACGATTTATCGATGACGGGTTCTAAACCATTTGGAAACGATACTTTACTAAAAGCAGATCAGGTGGCGTTTGGAATAAATTTAAAAAGACTGATTTTTGACAGCGAAGTTAAAATCAATAAATTATACGTTTCTAATGCCTTGATAAATGTAATGGTCAATGAAAAAGGACAAGCCAATTACAACATTTATATCGCACCCGAAGACAGAAAAAAGGAAAAAGAAGATCCAAATGCGCCCGAAGAAGGCACAGCAATAAAACTGGAACGAATTGATTTAGAAAACTGTCATGTAAAATACAACGACCGATCGGCTAAAATTTTAATTGATGCCAAAGGTTTTAATTATGTTGGAAAAGGAAATCTGAGCGATGATATTTTTGATCTGAATACCGATGCCAAAATCGATACGCTGGATTTCTATTATAACAGAACTGCTTATCTTAGAAAAAAAGCTGTTCGTGCTGATTTAATTACCCGAATCAATACTCACGCACTTTCGTTTATTCTTCAAAAAAATGAATTGAAGATCAATAAACTTCCTTTGACTTTTACCGGTTTATTTACCATTTTAAAAGAGGGTTATAAAATTAACATCAAAGCGGCTTCACAAAATACAACCGTAAAAGATTTACTTTCTGTAATGCCGCCGGAATATTTAACCTGGCTGGACGAAACTGAAATTTCGGGAAAAAGTGATTTGGTACTTTCTTTTAAAGGAAATTACAACGTTTCGAAAAAACAGAAACCCAATTTCGCTTTCAATCTAAAAGTAAAAGACGGCGCAGTTAATTATCAAAATGCACCTGTTCCGTTAACCGATTTCCAAATGGATTTGAATGCGATCCTGCCTTCACTCGATACAGAACAATTATTGGTAAACCTTAGAACCCTGCGATTTAAAGTGGGCGAAAAAGATTATTTCAACGCTTATTTACACAGTAAAGGTTTAACCGAAATGAATATTGATGCCAGTATAAAAGGCGCTTTAGATCTTGCTGTTGTCGATGCTGCAATTGGTCTTGAAAAAATTGATTTAAAGGGAATTTTAAAAACCAACATTCAGGCAAAAGGACTTTTCAGTACATCAAAAAAACTATTTCCTAAAACAATTGGCGGTATTTCGCTTAGAAACGGCTGGCTTAAAACCGACTCCTATCCTAACCCAATTACGGATATTACTTTTGTTGCCAATGTGTTAAACAAAGCCGGAACATATCAGGATTTAATCGTGGCCGTTTCACCTGCTTCTTTTGTTTTTGAAGGAAATCCGATGTATGTAAACATGGCTTTATCCGATTTTAGTGATCTGGCTTATAATGCCAAAATTAAAGGAGAACTAAACGTTGGCCGAATCTATCAGGTGTTTTCACGAAAAGGCCTTGATGTAACGGGTTATGCAAAAGCTGATTTATCTCTTAAAGGAAAACAAAGTTACGCTACAACCGGACAATATAGTAAACTCGATAACCGAGGTACAATTCTGCTAAAAAACATCAAAGCAACATCAGAATTATTTCCGAAATCCTTTTTCATCAAACAAGGAAATTTCCGTTTTCAAAATGAGAAAATGTGGTTTGAGAAATTCTATGCTTCTTACGGAAAATCTGATTTTGATATTAACGGATATCTTTTAAATACCATTAATTATTTCCTGGAATCGCACGGAACTTTGAGCGGTGACTTCAACCTGAAATCGAAACTGATTAATGTAGATGAATTTATGGCGCTTGAAAAAGGCGAAAATAAAGACCGAAAACTCGAAGTAGAATATGCCAAAGAAGATCATCCAAAAATGAGCGGTGTTGTTATGGTTCCAAAAAACTTAAATGTTTCGCTTACTGCAAATGCAGATAAAGTTGAATATAACGGATTGAACTTAAATAAACTTTCCGGAAAAGTGGGTATTACAAAAGGTAATTTTTATTTAGAAAATACGACCTTAAATATCATCGATTGTATTCTTGGAGTTAATGCAACATACAAAGACGAATCGCCTACTTCTGCCCATTTTGATGCCCATTTCACAGCAAAAGATTTCAGCGTGCAGCGTGCTTACAAAGAAATTCCGATGTTTCATGATATGGTTACAGCTGCCGAAAAAGCACAGGGAATTATTTCTGTAGATTATAAAATTAAAGGCGATTTAAACGGAAATATGGGGCCAATTTATGAATCGCTTCAAGGAGACGGAACCATTAACCTTCGTGATGTAAAAATTAAAGGTTTAAAATTATTTGAAAGCGTTAGTTCTCAAACCGGACAAAAAGGCTTAGACGATCCAAAAATGGAAGGAATCGAAATCAAGTCGAATATCGATCATAATTTAATTCATATCGAGCCTTTTACGTTTAGTGTAGCGAGTTTTAAACCAACTATTAAAGGAACAACCAGTTTTGACGGCCTTTTAGATTTGCGTATGCGTTTAGGATTACCGCCGGGCGGTATTATTGGTTTTCCAATTGTAATTACCGGAACGCACGAAGCACCTAAAATTAAAATATTCAGTAAAACAGGCCAAAAAATTATGGGCGCTGTTTACGATGAAAAGCACAACAAAGTCATTAAAAAAGAAAAAGTAAGCAAAAAGAAATCCTAATTAAAATGCAATGAAAAGAAAAAACAAAATGGAGGAAGTGCATTTGAAAAATTTGCTTCGAAAGTTTCAAAAGCGGCAGGAAGCACCACGGCCTTTATAGGCGCTTTTGTAATTGTTGTGGCATGGGCCATTTCAGGACCTATTTTCGATTATTCCGAAACCTGGCAGCTGGTCATCAATACCGGAACAACCATTATTACTTTTTTAATGGTTTTCCTGATCCAGAAAGCACAAAATAAAGATTCGCTGGCCATTCAATTAAAACTAAACGAGTTAGTAGCTTCAAACGAACGCTCCAGCAATAGTCTGGTTGATATTGAAAATATGACCGAAGATGAAATGATAATTATTCAGAAATATTATCATCGTTTAGCTGAACTGGCTAAAAAAGATGAGAGCATTAGAACCTCTCACTCTGTTGCCGAAGCGCATTCGCAACATGAGTTTAAAGATAAAAACAGAACCAAGCATCGTGCTGCACGAAATACAGATAAAAAATGAAATTACGTTCAACAGAAACTTTCTGGCCTCTAAAAAATGCCATGAACACCAGTTATCCTTCAATTGATACCGATATTAAAACCGAAATTTTAATTGTTGGAGGAGGCATAACAGGTGCTTTAATGGCTTATAAATTAATTACTCAGGGAAAAAAAATAGTATTAGTAGACCGACGTGACGTCTGTAACGGAAGTACGGCTGCAAGTACAGCGTTACTGCAATATGAAATTGATGTGCCGCTGCATGAATTAATCAAGCTTCGGGGCGAAAAATGCGCAGTAGACAGTTATAGAAACGGGAAAAAAGCCATTTTCGATCTGCGAAATATAATTGATACAATAGAAAGCGACTGCGGATTTGAATTTAAAAAGAGTATCTATTTTACTTCCTATAAAAAAGATATTCCGTTTTTAAAGAATGAATTTAAAGCCCGAAAACAACATGATTTTGATGTTACCTGGCTCAACAAATACGAACTGGAAAAAATGGGATTAAATGCTATTGCCGCAATCGAATCGAAAACAGCTGCTGTAATGGATCCGTTTAAACTTGCCAGCGACTTATTGTACTATTGCTATCAAAATGGGATGAACATTTTTGACAGAACAAATATTACTTCCATTCAGACTCAAAAAGGAAAATGTGTTGCCCATACCGAAAACAAATGCACCATAACAGCAGATCATGTCATTCATTGCAGTGGTTACGAAAGCACTGAAACGGTAGAAGAAAAAATAGTCGATTTAAAAAGTACGTATGCACTCGCTTCTGAAAGTGTACCAGAATTGCCGGCGATTTTAAAAAACGCCGTGATTTGGGATACTTCTTCGCCCTATTATTATTACCGCGCTACTGCCGACAACCGAATTATTATGGGTGGCGGCGATGAAGAATTTAGAGATGCTAAAAAACGTGATAAATTAATTCCGAAAAAAGAAGCTTCTTTAATGAGACAATTTAAAAGACGATTTCCTGATGTAAACTTCAAACTGGATTATTCCTGGGCAGGAACTTTTGGCGAAACCAAAGATGGACTTCCCTATTTCGGAAAACCAAACCCAAAGAAAAATGAACACTACGTTCTGGGTTTCGGCGGTAACGGAATCACCTTCAGCGTAATCGGAATGAATTCAATCGTAGATTCTTTAAACAATAAAAAAAATCTGGATTTAGAGTATTATAGGTTTGGGCGTTGATTTAAGGTTCAGAGGGGCAAAGGTTCAGAGGGGCAAAGCGACAAAGGATTAAAAACTTTGTGCCTCTGAACCTCTGAACCTTTGAACCTCGCTAAAGAACCTTTGTCGCTTTGAACCTCTGAACCTTTGAACCTCTACTAAAGAACTAACTCCATCTGGATATTACATCTTTTATAAGGTGTTTCCAGACCAAATACTTTCTCGAAACCTAACTTATAATACAAGTTTATCGCTGGTTTTAAGATGGTGTTGCTTTCAAGGTATATCTTTTTTGCTCCGAGTTCTTTTGCTTTTGCTGCGATGGCCTGGCCTAATAACCAGCCTATGTTTTTGCCTTGTGCTTTTGGAGAAACCGCCATTTTTGCCATTTCATAATCGTAATCAGGATTATTCATTTTTATAAGCGCGCAAACTCCAACCGGTTCATCATGATATAAAGCAACCAGAATTTTTCCGCCTTTTTTCAGAATATATTCTTCCGGATTATCCAAAGCTTTATAATCTGCTTCTTCCATTTCAAAATAAGTTGAAATCCATTCCTTATTCAACGCCCTAAAAGCTTCATGGTATTGAGGCGTATATTCTACTATTTTAACGTCTTTACTTTCACGGCGTTTTTTTTCATCGCTTACACGTTTAAACATCGATTTTTGCTGCAATAAAAATTCCCATTCCTCAAGCGCAGCCCAAAGATTGTGTTTCGACTCCGCAATTAAAGCCTCAATTGCCACATCAATATCTTTTAATTGCTGCTGAATATTTTTCGCCAGCAAAAGCCCTTTCTTGGTTAAAACCACATTGTTTTTTCGTTTATCGTCCGTTTTTAAACTTTCCTGAACCAATCCTGCACCCATCATTTCCTGAATAATTTTACTCACAGAAGGCTGAGAATGTCCAATTTCATTCGCTATTTCGGTAATAGTCAACTCTCTTTCTTCGGTAAGAATATAAAACACCGGAAACCACTTCGGAACAAAATCTGCCCCATACAATTCATAAATCTTAGAAGCATCATCTGTAATAACTGCCGTCATTAAACGCAAACGGCTTCCTAACGCCGCTTTGCCTACTTTATCAAAAAAATCCATATTATAATTAATTATATAACCAGTTATACAAATGTATAAAAAAATCTTTTTGGAAAAGATTTTTTTAGGGGCAAAGTTACAAAGGGACATAGGTGCAAAGGTTTTTTCTCTTTGTTTTTTCTCTTTGTTTTTTCTCTTTGTTTTTTCTCTTTGTTTTTTCTCTTTGTTTTTTCTCTTTGTTTTTTCTCTTTGTTTTTCTATTTTTTACAAAAAAATAAGATTCTAAATCCCTTTAAATTTAAGCTTTTACTTAAAATCTAACAGACTTAGAACCTTATTATTTTGGAATATATGTTGCTTATAGCTAACGACATTAATTTTTTAGAGATACAAATAAAAACCTTTGTACCTATGTCCCTCTGAACCTTTGCACCTTCCTAGGCCGTAATAGCCAACGGATTCAAATTAAACTTATACTCTTTTGGGCTGCAGTTAAATTTTTCTTTAAAGATTTTAGAGAAATAACTTCTGCTGGTAAAGCCAATGCAGTATACGATTTCGGAAATATTTAGGTCAGAAGTTCTAATTAAGATTTCGGCTTTTAGAACACGCATGTGTGTGATATAATCGTTTACCGTTCTATTATGGATCATTTTAAAACCTTCCTGAAGTTTGTTCGGAGAAAGCCCTGATTTTTTACTCAATGATTTGATGGTAAAAGGTTCTTCTGGATTGGCTTTTATAACTTCCGAAAGTTCTTTTATTTCTTCCATTTCTCTTAAATTCAAGCAGTTTGTTTCTTTCACAAATGAGTTTAAGTCATCTGTATGTTGTTGGATTTCCATTGCCAGAATAATTCTCAAAATTCCTTCTTTCAATAAATTCCTAACAATTCCAGTTTGTGTTATGGCATTTAACTGTTCTATTTTTTCTCCAATTTTCAAGTTATAAGAACCCGCATAAAAAAATTCTTCTTCCTGCTTTTCCTGAAAAAAGGTTTCTCTTACCATTTGATTCAAAGAACTTGCATGGCTTGGTTCCAATTGTGTTCCTACAATTATTAAAGTGAATTTTGTTTTTTTATCTTTTTCAAAAAACAAAACATTATCCTGATTTAGCTTTGAAGTAACAATCGCAGTCTGGAACGTTTTAAGTTTTCGTTCTTCGCCTGAAAGTCCAAAACTATGCGAAAGATTTCCTTTAGAGCAGTATGCAAAATATATAGGAGATGATATTCCATTGATCACATTCAATTTAAAATCGGCTGAAAAAGTCATATCAAACTGAACGTATGAAATATTATCATTAAAAGACGCACCGCTGATCGATCCTTTTGCAAAACCGTTATTTACTTCTAGTGTATACTCATCAACATCAAAAGTTACTTTTCCGCCGAAGTTTGTATTCAATTCTTCAAATATGTTTTGAATTTTCTCTGTATGTATAGTAACTATTTTCATCTTGTTTCGATTTAAATTCTGTAATTTTAAATGAGATTTTTAAACCAATGTTTTCCGTTTAAAAATCAAATTCAAAGTTCGCTCAATCGTAAACCAAAATTGTTATATAATTTTCTGCAATTGTTTTATAATTACTTATCAATGATAATTTTAACTCAAACAAACTATTTCTTAATTCAATAAATGAAAAGCTATTCTTTTTCTCCTATAAGTTCTCCAGATTCTAACATATTGATTTTAGGCACTATGCCCGGAACCAAATCTTTAGAGTTAAATCAATATTACGGACACAGCCAGAACAACTTCTGGAAATTTATGTTTACCATTTTCAATGAAAATCCTTCAGCCGATTATGAAACTAAAAAAGCGCTTTTGCTAAAAAATAAAATTGCACTTTGGGATGTATTGCAATATTGCGACCGCGTAGGAAGTTTAGACAGCGCGATAAAAAACGAAATCGCCAATGATTTTGAAACATTTCTAAAACAGCATCCTCAAATAAAGACGATCTTATTTAACGGACAAAAAGCAGCAGCATTCTTCAAAAAATACGTTCATCTAAAAAATACTTATACTCTTATTACACTTCCATCAACAAGTCCGGCAAACGCCAGCAAATCGTTTCAATCGAAACTAGAAGAATGGAAGATTATTGGTTCATTATAATTATAAATTCGTGACAAAAAATCCAAATATTGAAATAATGTAACTTTTGAACTTTAAAATATAACACGAAATTTCGCAGCATGCTATAATTTTACAATCAAGAAATCAAAGCCAGGATTATACGGATTGATGATGACGGAAGGCTTTTTTTAAATTACAGATATTACTAAGACAAACTGTGACAAGTTTAGATTATAAAGAGAACATTGGTTATGTTAGTTTATTTTTGAGAAAAAAGCTATTCTAGATTTCTAGGGTAGCTTTGTTTTTTTATACACATTTTCAAATCACCTAATTATGAAAATTCAAACTTATTACAATCATATTCGATTTTACACACCGCACCATTTCGTGTATTATCCGGTTTTAACGGTGTTTTTGGCCTTTAGTATTTACTTTGCTTGTACGACAAGCGATTATCTTATCTGGTCGTTTATAAGCGTTGTTTTTGTGTTTCTGTTTTGTCTTGCTTTTATGCTTCGTCAACATTATGCACTTACTTTGCAAAACCGAATTGTACGCCTCGAACTTCGTTATCGTTACTTTACTCTTACCGGAAAACGTCTGGAAGAATTTGAACACAAACTAACCGACGATCAAATATTTGCCCTGCGATTTGCTCCAGACGATGAAATCTTGCCTCTTTTAGAAGATGCCTTAAAAAACAACCTAACGGGAGACGCCATCAAAAAAGCAATCGTACACTGGAGGGCAGATTATAATAGAGTTTAGAATTGCTGATTTTAGATTGTCACTCTGAGCGAAGTCGAAGAGCTTTCCTGCAAGGTTTCCAAAACCTTGTAGGTATAACTCGCAAAACAATAAAACAATATAGAAACCTGCAAGGTTTTGGAAACCTTGCAGGAGTGTACAAGCTATTAACTTAAGCTTTCTGTTTCTTCTTATTAAACACTACATAAAACAGAAACAAAACGATCCAAACCGAAAATATGACCGCAAAAAATATCGGTAATATTGTGGGATGCAGGTAGTTTGGAGTGTAAAAATAACGCTCTAAAGTCTGGAATTTTTCATGAAGAGCTTTGTGATCAAAATTACTATCTAGTCCGCCAAATAACCTGTCGGGATTTTCTACATAATAGAAAATTTCAGGTACAATTATCTTTGGTTTTACGTAGCTTTCAATATTATATTTTTTAAACAAAGTATCCAATTTCGCAAACTGATATTCAAGCGAATCCTGTTTGTATTTATACAATAATTTATAGCGTTTTACGGCGGCCTGATATTGCTGTTTTTTAACCGAATCGTTATGAATTGGCATGTATAAAGACTTATTCTGCAAGAAAATACAAATGTCCTTATCATATTCAGGATTTACTTCCTGACCTTTAAAAACAACCTGCGTACTGTCGCCAATAATGGTTTTCTTGATGATTCTATCTTTCAGAATATTTTTATCAAGTCCCACAAAATCCAGAACCGAATCAGTCTTTCCGGAAACTTTATTATAGGTTTCTGTTAAAACCTTCAAAGTATCAATACTATAATAAGTGGTTTCGGTATTAAACTGATCGTGGTAAATTAAAACCTGCTTTTCCTCTTTAATAACCGGATACGGTTTTGGATATAAAATATTCTCGTAATTGAACAGTTTTTCAGAATGATACGAGCTTGAACCGTATAAAAACGGATTTAGAACATTCAGCAGCATTTTATCTTCATTATAACTTTTCTGCGATAATTCTCCTCTCAATTTGGCATTTTGACCAAAGCTGAAACTAACAAAAAACGTAAAAGTAAAAAAGGAAATAAGCAGTAATAAAAATCCAATTGGTACTATTTTACCAAAAGAATAATGCTGTCTTGCATGGTTTTTTAGTAAAAAAATCAAAAAGAAAAACAGGAACAAACCACTCACAAAAAAATGCGAAATCGAAACATCATCATAAAACTTAAACCTGTAAAACTCCGAATAAATATCAATATTCTTAATTCCTTCAAACGTAAAATAACCGTATAAAAAATAAGCCAGATGTATTACGGCCAAAATAATAAAAGACTTAACGAAGTATTGTTTTAAATTTTTGTTCATATCAAAGGGTTTATATTCAAATATAGGAAATGACATCGGCAATAGCAAAAATCAATTCTAAAACTTAAATTTCAACGATCCAAATTAATATTATAATCTGGGCGTGCCACCATCCTGATAAGAGGGCTAATTTACTTTGCGCTTATGTGCCCTCTTATCAGGATGCTGTCGGGCTATACACGCTGCTTCGGCAGCCAGTTTCTATCCCTCACGCGGTCACGTTTCCAAAACAAAAACACATATCTTACTGAATATCAAAATAATAAAATATAATAAATTAAAATTGAATGATTTTTTTTGTTAACTTTAATTGTTAAAATTTCATTAATAAACCTAAACATCAATCTCATGAAAAAATTAGTTTATTTTTTGATAATTCCCCTTTCCTTTCTTTCAGCAAATGCCCAAACTACTGCCGAAATAACCGAAGAAAATACCTTACTTAATACGCAGTATAATTCAGATAAACTTCAGAATTATAGTGACGATGACCTGCCTTGGCACGGAAGAAGATTTAAAGTCACAGCGGGTGCCTTTTTTCCTGTAAACAATACCGAAGTTGAAGTAAACGGAGCAAATGGCAGAATTGGAACTGATATTGATTTTGAACGCGATTTAGGTTTTAATACTAATACTGCTTCCTTTTTTGGTACTTTTGAATGGCGCGCTTCCCGAAGATCCCGCTTTAATCTGGAATATTTTTATTTAAAAAGAAACGCTTCAAAAACGCTTCAAAAAGAAATTGAATTTAAAGATCATACTTATCCAATCGATGCCAGGGTTTCGTCTTTTTTAGACAATCAGATGGTTCGTTTTGCTTATGGATATGCCATTATCTCTAAACCAAAATACGAATTGGGTTTATTGATTGGTGCCCACGTAATGCTTGCCGATGTTGGTATAAGATTGGAAGCTAACACGCAGGAATTACAATATCATGATGCGGTAAATTTCACCGCTCCTTTACCTGATATTGGAATTTGGGGAGAATTTGTTTTGGGCAAAAAAGTGGGTTTATATGCCAACATAAATTACTTTGCCCTTACCATAGACGATATCGACGGCCGAATTATCAGCTATAATTTATCGGTTTTGTATAACGTTTACAAAGATTTCAGTTTAACAGCGGGTTACACAGGACTAAATTTCAGACTAGATGTTACCAGACCCAAAATCGATGGTTTCTTTAAATGGGGTTACAACGGCCCAACGATTGCCGCAACCTACAGCTTTGGAAATCATGTTAAGTTTTATAAACACTAGAATTAATTGTGAATTATTAATTGTGAATTATTAATGGTGAATTGTTAATTGATAATTGTGGATTTTGGATTTTGAATTTTGAATTTTGAATTTATTAAAATGCAAATAGATGTCGCTCCTATGGAGCTTATGGCAGACTGGCTTTATTATTTCTATAAATATTAAGCTCTTAACGGAGCCCTGTAAGGGCGTAATATTTATAGAAAATAATTCTACATAATAATTATCAAAGCTCCATAGGAGCGGTATATAATATTCTTTGTGATTTAACCGCAAGTACGCTAAGATTTTATAAAAACGCAAAGTTCGCAAAGCTTAATCTACATAAAGCTTTGCGAACTTTGTGTTTTCTATGCGCAATCAATATAATATTCTTTGCGTGCTTTGCGGTTAAATCTACGTTTGAAACAAAAAAACAAACCCGACATCTCTTTCAAGATATCGGGTTCATCAAACTTAACTTAACTCAAACTAAACTACTTATTTCTCGATTGGAGTAAATTTTATAGCTGTTCCTCCTCCAGCTGCCAATTTGATATTTAAAACTGTTTTGTTATTTACTTTTTGTTTTGAAATCGTAACCGGATACGGATTTGTTTTATAATCTGCTGCTGCTCCATCGGCATAAATTTCGGCTTCGTATTCTTTTCCTGCATCTAAGAAAGATAAAGTTACTTTAAGATCTCGGGCATCTTTGTTTGTAATAGAACCCAAGTACCAGTTTTTCTCGTCCCAGTCTTTACGTGCGATTGTAGTGTATTCGCCAATTTTTGAATCTAAAACTTTAGTATCAGACCAGGTGCAAGGCACGTCTTTTATGAATTGAAATTCAGGTTTGTTTACATAATTCTCCGGTAAATCTGAAGCCATTTGCAGCGGACTGAAAATAATAACATATAAGGCCAATTGATTTGCCAAAGTCGTTTGTACACGAGCTCCGGATGGCGTTTTATAATCAAAATTGAAATTACCCGGTGTATAATCAAATGGTCCTGAAAGCATTCTTGTAAACGGTAAAGTTGTTAAATGCTGCGGTGTGTTTCCGCCGTCTACAGACCACGCATTGTATTCCTGTCCTCTACCGCCTTCCTGAGACATAAAGTTTGGATACGTACGCTGTAAACCTGTTCCTTTAATTGGTTCGTGGTTGTCGATCATGATATGATATTTGGCAGCCGTTTCGATTACTTTTCTGTAATGACGTGATGCATACTGGCTGTCGTGCCATTCTTTTTTATCCAAATATTTGTTTACGTAACCCGTTTTAACTGAATTCACGCCCATTTTTTGATACAATTTAAAGGCATCTTCTAATTGGCTTTCATAATGTTTAGAAGCGCCTGCTGTTTCGTGATGTCCTATTAAACGAACATTTTTCATGGCAGCATATTTTGTAATTTCTTCCAAATTAAAATCTGGGTATGCTTTTACAAAACTAAATGCAGTTCCATCGGCAGTCCAGTCGCCGTCCCAGCCCTCGTTCCAGCCTTCTACCAGAACGCCGTCAAAATTGTTTTTCGCAGCAAAATCAATATATTCTTTTGTATTTTTTGTTGTAGCACCGTGTTTTGGTCCTTGCCCCCAGGTGAATTTTTCTAAATGCATTCCCCACCAGATTCCAATGTATTTTGAAGGTGTAATCCAGGAAAGATCTTCAATTTTTGAAGGTTCATTTAAATTCAGCATGATCGTGGAAGTGGCAACCTCTCCCGGATTTTCACCTACAACAATTGTTCTCCAAGGTGTTTTAAATGGCGTTTCGGCATATACTTTTACACCATCTGCCCACGGCACTAAATCACTTTTGTATTGTTTATCATTTGTTTTTAAAAGCGTCATCGAAGCAAAATCGGTTAGATTGGCTTCGTGAATCGCAACGTATAATTTTTCTTTTGTTTCAAAAGTTGCCGGCGTATTAATCGTATCGGTTTTACTAACTGGCGTTTTACGGTATTCACTTTCATAATAACTGTTTTCGCGGTGCACGGGAATCCACCAAACATCGTTATTTGATTTAAAAGTAAACTGTGTAATTTCATTTGAGATTTTCACTTTTCCTAAATTAGGCTGTTTTGGAAACTCATATCGAAATCCTACTCCATCATCAAAAACCCTGAAAATAATATCAACCAGACGTTCTTCTCCTTTTGATTCTTTTAAGTGAACAATCAATTCGTTGTGGTGGTCGCGAACCTTTTTAAATTCACCCCAAGGCTGTTCCCAGGTTTCATCGGCTGTTTTTTCTTCGGTGGAAACCACTTCAAAACCTTCGGTCATTTTTTGAATTCCCTGAAATTCAAATCCCATTAATGAAGGTTCTATCACTGATTTTCCGTTTTTAGAAAAACTGTATTGCGGCTGTCCTGATGGTGTTAATTCAAATAGTAATTCGGTAACTTTTCCAGGTGAATTGATTTTATATGTTTTTTTAGTACTGCAGGCTAAAACCAGCATTGAAGCTAAAGCGATTATACAGTATCTATATCTTATGTTTCTCATTATGTATTGGTATTAATTACGGCTCTTATTTTATTTCGTTTATTAACTGTTTTGCTTTTGCTGGCTGCATCGAAACAAAATAATTAAAGGCCTGATCTAGTTTTTTCTGAGCATCGGCGTTGGATTTCTTTTCTACACGCAGGTTATACATTTTACTGATATCCGGAAAAACAGATTCGGTGTTTTTTACTCCGGCAAATGCTTTTACTTTTTCGATGTAAGTGTATCCAAATTCAAGCGTTGGTTCGAACATGGTACCTTCTCCAAAGTCGTTCCAGGTAATGAGCTGCAGATAGTTTAGATTGGCATTTTTGGCTAAGGAAAGTGTTTCGTCTAAAGTTGCACCGTTTTTATGATCTATTGTCCATCCTATTGCTGTGCCGCCTCCGCCTTCGGCATAAAAATCTTTAAAACCAGGATAAGCGCTTCCTATTGCAACAGAAAGTTTTGGTTTTGTATTGGTGTAAAAATTGGTTAAAAAACTATTGTCTTTGTAAACCCAGGCATATTCTCCAGAGGCATTTGCCCCAGCTTCTATAGATTGATCCCATAGTGTTAAAAAAGTAGGTTTTGTAGTTAAGGTATTGAAAACGTTTGTCCATTCGGCAGGCGTTTGCAATACGATTGGTCCAAAATTCAACAATAAAGGTTTCCCGTTTACTTTGATGTAATTTTTATCGTCAAAGTAATTTTTCTCCATATAAGCTAAATCTGTTTTTGCTGCGCTGGTTACCGAAATTGCTTTTCCGGCATTTACAACATTTGTTGTTACCCTGTCTTCGTAAACAATGGCATATTCTAATCCCACTTTATCCAGCATGGCAATAAGCTTTTCTGTATTTTCTTTTACCATTCTGTAATCATTGACGTCATAAGTGCCATACCAATCGATTAATACACCATCAATTCCTGAATATTTCATCAATAATAAATGATTTTCAATCACATTTTTATCGCCTGAATGATACGGCCCGATAAGAGGATAATAATACGATGCAATTTCTCTGCGGTTGTTTGCTCCTATTGTATTCGGGTTTTTGTTTGCCATTGTCCAGTGATAGCCCCATTTTTTATCGGCGCTGCTTTCATTGGTTTCAAACCAAGGCATATAATGAACGTAAATTTTAGTACTGTTTGTTTTTTCAATTGCAACCGGTGCAACTGCTTCTGGTTTTACAGGTTCATCTGAACCTTTGTCGTCACTGCTGCATCCGGAAGTGACTAAAATGTTCATTATACCAAAAAACAATAATGTGATATATCTTTTCATATTGATGTTTGTTTTTTTATTTTTTGCCACAGATTAAAAGATTAAAAAGGATTTTTATTAAAAACTTAATTCTCTAATCAGTGAAAATCATTTAATCTGCGGCAATAAAATTTTCATTAAAATTGAAGCCATTCAGATATCCTCATTTTAAAAGTATGTCAGCCTTCCACGACTAACCAACATGGAAGACTGACATTCAAGAAACCTAATTCACCGGATACCCAGGATTTTGTACCAGATTTTTATTAGAAGTTATTACTGTACTTGGAATAGGGAAAATTCCTCTGTATTTTTCTGTTGGTCCTTTTTCCCACCATGGCAGGAAGAATGTTCCAAAACGAATATTATCTGTTCTTCTTCTTCCTTCAAAAGTAAATTCTCTAAGTAATTCCTGATCGATAAAATGAAGGTCAATTGTTGCCGGCATTTCGGCACCAGCGCGAGATGTTATCTGTTGTACAAAAGGTTTTGCCATGTCTGGAGAACCTAAACGTACGTAACATTCTGCCTGCATCATTAAAATTTCGGCATAACGAATTAATACTAAATCATGGTCACGTTCCCAGGTTTCTCCCTCTTTCATTTCGTATTTTCCTAAACGAACTCCTTCGTTATCTTTGGCAGCAGCTACACTTGTAACGGCTTCTGTATAGATAAGAGGTTCTCCGTTATCCATAATAATCACGTTTCCTGTAGCCAGATTGATTTGTTCTCCGGCCACCATACATTTCTTTCTTTTATCTGTATCGGCAAAAGCAGAATATACTCCCGGTTGTGCACACATTCCGTTAGCGCTCCAAGGATAATCTCCAGTTGCAGAAACGGTTAATTTATGCAAGTAGTGGCAAGACATTGAGTTCATGTAATTTCCAACAGTTCCTGCTTTTGAATCGTAAGGAATTGCGAAAATAATCTCAGACGATTTCTGATTTTCTGTTGCAAAATTGGCAAAGAAATCTGGTGTCAAGGTGTAACCGGCAACTTTTTGGCACATATTAATACAATCCTGCCAGCGTGGTGTTCCTATGTAAACTTCTGAGTTAAGATATAATCTTGCTAAGATAGAATAGGCTACATTTTTTGTCATTTTTGAATACACCACATTTGATGTTAAATACGGAATTGCATCCAGAAATTCTTTTTCTACAAAATCGTAAACTTGTTTTCTTGTAGAATTTGAAGGCAGCGATGTGTCTTCAAAATTGGTAACGATTGGCACATTTCCAAATGCATCTAAAAGATTATAATAGTAATACGCTCTTAACGCTTTTAACTCTGCATAAATTGGTGCTTTTGCGTTAGCTGCCAATGACGATTTATCGATTTGATAAATAATAGCGTTGATTTTTGCAATTCCGGTGTAATTGTAACGCCAGGCTGCAAGGATCAAACGGTTGTCTGCTTTCCATGTATGTTTTTGCGCATCCTGATACTGACCGCCATCGTACCAGTTTGTACCTCTGGTTGGAATTGTAGCTTCGTCTGAAACGGTTTCGTTCAAAAAGAATACAAATTCACAGGTTGGGTAGTTATTTGAAATATTATCAGCAAATCCTCTTAACGAAGAATAAGCCCCACCAACCAATGCATCAACTTCTTTTGGAGTATTTCCAAAATTTCCATCTTGTACTTTATCATATAAATCTTCATTTAAATTGGTACATGATATCGTAAAAAGCATGCTTACTAATAATGCTGCTGTTATTTTGATTTTCATTTTTTATATTTTTGAGTTAATCGCTTAATTATTCAGCGTGAAATTTAATCCAACAGAAATTGTAGTTGGTCTAGGGTAATTGTTGAATTTTTCTATACCCGGTCCTGCTAATCCTGTTTGGTCTACTACTCCTGTTTGACCTACTCCGTTTTGTGCATTTAATCCAATCTCCGGATCTACTCCTTTGTATTTCGTAAATACTGCAAGGTTTTCTCCCATTAAGTAAAATCTCAACTTAGAGCTTTTGTATTTTAAAGGCAGTGTATAACCTACAGATACTGTTTGTAATCTAAAGAATGAAGCATCTTCGATCCAGTAATCAGAATATTTTGGAGCAGATGTAATACCGCTTTTTAAGAAATCATCCGGCACGTTATAAGTTGGTAATCTGTTAGGATCGTTCAACATCATATTTGTAGCGTTTAATGCTTTTTGTCCGAACATTCCGTATCCGGAAATTCCAAGATCAAAGTTTTTGTATGTAAAGTTCATTCCGATACCTAAAGTTAAATCAGGCTGAATATTTCCTAAATCTGTTTTATCTCCATCTACTAAGGCATTTTCTGCTACGATATCTCCTGCAGCATTATAGTATTGAATTTTTCCGTTTGGATCAAGTCCAGCATTTCTGAATCCCCAGAAAGTTCCAACTGGATATCCTTCGGCAATAATTTGAGAATATTGACCGGACATACCAGATAAACCGTGTAATGAACCGCTGTAAATAACATCTGTTTTATACGTAGGATTTGACAGTTTTTCGATTTTTTGAACGTTGTGTCCAAGCGTTAAATTAGCATTCCATGTAAATTTATCGCCTCTTACGATATCAGCATTTAAAGTAAGCTCCACTCCTTTGTTAGACATTTCTCCAACATTTGCCAGCATTGTTCCAACTAAATATGGCGGCTGAGGAACTTCGTATGTATACAATAAATCGTCTGTGTTTTTTTGGTACCATTCAAATGAACCTGTAATTCTGTCGAATAAAGTAAAATCTACCCCAATATTTAATTGTCTTGTTGATTCCCATTTCAAATCAGGGTTTGGATTTTGTGTTGGAGAATATGCTAAGCTCCATCTTCCTGTAACCGGATCGTAATAACTGTCGCTTCCAACTCCTAAAATTGATAACGATTTATATTCGCCAATTCCGTCCTGATTACCTGTAACTCCATAACCTACTCTTAGTTTTAAAGATCCTAACCAGTCTTTGGTTCCGCTCATGAATTCTTCGTTAGAAATTCTCCACGCAGCAGATGCAGATGGGAAAGTTCCCCATTTATTGTTTTCTCCAAAACGGCTTGAACCATCACGTCTTACTGTCGCAGTAAGCAGGTATCTTCCGTCGTACCCGTAATTAGCACGTGCGTAGAAAGAAACTAAATTTGATTTTCCTTTGTATGAATACACATCTCCTAAACGGTAGTTAGAACCTCCGCCTAAGTTATTATAACTAAAAGCATCTGTTACAAAGCCAGAACGCTGCGCTCCAAAACCTTCGTAAATATTTTCAAGATAAGAATAACCCGCAAGAGCGCTGATATTGTGTTTGTCGATCACTTTATTGTAATTTACATAAAGTTCTCCTTGTGCATTTGTATATTCTGCGTAAGTTCTTTGAGCACGGCCAGATTCAGTACGGCCCGTAATAACAGCATAAGTTGGAATATAAGTACCGCCTTTTACTGCGTTATGTTCTAATGAAATATTAGCAACTGCCTGAAAATCATTCAAAAATTTAACTTCAGTTTTAAAATAACCTAAAAGTCTGTGTCTTTCGTTATCCACTGTTCTGTTGGTTAAAATTTCTACCGGGTTTTCATAAAGCGTATAATTAACAGCAGTAAAATTTCCGTTTGCATCATAAACCGGAATTGTTGGATTTAAGTTGTAAGCACGCTCAAAAATAGTGTAATCAATAGGATGCCATTTGTCAATATTAGCAAATAATCCCATATCAAATTTTACATCTTTATTATCCCCAAGATATTGGTAAGCGCTTACGTTTCCGCTGATTCTTTCCAATCCTGATTTTTTAATAACCCCTTCGTTGTTTAAGTACGAAAGTGAAGCTCTAAAACCACTGTCTGTTTTTCCGGAATTAATGCTTAAAGTATGAGACTGAGAAATCGCTGTCTGCTCAATTGCTTTCTGCCAGTTTGTATTAGCTCCAAAATCAATTGCATCTTTATTTCCAGTTTCGCGCATGTAGCCTCTCCATTGGTTTGCAGAAAGAAGATCTAAATTGTCTGTAACATAACCAATACTTGATAAACCGCTGTACGTTACAGAAACTCCTTTTGTTCCTGATTTAGTTGTAATAATGATAACTCCGTTTGCTCCTCTTGATCCATAAATAGCTGTTGCCGAAGCATCTTTAAGAACGTCTACTGATTTAATATCTGAAGGCTGTACCACGTTGATATCTACACCGGCGATTCCGTCAACTACAATAAGCGGACTGTTGCTTGCTGTTAATGAAGTTCCTCCACGTAAACGTATTGTTGCTCCCGCAGCAGGATCTCCCGAAGGACGAATAATGTTAAGCCCTGCTACTTTTCCCTGCAAAACCTGCTCTGTAGAAGAAATCGTTCCTTTTAATAAATTTTCTGCAGTAACGGTCGAAATAGCTCCTGTTAAATCAGATTTCTTCTGCGTTCCGTAACCTACAGATACCACCTGAACTTCATTTAATTGATAACCGTCATTTTGTAAATGAATATCTAATTTTGAAGACGATGCTGTAATTTGAACTTTTTGAGTTGTTGATCCAATAAACGAAACTTCGATAGAACCACCTACGGCTACCTCCAGCGTAAATTTTCCGTCAAAATCTGTCGTAGTTGCATTTCTGGTTCCTGTTTCTAATACCGAAGCCCCCGGTAATACCGTGCCCGTATTGTCATAAACGGTACCTGTAATCAGTTTTTTTCCCTGAGCAAACATTCCTGCCGAAAGAAAAAGCATGAAAATCATGAATACCAGCGATTTAGTAGTCCACATTTGATGCAGGACTATTCTTTTATTTTTACTATTCATTAGAATGATG
>Ga0157370_10001110_pt1 | contig 33701 bp, 27 predicted proteins | sample C35metaG_FD_113463 | JGI IMG/M metagenome (GOLD analysis project Ga0157370, IMG submission 113463) | Corn rhizosphere microbial communities from Kellogg Biological Station, Michigan, USA - C3-5 metaG | ecosystem: Host-associated > Plants > Roots > Rhizosphere > Soil | place: USA: Michigan... | reverse complement strand
TGCTGATGGTAAGAGGTACTTTAAACCTTTGCCTTACGGGTTGCCCTTTTGTAAACTCAAGCGCGCTGATATACGGTACTGCATCAGTCGATGGCAATTCGTCGATCCCTGATGTGCCGAGCCATTTGGCTATGGCGCCGGAAAACCTGCTTTGCATGCTTCTGTCTGTTGCATTGGGCATAGATGCCGTCAGCCCGCTGCGTAAGGTTTTGCCGGCCCTTGCGGCAATACCAAAATTTGCCGATCTTATTTTCGTTGCTGCCGATTGCTTTACATTCAATGCCCTCGACCGCGCGCAGTTGGTGCCCATGCGGCGGTAAAACACCACGTTTCCGATAGTGCCATTTAAAAACACGTCTGTTACTTTAGCCATGATCTTTTGATTTATTTAGTTTATGTTCCATATACTTCTATTACCCGAACGCCTCATACCTGCACCTGACCCGGTGCCTTACCCGTGCGCTAATTAACGCACGGGTAAGGCAGTTTATTGTTGGAAGGCAGAAAGAGGGACACTGTTGGGCATAGGGATCGTGTGGTTTTGCTGTTTTAGGAAAAATAATGGAAGGATTGTTTTATAAATTTTTATGAGAGGTTTTATTTTCTGGCAGAGGTGACACCTTTTCAAAAGGTGTCACCTCTGATCAATTAAAAAATTTTATTTCCTGGTAAAAAGCATGTACACCTTCTTGCAAAAAAATATTCTCCGGCAGCCTAAAAATCGCTCTTACGCCTCTCTAAAAACAGGCATTGAAAAAAATATTTTGCATTTTGAATGTTAAAAGTGTGCGCCAAATTTGAAATAAGATTCATTCATATTCTCTTTGATAAAAACATTTACCGGGTGTGCCTCTGATGAAGGATGATAAGAGATATTTGCCTGCGCTATTTTTTTGAATCCTGATTTTTCAAACTGGTTAATGATATGCGGGTTATTGATAAAAACCTGAGACCATCTGATGCCTCTTTGTGCGCAGAAATGGGCACGCTCGTTGTATAATTGCCTGCTCAATCCCTTTTGGGTGTACGCCGGAACTACTACCAAACGGCTAAAAAAAGCAAATGGCATCGGAGACGGAAACGAAACATCTTTCAGCGAAGGATAGTAGGGAAATTCTTGCAAAGAGTGAAAGATATTCAATCTTGCTGAAGCGATTATTTTATTCTGCCCGTTCATAACCACCCAGTGAAATGCTTCTTTATCCAAATGGTCGTACCAGCCATGAGGATAAAGTTTCCTGTTTACAAATTCATTTTTCCCGGATTGTTCCCACACGTTGAGCCGGAGATCATAAATCTCAGGCAGCCTGGATGCATCTTTTAAAAGTTGTGGCTGTAATAACTGTGACTGATAAAGATTATTGAAAGGGCTGAATTTATCAGCTACTGCCAGGTTTTCCCTGTATGATCCGTTTGAAATAACGGAAGTATTAATTTCCAATAGTGAACTCATGAGCTATGTAGAGAAAAAAATGAAAAATAGAGGTGAATGGCTGTTTATCTTTTAGATAAACGAAAAGAGGCTTAAATGCGTCGCGGGAGCCGATAGCAATTTCGGAGTGCTAATGAAGATTGTGGTAACATTGCCATTTTCATAGGGCAAAGATATAAAATCTATTTACCCCACCAACATGCAGGATAATTTTTTTTCTTGCCATTGATGAGCCTCCACTTCCCGGAAAGTTCCTGTCAGGATAAATTATACACATCCAACTACGGTGCTAAAAGCCTGAAATTTTTCTGGCAGAGGTGACACCTTTTCAAAAGGTGTCACCTCTAATCAATTAAAAAATTTTATTTCCTGGTAAACGACAAAATAATGATTATTCTAATTCTGATGATGAGAGAGGTACGTTAGCTGGTAAAAGCATTTCAAAACTAAAATCTTCACGATACTTTTATAAGCTTTTTAGCGATAATAATCATTCTGGGCGATTTCTTTACATCATAATTACCGAAATGATAATCTCCAAACACTTCCTGCACCTGCATTTGCTGGTAAGAAAGCATATCAGTAAAATCGCCTAAAGAAAATTTTGCTACTTTTTCAACGTATTCCAAAGGCTCTTTTAAATTCTCGTCTTCCACAATTATTTTTTTATAAAAATGCGTTTCATCAAACCATTTGGTAAGGTAAAAATTTACTCCGCCTGTTTCTATTTCCGACTTATGAATTAAATGATCTTCCGCATAATGCACATTCAGATAATCAATCACAAAAATACCATTTGGTTTTAAAGATTGCGCTACCGTCCTGATTGCATTATCATGTTCTCTTCTTGTTTTAAAATATCCGAAACTGGTAAAGAAATTGAACGCATAATCAAAATAATTTATCCAGAAAGGCAGCCGCATATCATGCAAATAAAAATGTAAATTCTCTGTTTCTTTTTGCTTTGCTTTCAGAATGCTGTCTTCCGAAAGATCAATCCCCGTTACGTCAAAACCTTTTGATGCCAGCTGAACAGAATGCCGTCCTTTGCCACAGGCAATATCCAGCATAAAGGATTTTGGCGGCGGTTTCAGGTAATCAATTAATTTATCAATAAAGTCAGCCGCTTCTTTTTTATCTCTTTTAAAATATAACAAATAGTAATAAGGCGAATTAAACCAATCTTTAAACCAGGGCTGAGTTTCTGTCATCAGAAAATTAATTTTATTGAAGCAAAGTTAATTAGGGAATTAGCTATTTAGCCAATTAAATAAATCAGTTAAATTTGCATCCTTAAAATAATTACGTTGGCACTGATAAAAAGCATTTCCGGAATAAGAGGAACCATAGGTGGAAATCCCGGAGAAAACCTCACACCTTTAGATATTGTAAAATTTACCGCTGCTTTCGCAACTTCATTAAGTGAAAATTCAAACAACAAAACTGTCGTGATTGGGCGCGATGGAAGAATTAGCGGAAAAATGGTTAGCGCCCTTTGTGCGAATACGCTGATGGCATGTGGCTTTAATGTGATGGATCTGGGATTAACTACCACGCCAACAGTCGAAGTTGCTGTAAAAGAAGAAGGCGCCGCCGGGGGGATTATTCTTACTGCAAGCCACAATCCGAAAGAATGGAATGCATTGAAACTGCTCAATAATAACGGAGAATTTCTGAATGCAGAAGCAGGAGAAAAAGTACTTTCTTATGCTGAAAAGGAGGAATTTCATTTTGTGACGGTTGAAAAAATGGGAACTTACAAATCAGATGATTCTTATTTACAAAAACACATTGATGCCGTAGTAAATTATGATCTGGTAGATGTGGATGCGATTAAAAAAGCGAAGTTTAAAATTGTTTTGGATCCGATAAACAGTTCCGGCGCTATTTACATTCCTGCATTGTTAAAAGCTTTGGGCGTAAAAGATGTGATTGTAATAAATGAAGAAGTGAACGGAAAATTTGAACACAATCCTGAACCGCTTCCTAAAAATTTAACCGCGCTAAGCAGTGAAGTCGTAAAACAAAAAGCTTCGCTGGGAATCGCTGTAGATCCTGATGTGGACAGGCTTTGCTTTGTTTGTGAAGACGGAAGCATGTTTGGTGAAGAATATACTTTGGTGGCTGTGGCCGATTATATTTTATCAAACCGGAAAGGAAATACGGTGAGCAATATGTCTTCTACAAAGTCGCTGAAAGAGATAACACAAAAGCATGGCGGAGAATATTTTCCCTCGCCTGTAGGTGAAGTAAATGTGGTAAATAAAATGAAAGAAGTGAACGCTGTAATCGGTGGCGAAGGAAACGGTGGTATCATCGTTCCGGATTTTCATTATGGCCGCGATGCGCTGATAGGAATAGGTTTGTTTCTTTCACATCTTGCACATTCACAAAAAAGTATTAAACAATTCAGAAGCAGGTACCCTGATTATTTTATTTCAAAAAATAAAATAACGCTCGAAAAAAGTGTGGATGTAGCAGATATTTTTCAAAAAATAAAAGACAAATACAAGAACAATCCGATCAATACAGAAGACGGATTGAAAATTGAATTTGGCAATGACTGGGTGCATTTAAGAACCAGCAACACTGAGCCAATCCTGAGAATTTATTCAGAAAGTAATTTTGAAACCACCGCAGAAAATATCGCCAAAAAAATTATGAAAGATATTCACGAGGTAATGTAATAATTCAGTAATTTAATAATTTAATAATTCAGTAAGTGCCGAGAATTTATTTTGATAATGCAGCAACAACACCCTTAGATCCGGAAGTTTTTGAGGTAATGAAGCCTTTTTTTACTGAAAAATTTGGCAATCCTTCTTCCATTTATTCTTACGGAAGAGAAACGCGGATGGCGATAGAAAATGCCAGAAAATCTGTTGCCAAAATTTTAAATGCGCATCCTGCAGAAATATTTTTTACCAGCGGGGGCACCGAAAGTACAAATACTGCCATTACTGCCTCCGTTTATGATTTAGATTGTAAACACATTATCACCTCGCCGCTGGAACACCATGCTACACTGCATTGTGTAGAACATCTGGCCAAAGATTGCGGAGTAAAATTATCTTATGTAAAAGTATTTTCCAACGGACAGATTGATTACGGCGATTTGGAAAACCTATTGAAAGAAAGCAAGGTAAAATGCCTCGTTAGCCTGATGCATGCAAATAATGAAATCGGAACGATGACGGATATTGAAAGGGTAGGAGAACTTTGTAAAAAATATGGGGCAATTTTTAACGCAGATACAGTGCAGACAGTAGGGCATTTTCCCATTGACCTTCGCAAACTCCCGGTACATTTTGTCAATGCAGCCGGACATAAATTTCATGGGCCAAAAGGCGTAGGAATGTTATATATCAATGAAAATATAAAAATCCATCCGTTTGTAAATGGCGGCAGCCAGGAACGTGGTATGCGTGCGGGAACTGAGAATATTTACGGCATTGTTGGATTTGCAAAAGCGTTGGAAATGGCTGTTGCAAACCTGGAATCGGACAGCGCACATATCAAAGAAGTGAGAGATTATATGCAGAGAAAACTGGAAGAAAAGATTCCCGAAGTTTATTTTAATGGTGATCCGGAAGGGAAATCCCTTTACACGGTCCTTAGCGTGGCCTTTCCAAAAACAGAAAAATCCGAAATGCTTCTTTTCAATCTGGATATTAACAACATTTGCGCCAGCGGCGGAAGCGCCTGTGCATCAGGTGCAGAAGCGGGAAGCCATGTAATCCGCGCCATTACCCACAATCCCAATCAGGTAACCGTTCGTTTCTCGTTTAGCAAATACAATACAAAAGAAGAAGTGGATGTGGTAGTGGAAAAGTTGAAGGGGTTAATTTGAAAATGTGCTAATGTGGTGATGTGGTAATGTGGTGATGTGCTAATAATAGTTGGCAATAATTCAATAATTCAATAATGCAACAATGCAGTAACAAAACAAATAACACTTAATTCTGTTTTAAAAAGCTGCTACTAACTGATCCTTTTTTTTATTTGATTTGAAAGTGAACGGATTTTGTCTTTCCTATTTGTGCTTTAAAGCAAACTAAACATTGCAAAAAGAAAGTAATAACTGCATACAGGTCATTTACCCAAAAAATAAAAAAAAGCGCCTGAATAAAAAGAGAATGAGAAACAAAAAGTGTGAATGACTTAAGTTGAATTAATAGTAAACATTATGAAATTGTTTGGAGATTTATTTTCCACCTTCATTTGAGACCTCAATAATTGAATAATTCAATAATCTACAATCCATTGTAAAACGATCTGGTCCTGTTTATTTTCAAATCGCGGAGTAATGGCGATTTCGGACTGATATTGATGCTGAAATACCGGTAAATTCCAAGTGGTGTTATATTAATAGACATTTGCCAGCAATGAAGATCTCTCGAAATGGACATGGATAAGGGATTTAATTGTCCCAACGAAATATTATAATATCCGTTAATTGCCATTTGCCATTTCGGAGTAATATTTAAAGTACCACTGAAATTAACGTTTTGGGAAAAATTATCCTTAAAACCAATTCCCGTAATAAACTGTTTTGAATAAGCAAGTGAATAAGAAAGATTGACAGACCATGGAATATTAAAATCAGCAAATTCTCCCGGATTATTCCTGATGTAAGCCATGTCTGCATTGTATTCATCAGGCGTATAACCTGCTATGGGAGGATTTTCCCCCGGCTTTACTCCTGCTTGTTCGCCCGTTTTTTTATTGCCTCCTTTAAATGAACTTGACAAAGAGACATTTGCATTTTGCATTCTGCCAAGCGAAATGGGTTTGGTTTTCCAGATTAAAATATTTGTATCTCTTCCCTGGGCATTTACTTCATATGGATCAAAACTGGCGCTGGTTGTAAAATTGATTTTATTAAATAAATTGGTAGATGCTACTGCAGAGATATTTGAAAAATTACGGAAATCAACCGGAAAAAAATTATAGCTTCCATTAATGCTGAATGCATCCAGAAGAGAAATTTTCTTTATCGCATTCTGCCCGGTGTCTTTTTTATTGCGCACTTTCATGGATAGATTATTTTCAAGCCCGAAAGTGAAACCGCCAAAGCGTCCATTAGTATAAGGCCCATAAAGATTATAACCTCCCTGCGGATAATAAGGCAGATAATCCATATGACCCAGACTATCCGTCTGTATTTTGTAATAATTATTTCTGTTGAAATTCGGCTGGTAACTCAAGCCAAATGTGGGCCGCATCTCATGTCGGATAGCAACTATTTTTGCATCCTTCTTTTTTGAAGTAATCATTCCAAAAATTCTTGTAGAAACGCTTAAGCCAAAAGACATTTGCCGGGCAGTATAAAGCCCTTTTTGAATGGACGTATCCAATTTATTTTTTGTGCCGTCCCATTTCTGAGTCACTTTGGTCTGGTACCAGGTTTCATCATAGCTGACGGAAGGCGACAATTGAAATACCCCCATTTGCGGCAGCGACAAACTGATGGGTACCGAATGATGGGCGCCCCATTGCAGTGTATCTTTTATCTGCTGAAAAATACTTTTGTTTTTTACCGTATCATAAAAAGAAAACCTGTTTTGCGCATTCAAGGAGTATCCAATTCCAATATTTTCGTACCATTTCAAGTCACCGACGGCATCTTTCCTTCTGAATGGATAAATAGTGGTCATATTAAAACCTAAAGTAGGCAGGCTAACGTTGATCAATTTCAAATTGGTATTTTGATCATGATTTGCTGTAAGCGTCAGATTGAAAGGCAAATCCTGCCAGGTTTTTGAATAGGCAATTGAAGATTGCATCTGGTTTTGGAAATTCAGATTTGGATCATTAGGCACAAGAGAATTATAGCTGCTGCTTCCGGCATTTACATTTGCAGAAAAAGTAACGCCAGGCCTTGATTTGGTATCTGCGCTATGGCTCCAGGTGATATGATAGGAACGGTTTTTCTGAAAATCGGGGTCGCCTTTAAAATTCAAATTAAAATTTTGAATATCGAAAGCAAAATTTCCACTGTAATGATATTTTTTAGAATAACGCGGATTTAAATTTAAAGACCATCCGCCATAAGAATAAATGCTCGATCGCACAATGATATCCCAATATTCATTGATTACTTTATAATATCCCAAACCTTCCAGTCCAAGACCTTTTTGTTCGTTTACCGTAAAATTTGGAGAAAGAAATCCTGAATGCCTTCCCTGGTTTAGCGGATAAATTCCGAACGGGAAGTAAATAGGAATCGGAACCCCTTCAAACTCCGGATGTACCGGCCCGGAGATAGCGACTTTATTATTGATAAATTTTATTTTATTGCTGATGAAGGCAAAATGAGGAGTATCCAGATTGCATGTTGTAAATCTTCCGCGAAGCGCATAAAAAACATCAGGGCTTACTTTTTTTATTACCTGCCCATATACATACATTTCGCCTTGCTGGGTGTAAGTGCTTTTAGTAAGGCCTTTCCCGCTTTTCATATTGAAGCGGATGGAATCACTTTGGGAGGTAAAATCAGACTGTTTGAATGTAGGAAATGCAATTACTTTTCCCGTGCTGTCTCTTTTTATTGCAGCAATAATATCGCCGGAAGCTTCATCAAATGAAATGATGGGGCCGGTAAGATTATTATCTTTATAATTGGTAGTTACTTTTTTACCATACAATGTAACCGTTTTTCCCGGCACATCTATTACCATTGAATCTTCTGCGGTATATTCTACCGGCGCTTCTAATGCGTTTTTGGCTAATTTAAAATGAATGGTATCGGCCGGCTCTTTTATCGTCGTATCTTTTTTGGAAAGGGAATCGTTTTTTTTTCTGGAAATAGAATCAGTAACTATCACAATTTTATGGGGAACTGTATCGTTAGAAAGTGTATTCGGGCTCGGAACGGTATCCCTTAAAAATTTTTGCTTTTCTGCAACAGAGAAATTGTTTTTCTTTGAAGAAATGAACAGAGAAGAGTGATTGAGATTTGAATGTCCTTTTAAGAAATTTTTTCCGCTACTGCTGGCTGCTCCTAATATCAATACAAACAGGATAGCTGTAAAAGCAAATGGTGAGGTCTTTTTTGAGCTAAATTTGTTTTTATTATGCATAGCAGTAAGGCAACAAAAATAGAGATAATCCAATTAAGGATATGTGAAGATTACTAAAGAATTACAATGACCCACAAAAAACCATATTTAAAAATGTTTTTATCAAAAACTTTTAGCCGTTTTACACTTTTTACGCAAGCACTTTTTCTTTTTATACCACTCCTCTTTTTTTTCAATGCTGTTGTGTATTCACAGGCTCCGCGAAAAATAAAAACGATTATCATCGATCCGGGGCATGGCGGCCAGGATGCCGGTGGAAAAGGCGAATATGAAGGAACTTTAGGATCATTGGAAAAAAATATTACGCTCGCTATCTCCATGAAACTGGTAAAGGATCTTCAGGAAGCTATGCCAGATGTAAATATTATTCCCACAAGAACTACAGATGTTTTTATGTCTGTACATGAAAAAGCAAAGTTTGCAAATGACCATCATGGCGATCTGTTTGTATGCATACATGCAGATGCTGTGGATTTAAAAACCGGCTCAAGAATAATCGGACATAAAAAGGAAACATATCATACTACCAAATACGAAGGCAAAGGGAAACATCGAAAAAAGATTGTTACCAAACATACGCGCGAAGTACCGATCAGACAATATTATAAAATCCCAACCAGCAGAAAAGGCACAAGTACCTTGATTTTAGCCGAACGACAAACCAACGATAAGATAAAAGCCTTGGAAAGTGGTGATTTGGGATTTAATACAGATGAAAATGATAGTACTGCAGATATCAATTATAACAGTCCGGAGTACAAAGCAAGCGCACTTATATATACACAACATTATTTTAAAAAAAGTTATCAACTAGCTTCTGATGTGCAGGACGAGATTGCCAAAATGGGACGAAATGATTTAGGCGTGTGGCAGCGACAAAAAGGACTTTGGGTTTTGCATGCCACTCAAATGCCCGCTATTTTAATAGAAACTGGTTTTGTTGCAAATTATGATGATGAGCGATACCTCAACAGCGAAAAAGGCCAGGAAGAAATAGCGCAGGCAATTACCCGTGCGCTCGTAAAATACAGAAATCAGGCAGATGGTATAAAAACTACTGCGACTACAGCTACTGCTAATAATGGAAAATAATACTGCCGGTTATTTCCATTAAGTGAAAAATAATCTTCATCTTCTTATTTGATTCTCAATTGATTTGTTACTAACTGGGCAGAACTTTACTATTTTCGCAAAATACTTTTATAGGAATTTTTTCCAATAAAATAAAATGATCTCCTGACGAAACAAAACCAAATGAAAATAAGCAACGAAACGAAAATAGGATTGATGGCAATAATCGGAATTGCCATGTTGATAATCGGATTTAATTATCTGAAAGGCAATGGCGTCTTTAAAAAAGAAAGAAATATATACGCTGTTTACCAGGACGTTCAGGGACTTAAAAAATCAAACCCGGTTGTAATTAACGGGCTACAAATCGGCAGAATTGAAAACCTTGACGGAGGGAAAGATATGAAAAGAATTATCGTAACAGTTTCGCTTAATAAAGACGTAAATATTCCGAAAAATTCCCTTGCTATTATCAATCCGAATCTGCTTGGCAGCCCATCTTTGGAAATTCAATTAGGAAATGATAAAACTTATCTCAAAAATGGTGATACACTGCTTACAACGCTTAGTGGCGGTGCTTTTGATGAAGCAATGAAGCTCATCAACCCTGTATTGTATGAAGTAAGAAATGCGGTGCAATCGCTGGATTCTGTTTTGACAACTATTACGGGCGTTTTTGATACCCAGACGAAGAATAATATCAAAAGCATGCTCAGAAATCTGAACCTTGCCACCGCATCCTTTCTGGTAACATCAGAGTCTGTTCAAAAATTAATGGATACACAAAATGGCGCACTCGCTGCTTCTTTAAACAATATGAAGACTTTTACTTCAAATCTGAATTCCAATAATAAAAGCCTCGATAGTATCATGGAAAGCACAAAAGTTTTTTCCCGAAAATTAGCAGCCATAAATCTTCAGCAAACCCTTGATACCTTAAATGTTGCCATTGATAATTTTAAAGCCGGTTCTGAAAAAATAAACAGCAAAGATGGTTCCCTCGGCTTATTGTTAAATGACAAAACTTTATATAACAACCTGGAAGCTACTTCCAATAAAATAAATATTTTACTTGATGATATTCGTGTTCACCCAAAAAGATATGTAAGTTTTTCAGTTTTTGGTAAGAAAAATAAAGAGAATTATATCAAAGCGCCTTTAATTGATGATACTTTGAAAGTGATAAAACAGCAGTAAAGCAATAAATTCACATGTTTCAACCTGTAAAATATTTTTTTCTTTTTGTTTTTCTAATGACAGGTTATTTTTCATTTGGACAGGTAAAATCAACAGTTACTCCCTCTGCCGATACGATCACAGAATATCACATCATTCGCGGCCCGAGTATGCGTGCCATAAAGATTGATTCTGCTACAACCGTTCAAACCATCGCCGGTGGAGCGATTATTCAACAGGGTACAACCGTTTTTCACTCTGATAGCGCCGTTGTAAATCCGGTAACTCACGTGCTGGAGGCTTTTGGAAATATTGAAATAAACCAGGCAGATACCGTTCACACTTACAGCCAGTATCTGAAATATCTTGGTGTAGAAAAAATGGCTTATTTAAAAAATAAAGTAAAGCTTACTAATAAAAGCGGAACGCTGTATACCGATGATTTGGATTATAATTTACAAACCGGCATTGGAAATTTTCACAATGGCGGAAAAGTGATTGAGGGAAAAAGTGTGATTACCAGCGTGGAAGGAACTTATTATGATGATACAAAAGATATTTATTTCAAGAAAAATGTAAAGCTCGATGAACCTCAAAAACACATCCGCGCCGATTCCCTTTTGTACAATATGCAAACACGAAAATCAAGCTTCATCAGCCAGACAAATATCAGGACACCCGAGGTTGAAATAAATACAACCCAGGGAACTTACGATCTCAATACTGGAAATGCTTTTTTTACAAACCGTTCGACCGTTAAGGACAGCAGCGGGCGTTTATATTCTGCCAATACAATGGCACTTGAAAATAAAACGGGCAATGCACAACTTGAGGGAAACGCCGTCATTATTGATTCTTCAGGTGGATATACCATTATTGCAAACCAGGTTTTTATGAACAAAAAAAACAATTCTTTTCTGGCCACAAGGAAACCTGTTTTGATTATTAAACAAAAACACGACAGCACTTATATTGCCGCTGATACCATTTTTTCCGGCTTCACCACATTTGTAAATAATACAAACCAGGTGCTCCAGAAAGACAGCACTGTCAACGTAAATATTTCTGAAAATGAAAAAGTGTACGAAACAATTACCCATGATTCTACAGCAAAATTTTTTGATAAAATACATCAGCAAAGTATTGACTCTACCGCAAAAAGTTCTTTAGAAAAAGATTCTTCGAAAATTAAACCTGAAGAAAATGAATTGATAAAACCAGCAAAAGAAAATCATGCTGAACCGGTAAGAGATTCTTTATTAAAAGAGCATATTATAATAAAGAATGGAACGGACTCTGCTCACATAAAAGATTCTTTGAAGAAGGAAATTTTAATGAAGCCACACCTCAAAGATTCTTTGAAAATAGAAGATTCATTGCAGAATAAAAATCCATTAAATGAATCTGATTCTTCTAAAATTGATTCAACACAAAAAAAGCTTTTACAAATTCCCAATAGTTTAAAACCGGTTAAATTAAAAAAGGATACTGTCAGTAAATCTGATACCGCTATCCGTTATTTTATTGCTTTCCATCATGTAAAAGTCTTTAATGATTCTTTGCAAAGTATTAGTGACAGCCTTTTTATTTCTTCGAAGGATTCTGTTTTCAGGTTATATTATAATCCGGTGCTCTGGAGCGGAAACACACAAATAGCGGGCGATACAATGTTTCTTTATACCGAAAGTAAGCAACCAAAAAGATTGTATGTTTTTGAAAGCGGATTGATTATAAACAGAACCAAAGAAGGTTTTTTTAACCAGATGTCGGGCAAAACAATAAACGGATATTTTGTAAATGGGAAAATAGATTATATGCGTGTAAAAGGCACGCAGGCCGAAAGCATTTATTATATGCAGGATGACGACAGCGCTTATATTGGTATGAACCGTGCAACGGGTGATGTTATCGATCTTTATTTTAAAAATGAAGAATTAAAAAAGGTTCTTTTTATAAATCAGATCCAGGGCAAAATGTATCCGATGAATCAGATTCCGGAAGATCAGAAACAATTAAAGAATTTTAAATGGCTTGAAGATAAACGGCCTAAAAATAAGGCGGAATTATTTGAGTAGGAGCGGGTTTGTACCGGTCCTTTTATGCAATATGGACGGACGTAAACTATGCCTCAAACATCATTTATTGGCCAGGTAATTATAGTCGGACAGCAGGGTTTCTAAAAAGTTAATAGAATACATATTTGATTCGATATGTAAGACTTCCTGCACCTTTAATGCAAGCCTGTCGCAAGTTTCAGTATTGTATTCTTTATGATACAGGTTTACCACATTTTTAATTGTATTGATATCGCGGTCTGAAAGTTTTAGTACTTCCGGAAAAGTTACCAGATAATTTTTCTCATTGATTTGCATGAAGATCGTATCATTTACCGAGAATGGAGATTTCGTATTTACGACTACGGTGTTGGCAGCAATATCGCCCAGCCGTTGATTTTTTTTACTAACTGCGATAAATATTAAAACCACCACGCCCCAGAAGCCCGTAATAATAATATATGCCAGGATACTTTGCAGGCTGAAAAAAGTGTATCCGAAAAAGAAAGGCCACTCAAAAACTTTAAACATCCAGCGCACAATATACTGGCTGAGTGAAGGCTCTCCACCATCGAGGCTTAGCACCCGGATATTCAGCATTTTTTTCCCAATTGTTTGTCCATGCATCATCACTTCACAAATCAGGGAATACAACAACATGGGAACTGAAATCGTAAGAATATCAAGACCAACGTGGCTTTTAAGCGATTCAGATGAAGTGAGATTAAAGCCTCCGTAATAAAAATATTTCATGCTCATAAAGAACAAAAGCAAAATAGAAAAGTCGATAAGGTAAGCGAAAAGCCTTTTATGCGCCTCTGCAATTTCAAATTCAAGGTCAATATTAAAAGGCGTTTCTATTTGTATCAACGGCATGACCGGCAATTTATCATTTAAAAATAAAAATTACTATTTTCTTTTTTTTAATCATTATTTTGTTTCTATTTGAAAAGATTTTTTCTCAAGAAAAAAGTTTATGCGATGAGGAAAAAACCAAGGCGTTGTTTAATTTTATTGTATGCGTGAAGCAAGATTTATAAAAAAAAATGTTGATAAATGGAATCAATATCAACACGAGCAGACGAAAGAACCCGATGAGATGGCCGACAGGTTTGTTACATTGCTGGATGATCTTTCTTATGCTAAAACTTTTTATCCAAAAAGTAAAGTAACACGCTGGATCAATGGGATTGCTGCAAATATTTATCAAAGTATTTATCAAAATAAGAAACAAAATTTTTCCCGTGCTATTCTTTTTTGGAAATATGAATTGCCATTGTTGTTCAGAAAATATCACAAAGTTTTTTTATTTACTTTTCTGTTATTTGTTTCGTTTGTTTCGGTTGGTGTTATTTCTTCCACAAACGATCCGGATTTCGCACGCCAGTTTTTTAATCATAAGGTACAGCCGGGTTATTATGATGAAACAATTTCAGCCATTCAAAGAGGCGATCCTTTTGGTGTTTATAAAGACAACAATCCTTTCTCCATGTTTGTGCTAATCGCGTACAACAACATCAGCGTGGCTTTTAAGACCGTGATCTTCGGTGTTTTATTTGGAATAGGAACCATATTATTTATGTGGACAAATGGCCTGATGCTTGGATGTTTTCAATATATTTTTTTTTCACAGGGACTTGGCTGGCAATCGGTTTTGGTAATCTGGATTCATGGCACCATTGAAATTTCGTCTATTGTAATTGCCAGTTGCGCAGGAATTATTTTAGGTACAGGATGGTTGTTTCCGGGGACATACAGCCGCAAAGAATCTTTTTTGCGTGCTGCAAAAGATGCGATAAAAATTTGCATTAGCCTCATACCTTTTTTTATTATCGCTGCTTTTTTTGAAAGTTATGTTACTCATTTAATGAGCAATACTTTTGCAAAAAATTCTGCTGATATCGGCCTTCCTGTTCCATTCAGCATTATCATTTTGGCCGGTTCATTTTTTTTGATTTTATGGTATTTTGTTTTGTATCCCGTTCGTTTGAACAACACAGGATTTGAATTAAAAGATGGTAAAATAATAAAGAACGGGAGTATTTATGAACTATAAATCCGCAATATTCATTGGTTTACTGCTCATCATTTTATATAACAGTAATGCACAAACGACAGATTCATTAACCCTGTCTGGTGGTTTTGAAATGCAGGAACTTCCATCCGTTGATTCTTCTGAAGGCCATAACGATACGAGCTTTGAGAAAAAAGGTTTTAGTGAAAACGATACCATTTCAAAATGGAAACGAAGCCGTGATTTTGCTTATATGCATTTCCTGGACAGTTTGTTAAGAAAACAAAAGGATATTAAATCTGATACAGTAAGATTTGATGAAAATTCCGGAAAAATTATTCGGAACCGGAATTCAAAAACAGAAGTTTCGCCTTTTGGTGAAATATTGAATAGCCTTCCATTCAGAATATTTTTTTGGATATTGGCCGTTATTTTCATCACCTTTATTTCGTATAAAGTGCTGTTTGAAAATGGAATCTTTAGGCGAAAGAAAAATAAGTTATTACCGGAAAATGAGGAAGAATCTGTAGATGATTTACAGGGTTTTTCAGAATATGATTCATTAATTTCTGATGCTGAAACTAAACATGATTTCAGCAAGGCAATAAGATTTTTATTTTTGAAAACGCTTAAAACCCTTTCCGATAGAGAATTTATATCTTTTGCAGTTGAAAAAACAAACCAGGAATATTTAAAAGAAATGGGACGTGCACCGAATATCAAAGAATTTGAAGATCTGGTCCGCAATTATGAATTTGTATGGTATGGTAAACATTTGATTTCTGAAAATCAATACCTGCAACTGAAAGAATCATTTAATTTGTTTAATAAAAAAATCTGAAGCCGGAGTTGAAAATTTTTTTAAAATATGTTTTATTCTGTCTGCTGATTTTTGCTGCATTAAGCAGTTGCAATTTTCAGGACAATAGAAAAATTCCTTCGTTAGCTGAAAGTTATCGCAGAACGGATAAATTGCCATTTGGCGCATTCATTGCCTACAAAGGGCTTCAATCTGAATTTTCTGATTATTGGATAAATGTTGAACAAAAACCGTTTGATGAAACATGGCAGGACATCCGGACAGATTCTGATTCAACATACTCACTTTATTTTTTAATTACAAAAGATCTCGTACTCTCCTCTGATGAAGTAAATGCGATGATGGAATATGTGAAAGCAGGAAATGATTTATTTATTTCTGCAGATTTTATTGATCACAAATTGCTGGATGAAGCTTATTGTACCGTTGACAGAAAGGGTGAAATTATAAGTGAGGTAAATGGTAGAATGCATGACACCCAGGTGAGTATGTTTTACGGAAATGATTTTAAATCCCCGAAATATGGATATTACTATTTTCCTTTTCTGAATTATTTTAGCAGCTATGATACAAACCTGACAAGGGTTCTGGGCGTCAACGAAAAAAACCTTCCAAATTATATTATCCTTTTTCCGGGCAAGGGGAGGCTTTATCTGCATCTGGCTCCGCGAATTTTTAGTAACTATTTTTTATTAACAAACGACAACTATAAATATTTCGAATATGTAACAGCTTATTTGCGCTTTGCACCTCAATATGTTTATTGGGACGAATATTACAAATATTATTCCTCGCCGCAACACAGAAATAATTCAGGCAATGATGATCAATTTTCATCTTTAAAAGTGATTAAACAAAACCCGCCATTGTTGTGGGCATTTTACATCATCCTTGCCGGTATTTTGCTTTACATTTTGTTTAATGTAAAAAGAAAACAAAGAATTATTCAAACAATAAAACCAAATATCAATTCAACCGTCGTATTTTCCGAAACGATTGGCAGACTTTATTTACAGCAAAAAAATAACCGGAATATTGCTGAGAAAATGATTACCTATTTTTATGAATACCTGCGGAAAAAATATTTTATCAATACCGCAGTAATCAATAAAGAGTTTATTAGTTCCGCCGCAGGAAAGAGTGGTGTTTCACAAATTGAAACAGAACAATTATTTGAATTAATTAGGAATATCCAGGGGCAGGAAAATGTAACAGACGAAGAATTATTGGAATTGAATCTGAAGATTGAAAATTTTAAAAAACAAAAAATCAATGGAAGAAAATTTGTATGAACAACGCATTGATATCGGTACGTTGAATGATGCGGTGATCAATATCAGGAATGAAATAGGTAAAGTAATTGTAGGACAGAACAAAATGATTGATCTCCTGATGATCGGATTATTATGTGATGGTCATGTGTTAATAGAAGGGGTACCTGGTGTGGCAAAAACCCTTACTGCAAAGCTGCTTGCAAAAATTATCAGCACTAACTTTTCAAGAATACAATTTACTCCCGATCTGATGCCCAGCGATGTTTTGGGAACTTCTGTATTCAATCCGAAAGAAGCGGAATTTGAATTTAAACGCGGTCCCATTTTCAGCAATATTATTTTGATCGATGAGATAAACCGCGCACCTGCAAAAACGCAATCCGCTTTATTTGAAGTAATGGAAGAGCGGCAGGTTACGATTGATGGCGTCACACATTTTATGGATTTTCCTTTCCTGGTTATTGCTACACAAAATCCAATAGAGCAGGAAGGAACGTATCGCCTTCCTGAAGCTCAGTTGGATCGTTTTTTATTTAAAATTGTTATTGATTATCCAACCCTTGAAGAGGAAATTAATATTTTATTGAATCAGCAATCAGTCAGCCAAAATACCTTATTAAAAAATGTTCATAAAATTATTTCAACCGCCCAGATTACTGCGTATAGAAATATAATTAATGACGTAATTATTGATCAAAAGCTGGTGGAATTTATTGCTAAAATTGTAAATGGAACCAGAAATAATCCTTCCCTTTATCTCGGTGCTTCCCCACGTGCATCATTGGCAATTTTGCGGGCATCCAAAGCAAACGCCGCAATCATGGGAAGAGATTTTGTAAATCCGGAGGATATTATAGAAATGGCGATTCCTGTTATGCGCCACCGGATTATTTTAACGCCGGAAAAAGAAATGGAAGGGGTTTCTGCTGATGAATTAATTAAAGATATTATCACTAAAATAGAAGTGCCCAGATAGAATTATATGTGAAGGTATAAAATTTAAAAATTTGGATTTAATAAAAAAGTATTTCCGGGATTTATTTCTAAAGCAGCGTTTTTATGTCGCACTTGCTGCCCTTGCTGCTTTATTTATTGTTGCATTTTATATTCCCGTTTTAGAACAAATTGCTATTGTTGTTTTTATTGTTTTTATCATTTTTCTTATCCTTGATTATTCATTGTTATTTTTTTCAAAAAAATCCGTGTATGCCAGGCGAATTACCGGCCATAGATTTAGTAACGGTGATGAAAACCCGGTTGAAATAGTTGTAAAAAATGGATTTGCTCTCCCTTTTTATGTCACTATTATTGATGAACTGCCGGAACAATTGCAAATCAGAGACTGGAAAAGAAAAATGAATTTAAAACCGCATCAGCAGAAGAAGATTTGTTGGAAATTAAAACCTTTGGAAAGAGGATCGTATGATTTTGGAAACATTCAGTTATTTGTATCCTCGCCTTTAAAATTAGTGAGCAGGAGATTTACATCTGAGGCCCGCGAGGCCATTCCGGTATATCCTGCATTTATGCAATTGTATAAATACCAGTTATTTTCTCAAACGACATTACAGGCTGAAAGTGGCAATCAGCGAATGCGCAAAATGGGGCAGAGCATGGAGTTTGAGCAAATCAAGGATTATGTTTCAGGTGATGATATCCGTACATTAAATTGGAAAGCATCTGCAAGGAAAGGAGGCTTGATGGTGAATAATTTTATGGAAGAAAGATCTCAACAGGTCTATTGTATTTTAGATAAAGGCCGTCTGATGAAAATGCCTTTTAATGGAATGACGCTTTTAGATTATGCAATAAATAGTTGCCTTGTATTGTGTAATGTCTGTTTGAAAAAACAAGACAAAGTTGGTGTAATCACTTTTTCAAATGAGCCGGGAAGCATGTTGGCCGCGGATCGAAAACCTTCTCAGGCAGAAAACATTTTGCAATTATTATATAAGCAGAAAACTGATTTTCTGGAAAGTGATTTCGAAATGCTTTATACTCAAATCAGAAGTAAAATAAAACACCGCAGCTTGTTGATCTTATTTACAAACTTCGAGTCGCTCTCAGGTTTAAACAGGCAAATAGATTATTTGCGTTCACTCGCCCGGTATCATTTGTTAGTAGTTGTATTTTTTGAAAATTCAGAGTTAGATGTACTTACAGGTTCTCATGCTAAAAATGTGGAAGAGGTTTATATAAAAACCATAGCAGAAAAATTTGCTTTTGAAAAAAAGATTATTGCCAAAGAACTTTCTAAATATGGAATCTTATCTATTTTATCTTCGCCAAAAAATCTAACCGTAAATACAATTAATAAATATCTGGAATTAAAAGCACGGCAGGCGGTTTGAAAATTCACTTTACAATTTAATAAATCATGATAGAAAATGCTTTTGCAGAAGGAAAAGTTTTGTTGATAGATAAGCCATTGGAATGGACTTCTTATGATGTGATCAGAAAACTAAGGAAGATCATCAATATGAAAAAAATAGGACATGCAGGGACGCTGGATCCCTTAGCCACCGGGCTTTTAATTGTTTGCACCGGAAAATTTACCAAAAAAATAAATGAATATATGGCACAGGAAAAAGAATATACCGGAACAATTACTTTAGGTGCTGTTACTCCCACTTATGATCGCGAAAGCGAACCGGAAAATGTGAAATCATTAGACGGAATCACGGAAGAGATAATTAAAGAAAAAACGAAACAATTTACCGGCGAAATATTACAAACACCTCCGGTGCATTCTGCCATAAAGCAAAATGGAAAACCGGTTTACCTGATGGCGCGAAAAGGAATTGACGTCGTTCTCGAACCCAGAAAAATTACGATTAAAGAATTTGAAATTACCAAAATTGATTTACCGGTAGTTTCATTTAAAGTAGTGTGTACAACCGGAACGTATATTCGTAGCTTGGCAAATGATTTTGGGCTGGCACTTGGCTGTGGTGGCTATTTGAGTGAATTACGAAGGACAAGAATTGGAAATTTTAAAGTAGAAGATGCCATGACAATGGAAGAATTTAAAAGCTCAGTTTTATAACCTAAAAGCATTTTTTATAGACCACCCGCATGGGAAAGGTTTCAAATTTGTGCAGGATATTTACAGGGTCGCCAGCTATAATTTCCTTTAGCTGTTCCTCGTCATCTACTTCCACTACTGCCATGCCAAATGGCCCTTTTGGATCCATTACGGGACCAAAAGCGATTGCAATTCCTTTGTCAAGCAAACTGCGCCAGTAAGTTACATGACGGTTCATAATTTCACGTTCTTCATCAGTCATATCATGTGGAAATGTAAGGCGTGGAGGAGTTAACGTTACAAAAAAATTTTTCTTTCCCATTGATATAATTTGAAAATAAGTAGAGCGGAAGACGGGACTCGAACCCGCTACCTACAGCTTGGGAAGCTGTCGCTCTGCCAGGTGAGCTACTTCCGCTTTTATGATGCAATTTAGAAAAAATATGGTTGCTATTATTTATGAAACTATTTAAAATTTTTAAACTGTCCTCGAAACGGAATTTTATCTTTACAAATTCAACAGGTAATTTTTATTTTTCTTTTATGTTTAAAATAATTATTTAAAAATTTCATGTTCAAGATCAGAAAGATCAATCCAAGAGCTAAGTCAGAAATCAACACTGGTTTTGGTGTTAATTCCTCTGATTATGGTGGAAGGTTTCTTCATAAAAACGGAAAACCTAATATTAAAATAAAAGGAATTGGTGTTATTGAAAGAACCAGTTGGTATCATATTTTACTGGATATGCCTCGTTGGAAATTTATGCTAACGATTGTTCTTTTTTATTTAGGCATCAATCTTTTATTTGCTTTTGTTTATTATTTATTAGGTCTTCAGGAATTTGGTGGCAGTAAAACTCCTTCACATTTCAGGCAATTCATGGAAGCTTTTTTTTTCAGCAGCCAATCATTTACTGTTGGCGGATATGGAAGGGCCGATGCGGGACATTTATTAATAAATGGAATTTGCGCTTTTGAAGCATTTCTTGGTTTGTTGAGCCTTGCAGTAGTAACCGGCTTATTGTATGGAAGATTCTCGAGGCCAAAAGCATATTTGCGTTTCAGCAAAAATGCAATATTGGCGCCGTTTCACGATCAAAAAGCTATAATGCTGAGATTGGCTCCTTTTAAAAATACCACTTTAACTGATGCAGAAGCAAAAGTAACTTTAGGATTAATTGTAGAAGAAAATGGGAAAATGATCAATAAATTTTATCAGCTTCCATTGGAATATAACACCGTAAATTCGCTCACACTTAGTTGGACGATCGTGCATCCAATAACAGAAACAAGTCCCTTTTATAATTTTACAAAAGAAGATTTTCAAAATGTACAAGGTGAAATTTTAGTTTTTATAAAAGCATTTGATGATATGTTTTCAAACACAGTAGTATCACGTACATCTTATACTTTAAATGAAATTGTAATCGGTGCTAAATTCAATCCAATGTATCATAGATCAGAACATGAAAATAAAACTTTATTGCATGTGGACAAATTAAACTCTTATAAAATCGTTGACCTGGATTTTTAATTTATCAGGAAGAAAATTGGTAATATTTGTTTGTTTACTGCATCTGAATAAAATAAATTTAAATTTTCTGCTCCCTGCCAATATTCACATTTATTTACTTTTTCCTTTAAGTATATTTGACGAATACCTTGTAGTATTTACTTTTAAAATGCAACGAAATTAATTGTGGAAAATTCCTTTCTTTTGCCCAAAAAAAAAATTAAAAAATAAATGGCTGAAAAAGATTTGTTTGATTACAATGAAGAGTCTATAAAAAGCCTTGACTGGAAAGATCATATTCGTCTCCGTCCAGGAATGTACATTGGAAAATTGGGCGACGGCAGCAGCCCTGATGATGGGATTTATGTGTTACTAAAAGAAGTTATAGATAATTGCATTGATGAATATACGATGGGTTTTGGTAAGCATGTAGATGTTGAAATAAAAGATAAAGCTGTTTCTGTTCGTGATTATGGCCGCGGAATTCCTTTGGGGAAAGTAGTGGATGTAGTGAGTAAAATAAATACCGGGGCAAAATATGATAGCAAGGTATTTCAAAAAAGCGTTGGGCTTAATGGCGTAGGAACCAAAGCTGTCAATGCCTTGAGCGAATTTTTCAGAGTTACTTCTATTCGTGAAGGTAAACAAAAAGTAGCAGAATTTGAAAGAGGAAAATTGATAAAAGATGATAAAGAATCTAAAACAACTGAAGAAAACGGCACAGCAGTAACTTTTATTCCTGATGAAAAGATTTTTAAGAATTATCATTACATCCAGGAATTCCTGGACAACCAATTTTGGAATTATTGCTTTCTAAATGCAGGTTTGGTAATTAATTATAATGGCAAAAGGTATGTCAGCAAAAACGGACTGCTTGATTTACTTCAAAGAAAAACCATCGAAGAAGAACTTCGTTATCCCATCATTCATCTGAAAGGAGAAGACATAGAAATTGCCATTACACACAACAATCAATATGGGGAAGAATATTACAGTTTTGTAAATGGGCAATTCACCACCCAAGGTGGGACGCATCTTGCAGGCTTCAGGGAAGGATACGTAAAAACTATTCGTGATTTTTATAAAAAGGATTATGATGCCGCAGATATTCGCGGAAGTATTTGCTCTGCAATAAGCATTCGTGTGCAGGAGCCTGTTTTTGAAAGCCAGACAAAAACAAAATTAGGTTCCCATATTATGTTTGAAAAAGGTCCGGCAGTGAAAAGTTTTATTGCAGATTTTCTGGGAAAAGAATTAAATAATTTTTTGCATAAAAATCCTTCAATTTCAGATGCGCTAAAAAGACGCATTGAACAAAATGAAAGAGAGCGGAAGGACATGGCTGGCATCAAAAAGCTGGCAAATGAAAGAGCAAAAAAAGCGAATCTCCACAACAAAAAATTGCGTGATTGCCGTTATCATTTTAATGACGAAGCAGAAGGGAAAAACAAAGATGAAATCAATTCAAAACGAATGGAAACAACACTCTTCATCACTGAAGGAGACAGCGCAAGCGGCTCTATTACCAAATCTCGAAATGTAGAAACACAGGCGGTTTTCAGCTTGCGTGGAAAACCTTTAAACAGTTTTGGCTTGACAAAAAAAATCGTTTATGAGAATGAAGAATTTAATCTTTTACAACATGCTTTAAATATCGAAACTGGCTATGAAGACCTGCGTTATAACAACATAGTAATCGCCACTGATGCGGATGTCGACGGAATGCATATCCGCCTTTTGCTGATGACTTTTTTCCTGCAGTTTTTTCCTGACCTGGTAAAAAACGGACACGTTTATATTTTAGAAACGCCTTTGTTTCGCGTACGCACGATGCCTGGAAAAAATAAAGAAAAACAGGAAACTATTTATTGTTATGATGAAAATGAAAAACAAAAAGCGGTTGAAAAATTAGGAGGCAAACCAGAGATTACCCGGTTCAAAGGATTGGGTGAAATTTCGCCTGATGAATTCGGAAAATTTATCGGCGACGATATTAGATTACAGCCAGTTATGCTTTTGCCTGAAATGCATATTCAGCAATTATTGGAATATTACATGGGAAAAAATACACCATCCCGTCAGGATTTTATTATTGATAATCTGAAGATAGAAGTGGATTTGGTGGAGGAAGTAATTTAAGAATTAAGAATTAAGACAGAAAAGAATTAAGAGTACATTTCTTATACTCTGTTTTTTAAAAAATTAACACTGCTGCTTATGAAAGAGAATAATGTTATTTTAGACAAGTCCTACAATTTCGCTTTGCGTACAATCAGATTGTACATGTATTTGCGAAAACAAAAAGTTGAAAGAGAGTTGCTAATTCAATTACTTAAAAGCGGAACCTCTATTGGTGCGAATATTGAAGAAGCAGTTGGCGCTCAGCCAAAAAATGATTTTATACACAAGATTGGAATTGCTTACAAAGAATCAAGAGAACTTCATATTGGTTAAGATTATTTTAAAGATTCACAGATAAAGGAATCTAACTTTCAACATCTTTTCTATTAGAATCTGAAGAATTAAAGAAAATACTTTCCTCTATATTAAAAACCAGTAAAGGTTTTGGCAGAGAATAAAAGCAACTGATTTAATACTAAGTTTCCACTTAATTCTTAATTCTTAATTCATAATTTTTTAGTTTTAAATTTGTAAACAAATGAGTAATTATGGACGCAATAAAATTAATTGGAACTTCCCATGATGGGAAATTAACGGTTGATGTTCCTGAAGAATTGAATGATAAAGAAATTGAGATAATGATTATTTCTTCAAAAGAAAGGAAGGACGACGAGGAAGATGAAAAAATGAAATCAAAGGTTTTTATCAGAGATACCAGAACTAATGGCGAAATATAATCTTCTTCCAAATGCTACAAATATTGCTTTCTGTAAACTTCATGGAACTAAATTGCCTCACGCGATTCTGATTTTATTATTCCCTGTCAGGAAGAAAATATCGAACTGATAAAAGATACCAATTCATAATTCTTAATTTTTAATTAAATAAATGCACATCGTTTTTCAACAAGAAGATATCAATACCCTTACTAAAAGTTTTGATTTAGATGAATCACTTCGGGATGAAATTATTGAGATTAAAGATGACTATGCTGTTGGCCCTTTAAAAAATATTTATTCTGATGAAGGCATACAAGCCAGAAAACAATGGTGGCGTAATGTGTTGTCAGAAGGAGATTACGACGGCCATGTGGATACCGGAGAAGTAAATGACAATAAAAGAGCCGAAGAAATAAAAGAAAAATTATCTTCAAATAAAGAAGAGAAAGTTTGGATTTGGGTTGCTCCTAATAAACATGATGTGAGCGGTTATTATTGGCTGATAAGCCAGCTAAGAGATTTTGTTGGAAGAATTTATGTTCTTTCTTTAAACAATCTTCCATTCATAAATGATAAAGGAAACATTTTTTATCCGGTAAACTTATCTGAAATTCCATCGAGGGAATTTTTAAAAGCAAAGAAACTTGCAAGACCAGTTACTCCATCAGAATTTGAACTAGATCCCGACGAATGGATGAAGATTTGTAATGAAAATAAAATGATCCGCATTCTCGAAGGTGCCAAAAAATTATCACAGCATGATGAAGATTTTTATGATAAATATATTTTAGAATTTATTACAGCTGATTGGCAAAAGGCGAATAAAATAATTCAACAGTTTTTAAATAAATCTCAGGAAACTACCGGTGATGCATACACGCTTTGGCGGTTAAAAAAATTAATTGCAAAAGACGTAATTGATGCACAGGGAGAGATAAAAAAAATGAAAGATTTTGAGGTGAAGAGAAAAGTGGAAGAAGTAAAAAAATAGCCATCAATTACAGGAATGAACAAGAATGAAGAATCAACAGCAATCCATGAAAATATATGTAGAAAAACGAGTTTCTATAAATTGGTAAACTAATTCGTGAAATTCGTAGAATTTATTGCTGAAAAAAAATGACGTAAACGTAAATGGCAAAAGCTAACAAACAAGAGTACAAGCACAGTGATTCCGGCATTTCCGGTCAATACAAAACATGGTTTTTAGATTATGCGAGCTATGTAATTTTAGAGCGGGCGGTACCTGCAATTGAAGATGGATTAAAACCGGTTCAGCGACGTATTCTTCATGCAATGAAAGAAATGGATGATGGACGTTTTAATAAAGTGGCAAATATTATTGGCCAAAGCATGCAATATCATCCTCACGGCGATGCAAGCATCGGTGATGCAATTGTAAATCTTGGACAAAAAGATTTATTGATAGAAACACAGGGAAACTGGGGCGATGTGCGCACTGGTGATGAAGCCGCAGCGCCAAGATACATTGAGGCGCGTCCGAGCAAATTTGCTCTGGAAGTGGCTTTCAATCATAAAACTACCAACTGGCAATTGAGTTATGATGGGAGAAAAAATGAGCCGGTGACGCTGCCAATGAAGTTTCCTTTGTTGCTTGCACAGGGAGCCGATGGAATTGCCGTGGGGCTTGCTACAAAAATTCTTCCTCATAATTTTTGTGAATTAATTGAAGCAACAATCAAGTATTATAAAGGAAAAAAGTTTGAACTTTTTCCTGATTTTAGTACGGGCGGAATGATTGATGTGACTAATTATAATGACGGGATTCGTGGTGGTAAAGTGCGTGTGCGTGCAAGGATTGAGGAAGTAGATAAAAAGACCATTGTAATTAAAGATGTTCCGTATGGAACCACGACTACCCAATTAATTGAAAGTATTATCAAAGCCAATGAAAACGGGAAAATTAAGATTAAAAAAGTAACAGATAATACTGCTGCAGAAGTAGAGATTGCTATTGATCTTGCGCCTGGCATTTCTCCTGATATTACTATTGATGCTTTGTATGCTTTTACCGATTGTGAAATTTCCATTTCTCCAAATTTATGTGTGATTGAAGGGCAAAAACCACGTTTTCCGGGAGTATCAGAATTGTTGAAATTTTCTGCTGATTATACACGCAGTCTGTTAAAGCATGAACTTGAAATAAAACTTCGTGAACTTCAGGAAAAATGGCATTATACTTCTTTGGAAAAAATATTTTTTGAAGAAAAAATTTATAAAGAATTAGAAAAGAAACATGAAACATGGGATAAAGTAATTGCTGCGATTGACAAAGCATTTTTTCCTTTCAAAGAAATATTAAAAAGAGAAATTACAAGAGAAGACATTCTCAAACTAACGGAGAAGCCTGTACGAAGAATTTATAAATTAGATATTGAGGATTTAATCAGGCAAATAAAATCACTGGAAGACGATATTGCTCAAGTAAGACATCATCTTGAGTTTCTGACTGAGTATGCCATCTCTTATTATGAAGAATTATTGAAGAAATTTGGTAAGGGGCGTGAGCGAAAAACTGAGATTAAACTGTTTGATGTGATCCAGGCGAAAGCAGTTGCCATTGCCAATACAAAAATTTATGTAAACCGCTCAGAAGGCTTTGTGGGCACAAGCCTCAAAAAAGATGAGTTTATTGCAGATTGCAGCGATCTGGATGACATCATCGCATTTACAAAGTCCGGAAAAATGAAAGTGGTAAAAGTTTCTGATAAAGTTTTTATTGGGAAAGATATTATCCATGTGGCGGTTTTCAATAAAAATGATGAGCGAACTACTTACAACATGATTTATGTTGATGGTAAAAAAGGAATCAGTTATGCAAAGAGATTCAATGTAACCGGGGTTACACGCGATAAAGAATATGATCTTACCAAAGGGGATGAAAAAAGTAAGGTCAGTTATTTTTCTGTAAATCTGAATGGGGAAGCCGAAGTAGTCAGAGTGCTTCTCACTCCGGGTTGCAAAGCGCATAATAAAGAACTTGATTTTTATTTTGAAACTTTGGAAATCCGAAGCCGTGGTAGTATCGGAAACCAGGTTACAAAATATCCTGTGAAATCTATTAAATTATCAGAGAAAGGAAAGTCAACTCTTGATCAGCGTAAACTTTGGTTTGATGATACTTTCGGACGCTTGAATACTGAAGAGAAAGGAAAACTTTTGGGAAATTTTGAAGGTGATGATAAAATTCTGGTCATTTATAAAGATGGAAATTATGAGATTGCCGGACAGGAAATTACCCAGCGTTTTGATGTTGATTCAATAGAACTAATTGAAAAATTTGATCCCGAAAAAATAATTACTGCCGTTTATCTTGATGCCGAAAAATTGCAGTATAATGTGAAACGATTTAAAATTGAAACAAACACATTAAATAGTAAATTTCTTTTTATAAAAGAAGGAAAAGATAACCGGCTGATAAAAGCGGCGACTGTAGAGGAGCCAATTCTTGAAATGCAGAGTGGTCGGGGAGCACAAATAAGAAAGGCAAAAATAAAGTTGCATAAAGTAGTAGATGTAATGGGTTGGCGCGCAATTGGAAACAAACTGACCGATTATTCAAAAAATGATCAAATGGATTGGGTAGAATCCGAAAAACCTTCTTCTCAAACTCAACTGTTTGAATAAGAATTTTTCTTTGTTTGTCAAAAAAACTCAATAATCAAAAAAGCCATTTCAAAGATTTGTTTATTTACAATAAATCTCTTTTATGGCACAAATGTTTTTTTCGAAATTATTTTTTTAAAAACAAAACCGGCCGTGAAACACGGCCCGTTTTGTTTTTAAAATTATGAAATACTATTTCTTATTTGCTTTGTATCTTTTATCCGGAGTTCCGTTCTTTTTTAAGGGCCCTGTTGTTTTTACAACTGTTTTATTTTCCTTGTACCTTTTATCTGCTGTGCCATCGGCTTTCAAATGAGTCGTAGATTTTTCTACCTTCTTTTCAGATGTTTTTGCAGCCGGAGTAGTTACCGCAGTTGTAGTAGTTTTTTTGTGTTCTGTTTTTTGTTTTGTTTGTGCATTTGCAAAACTAAATGAGCCTGCAAATAACAAGGCAGCAATGAGAAGTTTTTTCATTTTTTTCATTTTTAAAATTTGAAATATAAAAATAGGAGTAGACTTCCACATGACATTGTTAATAGACATTTCTCTTTTAAATTTTACACTTTTATGATAGAGATAGGAACATGATAAAAAAAATCAGCTTTTAAGACTTTTAATGATTTCTGCAAATTCAGAAGCATTCAAAGAGGCACCGCCTACAAGGCCGCCATCCACATCCGGCTTGCTGAAAATCTCTTTTGCGTTATTGGCTTTCACACTTCCACCGTATAGAATAGAAATGCTTTGAGCAATTTCATTTCCATATTTTTTTTCCAAAACATTTCTGATATGTGCATGCATTTCCTGTGCCTGCTCAGCAGTGGCTGTTTTTCCTGTACCTATTGCCCATATTGGTTCATAGGCGATAACAAAATCTTTTATCGCTGACGAATCTAAATGAAAAAGACTTTCTTTCAGCTGGGTTTCCACATAATCATTTTGAGTTCCCGCTTCTCTTATTTCCAAAGATTCGCCACAACAAAATATTGGTTTCAGGTTATTTTTCAAACACGCATCAACCTTCAGAGAAAGAGTATAATTATCTTCTGAAAAATATTCTCTTCTTTCGCTATGACCGATAATTACATATTTTATCCGGAGTGAAGAAAGCATTACTGCGCTTACCTCTCCGGTAAATGCTCCCGCTTCTTTTGTATAGCAATTTTGTGCAGCAACAAAATAATTTTTGTTGTTTTTTATTTTATCTTTTGCTAAAAGAAGATAAGGAAATGGCACGCCAAAAACCGCTTCCTGGTTTTCAGAAAGAGTGATATTTTTATTTAGAATTTCATTTAGTAATTCGTTCGCCTGTTCGAGTGATAAATTCATTTTCCAGTTAGCTGCTGCTATTTGTTTTCTCATTGGTTTTATTTATTGATAAATATTTTTTAATGATTCAATTTCTGATTCTGTTATTTCCAACCCTTTTAATTTCTTCCAGTTGTTGATGTCGCCGATAGCTTTTTCAAAAATATATTTTTCATTTCCCCAGGTAAAGTTATCAAGAAATTTTGGGGGAAATGAATTTCCAAATATGCTGCAACATACGCCAACAACGGTTCCGGTGTTGAAAGAAGTATTAATGGCACAACGGCTGTAATCACCCATTAGTAGTCCACATTTATTACCGGCAGCTACAAAATTGTTTTCTTTTTTACTCCAGATTTTCACTGTGGAGGCATTATTTTTTAAATTGGAATTACTGGTTCCTGCGCCCAGGTTACACCATTCTCCGATAGCCGAGTCGCCCAGATATCCGTCATGCGCTTTGTTTGAAAAAGCCATTAAAACAGAATTTTTTATTTCTCCGCCAACCAGGCAATGCGGGCCGGTAGTGGTAGCGCCATATATTTTTGTGCCCATCTTCACACGGCTCTCTTCACCGATTGAAATAGGTCCACGCAATAAACATCCTTCCTGTATCTCTGCATTTTTGCCTATGTAAATTGGCCCTGTTTCTGCATTTAAAATCGAGAAATTAATTTTTGCACCGGATTCTATAAAGATATTTTCAGGAGCAATAAGTTGATTAGATGAAGCAATTCTTTCAGAAATTCTTCCTTCGGTAATCATCTCAAAATCTTCGCGGATTGCCCAATTGTTGAATTCAAATATTTGCCACGGATGTTCCAGAATTTTACAATCGTTTGTAAAAGGAATCTTTTCTTTCTGAAGGTAAAGTTGTTTTAAAAATTGTCGGGAAGGAATAAAATTAGCCGGATATTCTATGCATTTTGTTTCATCAAAATCACGTATTAATTTTTCTGATGCAATAAAAACTTTACCTGGAAAATAAAATTGCCATTTTTCAAAAATAGTGAGAATACCTACTCTGATGTGAGCAATAGATCGTACCACACCAAAAGGAAATAAGGAGTTTTCAAAGGAAATATCATCAAGCAAAATATTCATCAGGTAAAATTAAAAAAAGACAGATGATGAAAATTAATAAAAAATCCCCCAATGAAGGGGGATAAAAAAATCAAAACTAAAAATTATTATTTCTTTTTTTCGTAGCGTTTCCTGAATTTATCAATACGTCCTGCAGTATCTACTAGCATATTTTTACCGGTATAAAAAGGATGGGATGTATTGGAAATTTCCAGTTTTATTACCGGGTATTCCTTGCCATCTTCCCATTGTACGGTTTCTTTTGAAGATGCGGTAGAGCGGCTCAAAAACATGGTGCCGTTACTCATGTCGCGAAAAACTACGAATCTGTAATTTGATGGATGAATGTCTTTTTTCATATTATTTTACTTTAAACATGGCTTTCTATTATTAAGTCTCCATGTATTTTTAAGTTTGCGAAGGTAAGGGAATAAAATAAATTGACAAAACGAAAAATTGGTATTTTCTGCTTGAAAAGATTAAAAAAAATCGGCTGATTTTAATGAGGAATTCGATAATGGAAAACGGTATTGATAACTCTCTTGATTGGAAGACAGGAAAAAGCAATAAAGTCTCTTTACTGAAAAACAAAATTCTCTGAGCGAAGACATTAATCAAATAAGCGTGCGAAATGATTTTCTAAATGTTTTCGCATCGCATTTCTGAACGATTCCGGAGTTCCGGTGGCCAAAACATCTACCAATCCTTTGTGAGAGACAAAATTTTTAAAAAGGATCGGTTTTCCAAGCAATCCGCTGTGATGTACATAATCAAAAACCGGAAGTAACATTTTCTGGAATTTTTTCAATGTTTCATTACCTGTTATTTCATATAGTTTTCCATGAAACGCAACCTCATGGCCAATATTGAATAAATGCTGGTCAGTAACTAAAGGTTCTTTTTTTACGATTTCATACAATTCATCAATATCTTCTTTGGTAATTCTTTGAAAAAGAAAATCGGCCATTCCTATTTCCAAAACCAACCTTATCTCAAAAATTTCTTTCAGCGTTTCCTGGTCCAGGATATGCGGATTCATACTTTTACTCATGATCGCAAAAAGGTCAGGGCTGGTGATCACTGCGCCTTTTTTCTTTTTAGATTCTATCAATCCCATCATTCTTAATCTCAGCAAAGCCTCACGGATAACGGTTCTACTTACCCCAAGAGTTTCAGCAAGTTCTAATTCCTTCGGAATGCTGTCGCCAACTTTCAATTTCTTTTGTTGTAAAATTTCTACAAGCCTTTTTTCTACCTTATCTACCAGGGAACTGGTATCGATAGTTTTTAGATTTTTTTTAAAAACTGCAGTATTCATAATATTTGTTTCTTAAAAGTTGCTTAAAATTAGTATTGACAAATGTATCATTCTTCTATTAAAAATATTTTTTTATGAAGAAAAGTAAAATTTTTTTTGGTGGTGTAAAATTAACGTTTTACTTTTATTATGTCAAACATAATACAATTAAAATTTAAAACTTTCTAAAATGAAATTTTGTTTCAGGAAAATCGGATTTATAATCATCTGCTTTTTGTTTTCCTATGCATCCTCCGCACAGATAAAAACGATCAGTGGAAAAGTAACTTCCTCTGATGGTAGTGCCCTTCCAGGTGTTTCAGTTATGGTAAGCGGAAAAACTGCCGGTACAGCAACAGATGCTGAAGGAAACTATTCGATTGATGCAGCACCAGGTGCTGTTTTGAGTTTTTCTTCTGTGGGTTTTGAGGAACAGAAAGTTACTGTCGGAAGCTCTTCTACAGTTAATGTTTCTTTAAAAGCTGGTGCAGCAGACAAATTGAACGAAGTAGTAGTGGTTGGATATGGAACCCAATCGAGAAGATCGCTGACCGGCTCAGTTGCCAGTCTGGATCAGAACGTCTTGAAATCATCCCCAAATTCAAATCTTGGAACTGCTTTGCAAGGGATGTTGCCCGGTCTAAGGGTACAGCAATCTACCGGTCAGCCTGGCACCACTCCCTCGATTTCTTTTAGAGGTGGTTCCAATTTTAATGGAACCGGATCACCTTTGATAGTGGTAGATGGAATCGTACTTCCTACTTTATTTGGAATCAATATGGATGATGTAGCGAGTGTCGATCTTTTAAAAGATGCCGGTTCCCTTGCTATTTATGGAGCAAGAGCAGCGAATGGTGTCTTATTAATTACTACCAAAACAGGCAAGAAAGGAAAAACCCAAATAAATTATAGTTATAAGAATACTACAAACTTCATCCGTTACAATTCTGAAAATTATCTTACTGCTGCTCAATACATTCATTGGAACAGAATTGGTCTTCAAAGCCGTTGGTTGGCTGATGTTGCAGATGGGAATACCAATGCTGCCAATACCGACAAAGGTCAGAATGTTGGTTCCTGGGGTTGGGCTGTAAACAATGGCTGGACATCTCCAACCGGACTTTACACTACCCAGATTTTGAGTAATATTAACAGAGGAATGATTGGAAAGCCAGGATGGAACACCTTAATCGATCCAAATCCTTTTGTCTCCGGACAGATGGATACAATTCTTTATCACGATTTACCTGTTAGAACCCGCGAAGACATGATCTTGCAACAAACTACCACTCAGGAACATTACCTAAACTTTTCAGGAGCAAATGATCAGGGTGGATTTGCATTGGGATTGGGAGTTTTGGATGATAATGGAATGGTTATCGGTTCGCAACTGAAAAGATTGAGTATGAATTTTAATGGAAGTTTGAACGTAAGTAAAAGGTTTAAAGTAACTACTACCTTTTCCGGTTATACCTTGAATCAAAAATTGCCTTATGTAGATCCCGCTGGAGGAGCTGCAGGTGGTTTGATGCAAAGATTTGTGGGTGTAGCACCTACAGTAAGATATTATAATGATACTTCCGGTGCCATTTTGCCTGGACCAAATGATAATACTTTGGGAAATCCTGATTATTGGAGCAAAATTCCAATCAATAATACCAACCAGCAACGTTTGATGGGAAGCGTGCACCTGGATTACACCATTCTTCCATGGCTCAAATTCCTGGCTACAGGTTCCGGTTATCTGTTGTATCAAAATGGAAATAATTTCAATACCGGTTATCAGCAAGGCAATAACGGTGCTATTAATACAACAAGATCTGCTTCATTTAGCAACTACAATGATGTATCTTATACCTACAATGCTTTTTTACAATTCAATAAAACATTCAATGATGTGCATGATGTGACTGTTTTGGCAGGTGGCGAATTTTATGATTTTAAAGAGCATACTTTTACCGGTTCTGCTTCAGGAGCACCTACTGATTTGTTCCCATGGTTGTCTGCATCAGTTCCACCGGCAGTTGTAAATGGTACTATTACCAACCCACAGAGAGCATATTCAAGTTTCAACGCGTGGGAAAG
>Ga0157370_10001109_pt1 | contig 33720 bp, 30 predicted proteins | sample C35metaG_FD_113463 | JGI IMG/M metagenome (GOLD analysis project Ga0157370, IMG submission 113463) | Corn rhizosphere microbial communities from Kellogg Biological Station, Michigan, USA - C3-5 metaG | ecosystem: Host-associated > Plants > Roots > Rhizosphere > Soil | place: USA: Michigan... | reverse complement strand
CGGCGCGTTCAGCGCGGATCGAATCCGAAAGATCGTAGACCTGATCCATCACGGCCGCCGGAAGGCTGCGGAGGAAAGCGGTAACGTCCTCGGGCGACGTGGGCCATTGCAGATCGGTCAGATTTTTCACCTGCTTCCGGACTGCGGGATCCGGCGCGTTGCCGATGTCATGCAACTGCGCATCAGTGAAGCGAGTGAAGGGCGCGGCAGTCGCCGGCTTCGGGATTTTTGCCTCACTCAGCAGCACGATTTTCCCGCGCAGTTTCCCTGTCCACTTCGCTTTGTAAGAATCGATTTCCTCGCGTACTTTCGTTGGACCATCCCGCATGGAAATTTTCCATGGCGCGATGAGGAGGTCGCCAGTCACAGCTCCGTTCGTCGACGAACTCCAGGCTAGCGGTATCGCCTCGAGGCGCTGATACGCGGGTTCGACCAATTCGAGGCTCGATTCGTCGAGCGACCATGAGCGTCCGAACGGCCCCCATTTTTCGAGATGCACGTTCTGGAGCCCATATTCCCTGAGTTGTGAGACGGTCCACGCAGCAGCGTTGTCAAATTGCGGAGAAGCCGTAAGCCGCGGACCACGCGCTTCGGTGATCTGATACAGCGTGTCCATGATTTTCGAACGGTCGAACGCTTCCGTTTTGATGCGATCGATGACGCTTAAGTCAGGTTTGTCCTGCGCGAATGCCGGGCCAAATGCGGGCACAATGAGAATTGCCGCCATCCATTCGTGTCGCATGACGGTGAGTATAGCTGGAATCCGCCCTGACGCCGGGTTTTGATACGATTCCTCTTGCCATGAATCGCCGTACCGTTCTCAAATCCGCCGCAGTAGCCGCCGGCGCAGCCGCGCTCCCCCTCCCTGCTCTGTCAGCGCCATCGGGCGGCGGGCGATTGAAGCAGTCCGTGTGTTACTGGACTTACCAGAAGTGGTACCCGAACCTGGATGATTTCTGCAAGGAAGCCGCGCGCATCGGGCTGAAAGGCATTGACCTGGTTACGCCCGAGCAGTACGCCACCGTGAAGAAGCACGGCCTGACGCCCGCGATGACCGCGGCTTCGGGCGCAAACACGATTCCAATCGGCCTGAACCGGACCGAGAATCATGAGAAGGTTCTGGAGGTGCTCCGTAGCGATATCAACGCCGCGGCGGACGCGGGCGTTCCGAATGTCATCACATTTTCAGGCAATCGCAAAGGCATGCCGGATGGCGAAGGGCTCGAGAACTGCGCGGTGGGATTGAACAAGATCAAGGGGTACGCCGAAGAGAAGGGCGTAACCGTGAATCTTGAATTGCTCAATAGCAAGGTGAACCACAAGGACTATATGGCGGACCACACGGCGTGGGGAGTCGAACTGATGAAACGCGTCAATTCGCCGAAAATTAAACTGCTGTACGACATCTATCATATGCAGATCATGGAGGGCGATTTGATCCGGACCATTCGCGACAATATCGCCTTCATCGGGCACTTCCATACCGGCGGCAATCCGGGCCGGCATGAGATTGACGATACGCAGGAAGTGAACTGGAAAGCCGTGGCGCGCGCGATTGCGGATTTGAATTTCCAGGGATTCGTCGCGCATGAGTTTATACCGGTGAATACGCCGCCGATCAAAAGCCTCGAGCAGGCTTTTGAGATCTGTACGGTTTAGGGACGTCTGGTCCCCGTTGATAAAATGAGATTGCGCCGTCCTTTCCGGATCTCCGCAGCATCTCATTAGCTTGAACCCTCAGTCCACGTCCGGCGAGATTGTTGTCCGGGGCGCACGCCTGCACAATCTCAAGAACCTGACCCTTTCGATCCCGCACAATCGGCTCACGGTCATTACGGGCGTTTCGGGATCGGGGAAGTCGTCACTCGCGTTCGATACCATCTACGCGGAAGGACAGCGGCGCTATGTGGAATCGCTGTCGGCTTATGCGCGGCAGTTTCTGGAACGTATGGAGAAGCCGGCCGTGGATGAGATCGATGGCATCGCGCCAGCGATTGCGATCCGGCAGAAGAATTCGACCAGAAACCCGCGTTCGACGGTTGCGACATCGACCGAGATCTACGACTTCATGCGGCTGCTCTGGGCGCGCGCGAGCCGCACTTACTGTCCTTCCTGCGGACGCCGCGTTCAGAAGGACACGGTGGATCAGGTTGCGCGTGAACTACTGGCCGATGCGGAAGGCACGCGATATTTCGTGCTGTTTCCGGTGCGGCATGACGCGGGCGCGATTCCGAAAGAGCGGCTGGCTGAACTGCGCGGCCGCGGGTTCAACCGTTTGTGGCAACACGGCAATACGTTCGAGTTTTCGACGCCTGAATCGCTGCTGGACATCAACTGGGATCAGCCGGTATACGTGCTTGCCGATCGCATTTCGATTGGGCCGGATTCGCATCAGCGCATAGTGGATACGGTGGAGGCGTGTTACCGCGAATCCGGTGAAGCGATTTTTGAAAACGCCCGGACCGGGGAGCGCCGGCTATTCAGCGAGCGGTTCATCTGCAAGTACGACAACATTGAATTTCGCGAGCCCGAGCCAATTCTGTTCAGCTTTAACAGTCCGGCGGGCGCGTGCCCGCGCTGCCAGGGATTCGGGAATACGATCGACTACTCGATCGACCTGATTGTGCCCGATCGCGGCCTTACGCTCGATGAAGGCGCGATAGAACCGTGGACCAAGCCCAAGGGCCGCGAGTGGTTTACGGATTTCAAGCGCCAGGCTAAGGGGCGCGTGCGCTTCAATGCGCCGTTCTGTGATCTGACGGAGGAAGAACAGCGGCTGGTACTCGAAGGCGATCGCAACGGCAATCGTGAGATTGGCGGAGTGCGGCAGTTTTTCAACTTCCTGGACACGAAGAAGTACAAGCTGCACGTTCGCGTTTTTCTCAGCCGGTATCGCGGGTATGCGCGGTGCCCGGACTGCGGCGGGTCACGACTACGCCGCGAGGCTCTTTACGCACAGGTGGGTGGAAAGACCATCGCCGAGGCGGTGCGAATGAACATCGCCCAGGCGCATTGCTTCTTTCAGGAACTGGATCTGACGCCGGAAGAGTCCGGAATCGCGGGAAAGATTCTGGTGGAAATTCAGCAGCGGCTCAAATTCCTGAATGACGTAGGGCTCGAGTACCTTACGCTCGAACGGCTCTCATCAACCCTTTCCGGCGGCGAATCGCAGCGGATCCAGCTTGCGACGTGTCTGGGGTCGCGTCTGGTAGGCGCCTGCTATGTGCTGGATGAGCCTTCGATCGGACTGCACAGCCGGGATACAGCTCGACTCGTCCGCATCCTCTCTGAACTGCGGGATATCGGCAATACGATTATCGTGGTGGAGCACGACCCGGAGGTGATGCGGGCCGCGGATCGCGTGATCGATCTGGGCCCGGGCGCCGGCGAACATGGCGGCAACATCGTGTTTGAAGGCGATTACGCGGCGCTGCTTGCGCAAACCAACGGCTCACTCACCGGTCGGTATCTTCGCGGCGAGATGCAGGTTTCGAAGCCGAAACATCGGCGGCGCGTGAAGCCGCAAAACACGCTGCGGATCTTCGGCGCCCGGGTTCACAACCTGAAGGGGATCGACGTGACCATCCCGCTGGGTCTGATGACGGTGGTGACCGGCGTTTCGGGCTCCGGGAAATCGACGCTGGTTCATGACGTGATTTATCGTTCGCTCGACGCGAAGCTGCATCGGGCGCCGGTATCTGAAGAAAATGAGGAAGCGCCGCCCGATGAGGGGCCGCGGCTCACCTGTTCGCGGCTGGAAGGCGCGGGTTCCGTGAAGGACGTCGTGATGATCGATCAGACGCCGATCGGACGTACGCCGCGCTCGAATCCGATTACTTACATCAAAGGCTTCGATATCGTTCGCGGTCTCTTCGCCGCCACGCGCGAGTCCGAGAAGCGCGGCTATACGGCCGGCCACTTCTCGTTCAACGTTCCCGGCGGACGCTGCGAAACCTGCCAGGGCGATGGCACGGTAACGGTAGAGATGCAATTCCTGGCAGACGTGGAGCTGATATGCGACGAATGCAAGGGAACGCGGTTCAAGAGCGGCATTCTCGAGATCAAGTACAAGGGCCTGAACATTCATGAGGTTCTGCAGCTTACGGTTCGCGAGGCGATCGGCTTCTTCCATGACACGCCGCGCCTGGTGACGCGGCTGAAGTTGCTGGATGAAGTGGGGCTGGGTTATCTGCGACTTGGTCAATCGGCCACGACGCTATCCGGCGGCGAGGCGCAACGCGTGAAGCTGGCCGCGCATCTTGCGCAATCGACGAATGAAGGCACGCTCTTTATCTGCGACGAGCCGACCACCGGCCTGCATTTCGATGACATTACGAAACTGCTGGCCGCGTTTGAACGACTGATCGATAACGGCGGGTCGCTGCTGGTGATCGAGCACAATCTGGACGTGATCCGAGCGGCGGACTGGATTATCGATATGGGGCCGGAAGGCGGAGAGGCCGGCGGGAGAATCGTTGCGGAGGGCACACCCGAGCAGATCGAGCGCGTAGAGAATTCGCATACAGGGGAATTTCTGCGGCGCGCGTCGACGGAGCAGGCGGCCAGTGTCGCCGGGCCGGCCCGCTGAGTTCAGGCGTCGATATCCATGCCAGGAATACCCTGCGCCAGGGGCAGGTCCTTCGACCAGTTGATGGTCACCGTCTGCCGGCGCATGTAAGCTTTCCAGGAATCGCTTCCTGCTTCTCTCCCGCCGCCCGTATCTTTTTCGCCGCCGAAGGCTCCGCCGATCTCCGCGCCGCTGGTTCCGACATTCACGTTGGCAATCCCGCAGTCGCTTCCCGCGTGGCTCAGAAAGGTTTCCGCTGCGGTCAGATCGCGCGTGAATATCGCGGAAGAAAGGCCCTGCGGAACGGCGTTATGCCACTCGATCACCTGCTCGAGATGATCAAACTCGATGACGTAAAGGATGGGCGCGAAGATTTCTTCCTGCACGATTGGTAAATCGTGGCGGACCCGCACGATCGCCGGTTCCACGAAACAGCCCCCGAGATGACAGCCGCCATATTCCACGACGCCGCCCTGCTGGCGAATCGTATCGAGCGCACCGATCATGCGCTCCACCGCGGCGGGGCTGATCATGGGACCCAGCACGGTTTCCGGCTCCATCGGATTGCCGACACGAATGCGTTGGTACGCCGTTTTCAGCTTGTCAAGGAAGCCGCCGGAAATACCCCGCTGCAGGAAGAGGCGACGGGTGGTGGTGCAGCGCTGCCCCGCCGTGCCTACGGCGCCGAAAAGAACGGCTCGCAAGGCGAGATCCGGGTCGGCGTCATTCATCACGACCAGTCCGTTGTTGCCGCCAAGTTCGAGCAGGGTGCGGCCGAGGCGCTTTGCAACGGTCGCGGCAATGTGACGGCCCACCGCAGAAGATCCGGTGAAGCTGATGAGCGGCAGTCTTCGATCGCGCAGCATCGCCTCGCCGATTTCCTCATTGGAGCCGATGACGAGACCGAAGACACCGGCGAATCCGTGGCGTGTTGCAACATCATTGGCAATTCGCTGGACCGCCATTGCCGTCAGCGGTGTTCGCGGCGAGGGCTTCCATACAACCGTATCCCCGCAAACCGCTGCGATGAGCGCGTTCCACGACCAGACCGCCACGGGGAAATTGAACGCCGTGATCACGCCCACGGGACCGAGCGGGTGCCACTGCTCGTACATGCGATGCCCGGCGCGTTCGCTGTGCATGGTTTTGCCGTAGATCTGGCGCGAGAGGCCGGCTGCGAATACGGAGATGTCGATCATCTCCTGCACTTCGCCCTCGCCTTCCGCCAGAATTTTCCCCGTTTCGAGCGTCACCAGCGCGCCCAGATCGCGTTTGCGGCAACGCAACTCGTCGCCGATCTCGCGCACGATTTCGCCGCGCAGGGGGGCAGGCGCCATGCGCCACTTTTGGAAGACTTCGCTCGATTCGGAAACGACGCGGTCGTAATTGGATTTCGAGGCCGAGCGCACGCTGGCGAGGACGGACCAGTCGTCGGGATTGTGGGAAGCGATCTCCGGGCCCGCCGTCTCAATCCAGTCGCGCGCACACGCGCCTGCATTCGCGGCCTCGATGCCGAGCCGCGAAAGTAGATCGCGAACGATCATTTGTCAGTGATCCCAGACCTCATGCAAATCGAGAACGAATCCTTTTACCGGACCTTCGCCGCACAATCGATCGGGATTCCCCAGCGTCTGGGCGTCGGTATTCGGGCGGTAAATCCAGGCCGTGCGCGAACGCGGATCGATCAACCAGGCGAGTTGAGCGCCGTTTTCGATCCATTCGCGCATCTTCCGTTTCAGGCGAGGCAGCGAATCAGAAGGCGAGACCAGTTCAATCACAAATTCGGGACATAGTCGGGGAAACACCTTCCGTTCCTCAGGCGAGAGACGCTCGCGTGCCTCGCGGCTTACCCACGCGGCGTCCGGTGAACGCGTCGCTCCGTTTGGAAGGACGAACCCCGTATTTGAATCGAATCCCGCTCCGCGGCCGTCGCGCTTCGCCCATACGCGTAACTGGGCGATGATTTCGGCGTTTTCGTCTCCGCTGTCTATGCCTGCCGGCGGCATGATTTCGATCTCCCCGTCGGCGGTTTGCTCGATTCGCCAACCTTCATTCGCCTGACAAAACGCGAAAAACTCCTCCGGCGAAAGTCTCCGTTCCGGATCGATGCGAACGGTGGAATTCGCGTCGACTCCGTGTAAATCCATCGTCCACATGGCTTCAGAATACCGCGCGCGCGAGCAGCCCGAAGCCTTTTGGGCCATGGCCGAAAACGCGTTTCGACGCGGTTGCCGCGCGCTCCATACGCTCCAGAATCGCAGACTGGAACGCGGGATCGAGCCATTCGCTCCAGCCATGCCGCTGGCAAATCGCAATCGCCGCCGCGCGCGTGGTTGCGCCGGATTTCTTCACCGCCCGCACGTGCAGCGGATCTGCGATGACCGGGCCTGACGTGGTGCGCAGCGCTCGCTCGATCAGCGCTTCGGGTTCGCACGGCAGAATGGGCGCGAGCGTTGCCGTTACGTCGATTCCCGCGTCGCGCAAAGTTTCGATCGTCCGCCACCGCTCCTCGATCGGAACGCAATGCGGCTCGAAAATGCGGCGCACGTCCTCGCGATCCGTGGTGACGGAGAAGCTCACGCGCAGGGCCGTTCGGGCTGCCGCTCTGCGAAGCAGTTCCAGATCACGCAGGATCAGCGGCCCCCGCGTCTGAATCACAAATACACGGGGCGGCCGAAGCTCTACGGCCTCGAGAATTCCTGGCATCAGCCGTTCTTCCGCTTCGGCGGGCTGGTACGGATCTGTGAGCGGTGAGCAGTAGATCGCCTGCTGCGGACGCAGCGCCGGTGCGAGCAGCGCGGCTGCATTCGCCTTGAATGTGGTCCATTCTCCCCAGTGCCGCCAGTCTTCCGGTTTGAGGCCGCCCTGCAATTGCATGGTGGGGACGTAGCAATAGCTGCAGCCGAACGTGCAGTTCCGGGCAGGCGTAAGCGAATGCGTGAAACCGGCCTCGGCCAGAAATCCCGAGACCGGGCTCAGGATTGATTTCGCCTCGGATTCGAAAATGCGAAACGGCAATCAGGTGGAGGGCGCGGGTGGCGCTACAGATCCAGTTTCTGCCGCCCGTAATACAAACACTGCTTCACGTTTTCGTCTTCCATCCGCATCTGCGCCGGCTTTGGCAGAGCATCGTACGTGGGCAGAGGCTGCAATCGGGCGGAGGCCCTGTCCACCATGCTCAATGTGCGCGCCAGGAACAGGCCATTCCGGTCCGGGAACGTGATCCAGTACTTATCCGTCAGGCAGGGCACCTTCAGCGGATCGCGCGTAATCATCTCGAGCGAGAACCGCGCATTCGGATTTGAGCGCCGCACGCCGTCCACGATTTTCCGCAGATCGAGGATGCCCTCGCCCAGCGGCACCTCCGAAAGCAGAAAACCCTGCTCATATGACTCCACTGCCATGTCCTTCACGTGGCACATCTTCGTGTAAGGAACAAGTTCCATCACTGATTCCGGCAGATCCAGCAGCGCGATGTTGTTGCCAAAATCAAGCAGCACGCCGAAGTACTCGCTCGAGTGGCTCTTCATCAGAGCTGCGAGTTCATCAATGGTCCAATCCTTATGGTTCTCGATTCCAACCGGCATTTTCAACCGGTCCGCGATGGGCGCGATCTTGCTGGCCGCCGCAGTGCTTTCCTCGAAGAACGCCTTCCAGTCGTTGAGCGAATTCCACTTCTCGTAACGACGGCCGCCGCTGGTTCCCGTGCGCGTCGCCACCGCGCCTGCTTCCTTTGCGATCTTCAGCGCATTCTCGAACGGGGAGGTGTCGCTTGATTTTGGCATCGGCGCCATGGCCTCCACATAGAGGCCAAGCTGCTCGGCATGAGCCCGGATGTTGCGCGCCGCGGCCGCATCATTGGGAATCGCCATCTGCACGCCGCCGGCGCCCAGCGAACTCGCATGATCCATAAATGCGATCGGGTCGCGGATTCGCGTGTACGTCATGTAGCAGGTGGTCGCGAGGCCCATTTTCGAACGGGGCGGCGTGCCCAGGACTGCGGCGCGCGCTGCGAGCGGCGCGGCGGCGGCGGTTGCGAGGAAATGTCGGCGATCCATGGAATTCTGCGGCTTTGGCCGAATTTTATCATCGGCGGCAGGCAGCATCAGGCGACATCCCAGCCGAGTAGTTGAACGAGAACGTGCTTGCGGCGAACCACATCCGCCAGGGAATATCGATCCAGAACCGCAAACCACGCGTCCAGAGCCTGTTTCAGAATCGGTTGCAATCCGCAGCCGCCCGCAACAACACAAGCATTCGATTCGGCATCAAAGCACTCGACGAGATTCCATTCCTCGAATGTACGAAGCACTTCTCCAATGCTGATGTCCTTCGGGCTTCTTGCCAGCTTCAGTCCACCCGCGCGGCCACGCACTCCGGACACGTACCCGGCATGAACCGCACGATGCGCGACTTTCGTCAGATGGTGCCGGGAAATCCCGTAGCGCTGCGCAATCTGCTCAATCGTCGCCGACTGGTCTGGCTGTACCGCCAGATGGATCAGAAGGCGCATCGTGTAATCGGCATGCCGGGTCAGATGCATGTCATGTATTCTAAAGATGTATTAAAGATACATTTTACTGCCGATCCATGTACCAGACCGTAAATGAAGACTGTATTGCCAAGCTGGTGGACAATTTCTATGGGAAGGTTCGCGGCGATCAGCTCCTCGGGCCGATTTTCATGGCGGCCATCGGCTCCGACTGGACGCTGCATCTGGAGCGAATGAATGCATTCTGGGCGTCGGTGCTGCTGGCGGCCGGAACCTATAAAGGGAATCCGATGATTGCGCACCTGCGGTTGCCGCGCCTCACCGAGCCCCATTTTGAGCGCTGGCTATACTTGTGGCGCGAAACGGTCTCAGCACTCTGCTCGGATGCCGTGGCTGCGCTGTTTATCCAAAAGGCCGAGATGATCGCCGAGCGTTTTCTGTACGCAATCTCGAGTTTCCATGAGATGGCCCGCAAGGAGATGACTGCAACCCCGCAGGCGATTCAATGAAACACACGAACCTGCAGCCATATCAACTCGACGCCAGTGCGTTGCTGAGATCTACCCCACTCTTCCATGAACCCGGATTGCGCGGGCTGCTGCTGCATCTGAAACCAGGGGAAGAACTTCCGGAGCATTCCACGCCCGGTACGATTACCGTGCAGTGCATGAAAGGCGAGGTTATTTTCGCCAGCGGCGAGGAACAGAACACGCTCACTCCCGGCTCTCTGATAAGTGTCGCGGCCGGCGCTCCGCATCGCGTCTCGGCCCAGCAGGATTCATTGCTGCTGGTGACAATACGCGAGGAGATCCGGAACCAGGCGGCATAACACCAGCCGGCATCGAATGGCTGTCCGCATCCTGTTCCTTATCGTTCTTGCAGTATGGGCCGGAATAATCATCGGCGTTTCGATCATCGCAACTCCCGTCAAATTTCAGGCGCCGTCGCTCACGCTCGAAACAGGACTGGAGATCGGGCGCTATACGTTTCGCTTCCTTGGGCGGGTGGAGCTTTGTCTGCTCGTCATTACCCTGGCCGCAGCCGCTATCGCACAAACGCCAAAGGCCGTCTGGATAGTGCTGGCGCTGATCATTGTGATTCTTGCCGTGCAACACTTCTGGCTTTTGCCGTTCCTCGATAAGCGTGTTTCTGAAATCCTTGCCGGCGCGCCTCCTTCGTTTTCGACTCGTCACAAGATCTTCGCCGCAATGGAAGCAGGCAAAGCCTTGCTGCTGATTGTCGCCGCGGCGACGGGATACTACTCACAACTTCGGGGCTGATCGGCTCCGGAATTCAGCCGCGCCGCCGCTGTCGACTTCGGACCAGGAAAACCGGCCAGCTGACCAGCATGTACGGAGCGACGATCGCAGGCCAGTGAGCGGGCGGAAATGCTCCGCCGCTGAGCCGTTCGATATCGTGCGCATGGTATTGCGCCAGCAGAGCCGCAACAATCGTGCACAAGATCGTTACCGGAACCATTGCCGGGAATTTTCCGAACGTTCCGCAGAGTATCGGAACGACGAACAGGAAGAGGAAAAGACAGGCGGATGTGACATTGGGAGGCAAAACTGGCCCGAACGCAGTCCACCGTGGCGGATTCGCGCGAATTACGACAGCTCCGGACAGAAGCGCCCAGGCCGCCGCTGAAACGTGGACGACAACATAGAAGAACAATCCCGTCAACCAGAGTGCGCGTCCTGAAAATCGCCTCAGGGCGGATGCGCTCACGGCCGTCCAGCAAAAGATCGCCGCCGCGAGACAGCACATCTGGATTACGTCATCACGAAAGCTTGTCACTCCCGCGTTGTAATGGACACCATAATGTCGCCAGGCTGACATTTGTACGAATATCCCGCTTCTAAGGCCACGAAACACGAGACTCAGATAAAACCCGGAGATCCCGGCAACGCAGATCAGAGCAAACCAGGGACGCCAGCTTGTCCATAACAAGGCCTGGCGCCGCACGATCAGACGCAGCACTTCAGAGAAGGCACGCAAATCCGACACGCTGCATTCCGCCAGATCGCCAAGTACGATCTCGCGCTCCCGCGGTTCGAGCGCAAGCGCGGTGAATTGCACAATTCGGTTCATTTCACTTCCCACGCGAGGCCGCGAGTGGCTCGAGTCACAGTCTGATAGAAGGCCGACGCCTCCCGCGCTCCTTTGCCGGTAAGGCGGACCATCCGCTTCGCCCGGCCGCCGCGCGCGGCTGTGGCTTCGCCCATCCATGTCTCAATCAGTCCCTTCGATTCCAGCCTGTCGATCGTGGTGTAAAGGGCGCCGATGGAACACGAGCGCTTCGCGGTTCGCTCAATCTCCTCTTTGATCGCCGCGCCGTACGCGCTGTTTCCCAGCCGCGCGGCCGCGCTGACTACCAGATATTCAAACTCACCGAGCACGCGCCAGAAGCTCCTGAATCTTGTCTTCGAACTTCTCCTTGTCGACAACGCCAGAGTGCGAATACGCAATCCGCCCCCCGCGATCGATCAGCAGAGTAAGCGGCAGACTCCTGACGCCTCCGAGCTGTTTCGCAATCGCCGCGTCGCCGACTACCACCGGATAATTCAGCTTCATCTTTTCCGCAAGGAAGGGCTTCACGATCCTCCAGCCTTCGTCGTCCATGGCGACGCCGAGAACGGCCAGCCCTTCCTTTTTGTAGTTGTCCGCGAATTCCACGTACCAGGGCATCTCCTGTTTGCAGCCCGTACACCAGGTAGCCCAGAAATCGAGCAGCACAACCTTGCCCCGATACCTCGATAGCCGCACCTTACGGCCGGCCGCATCGACGCGCGTGAAATCGGGGGCTTTTGCATTGCCCTCACCGAATGCGAGCAGAGTCATCATCGCGGCCAGGATCATCAGCCTTTTCATATTCTCTACATTGTGGTTCTTATTCGCGACCGCGTCAAGCCCCTGATTCTCAAACAGCACTCTGCCAAACTGTTGTTTAAAGCCGAATGCCCGAAAAGAGCTACGACCATAACGAGATCGAACTGAAGTGGCTGGAAAAGTGGAGCGCCACTGATCTCTATCGCGCCGAAGAGAACTCGGAAAAGCCGAAGTACTACGTGCTCGAAATGCTGCCCTATCCCAGCGGCGCTCTGCACATTGGCCATATCCGCAATTACTCGATCGGCGACGCGCTCGCCCGTTACATGTGGATGCGCGGCTATAACGTGCTGCATCCGATGGGCTGGGACGCGTTCGGGCTTCCCGCCGAAAACGCCGCCATCGCGAACAAGCGCCCGCCGCGCGAATGGACGCTCAACAATATTGAAAAGATGAAGCGCACGCACCGGCGCTTCGCATTCTCTTACGACTGGAGCCGCGAGGTCACCACCTGCGAGCCCGAGTACTATCGATGGAACCAGTGGTTCTTCCTGCGCATGCTGGAGCGCGGCCTGGCGTATCGCAAGCAGGCGTTGGTCAACTGGTGCCCGAAGTGCGCCACGGTGCTGGCAAATGAACAGGTGGTGGATGGCTGCTGCTGGCGCCACGAAGATACGCAGGTAGAGCAGCGCGCTCTCGAGCAGTGGTTTCTGCGCACTACGGCTTATGCCGACGATCTGCTGAAAGACATCGCCCAGCTTGAAGGCGGCTGGCCCGAGCGCGTGCTCACGATGCAGCGCAACTGGATCGGCCGAAGCGAGGGAGCCGAGGTCGATTTCGCGGTTGAAGGGTACGGCCCGGTCCGCGTGTTCACAACCCGCATCGACACCATTTATGGCGCGACGTGCATGATACTCGCGCCCGAACACGATGTGGTTTTGACTCGGCTTGATCCCGCGCGGCAGGCTGCGGCTAAAGCCATGGTGGATGCGCGCGCTCAGCAGGGTCCCGGGGATATCGAAAAAGAAGGCTTCGATACCGGCCTGTTCGCCATCAATCCGTTCAGCGGAGAACGAATTCCCGTCTGGGTCGGCAACTTCGTCCTTATGGGATACGGTACCGGCGCCATCATGGCCGTGCCTGCGCACGATCAGCGCGATTTCGAATTCTGCTCCAAATACGGCATCAATATCCGCCCGGTCATCCGGCCGGTTAATGGCGACCTGGCGCAGCCGCAGACTATGACCGACGCTTTCGCGGATGATGGCATTCTCGAAAATTCCGGACCGTACACCGGACTCGGCAGCGAGCAGGCCCGCCGCCAGATGTCCATCCGCGCCGAGCGCGAGAACTTCGGCAAAGCCGCCGTGACTTATCGTTTAAAGGACTGGGGCATTTCGCGCCAGCGCTACTGGGGCACTCCTATCCCGGTGATCCACTGCCCCAATGACGGCGTGGTGCCGGTTCCGGATGATCAGCTTCCCGTGCTGCTGCCGACCAGCATCAGGATCACCGGCGAGGGCCGGTCGCCGCTCAACGATGTTCCCGAGTTCGTCAACGTCAAATGTCCGAGATGCGGAGCCGATGCGCGCCGCGAGACGGACACGATGGACACCTTCGTCGATTCGAGCTGGTACTTCTATCGGTATTGCGACGCGCAGAACTCCGCCGCGCCTTACGACAAAAAGAAGGTCGATTACTGGTTCCCGATCGACCAGTACATCGGCGGCGTGGAGCACGCCATCCTCCACCTTATTTACTCGCGCTTCTGGACCAAAATGATGCGCGATATCGGCCTGACTACATACGACGAACCCGTGCGGAAGCTCTTCACCCAGGGGATGGTGCTGGCGAACGGGGCGAAGATGTCGAAGTCGCGCGGCAACGTCGTGGATGCCATGGGCGTGGCCGACAAGTACGGCGCCGATACCGCGCGCATGTTTGCGCTGTTCGCGGCGCCACCCGAAAAAGACATGGACTGGACGGATGCAGGCGTCGAAGGCCTCTACCGTTTTCTCGGGCGGGTCTATCGTTTCATCACGCGCAACCTGCCGAACAGCGATGTGAAAGGCGATGGTTCGGCCGATGCCGCCGTTCTCCGGAAACTTCACCAGACGCTCGAAAAGATTACGGGCGACTTCGATTCGCGCTGGCACTTCAATACGTCCATTGCGGCGCTGATGGAACTGGTAAATGAGCTATACGCTTATGAGCCACGGATTTCGGCAGCGGCCATGGCGCAATCCGCGCAGATTCTGACTCTGATGCTCGCGCCGTTCGCGCCCTACATCGCGCAGGATCTGTGGACGGAACAGGGCAATTCGGGTCCGGTATTTAAAGAGGAGTGGCCGGATTTCGACCCGGAGCTTGCGCGCGAAAGCGAAATCGAAGTCCCCGTACAGGTGAATGGAAAGATTCGCACGCGTGTACTGATCGCGCCAGGAGATCCGAAGGAGGAACTGGAACGCCGAGCGCTCTCGGATTCAAAGGTCCAGCCTTTCATTTCTGGCAAGACAATCGTAAAGGTCGTAGTGGTACCGGATAAACTTGTGAACATAGTTGCCAGGTAATCCTGCGATTCAGTGCCCGGTATTTATGGGATTGGCAGGGCATGTGACCGCCGGGACGTTTCGGGAGCGTTAGTGGCGCCTGCGCCCCGGTGGTACAATCTGCTGGCAACTGCTTTGCATCGAATCAGTTGGAAGGAATTCGCGGTCTGACCGCGACGGGCGGCAAAAGCGTGGTCGATTTTATTGTTTTTCGTACCATTTTCGTACTGGTCTTCGGCTTTGCCGCAGCGTATTTCCGTCCCGCCGGAACTGAGCCATGGGCGGCTCTGCTCGTCGGCTGTGGAATTGCCGGCTGCATCATCGCGCTCGGAAACCGGATGGAACGTATCAGCCTGCAAAAGCTTATCGGGATCGCTGTTGGCGCAGTGATCGGGCTGATTTCGGCTGCTCTGGTGAGCGTGGTTCTGGGACGTATCGGCGGCCAGGCTTCCGCGGGGATTCACTTCACGCAGATCGTTTGCCTCCTCGTGCTGGGCTACTTCGGCGCGGTGCTGGGGGGGGCGAAGGGCGACCTGCTCAATTTGAACGCTTTCGGCGGATTATTCGGAATTGAGACGGATTCCCACAAGAACTACAAAATTCTCGACACAAGCGTCATCATCGACGGTCGTATTGCAGATATCGCAGACACCGGATTTCTTGACGGCGTGCTGGTGATCCCGCAATTCGTGTTGCACGAACTCCAGATGGTGGCCGATTCAGCGGATTCGATGAAACGGAACCGCGGGCGGCGCGGGCTCGACATCCTGCAACGCATTCAGAAGATGGGCCATCTTACCGTACAGATCGTCCAGGACGATTTCCCGCAGGTCCGGGAGGTCGATATGAAGCTGATCGAACTGGCCAAAGTTTACGATTGTAAGATCATCACGAACGACTTCAACCTGAACAAGGTCGCTCACCTGCGAGGCGTCGAGGTCCTGAATATCAATGAACTGGCGAACGCCTTAAAGCCGATCGTACTGCCGGGCGAGCAGATGCGAGTGTTCATCCTCAAGGAAGGCAAAGAGTACAACCAGGGGGTCGCGTATCTGGACGACGGCACCATGGTCGTCGTCGACAACGCGCGCCGTATGATTTCAAAAACAATCGACATTTCGGTGACGAGCGTTCTGCAGACGACCGCCGGCAAGATGATATTCGGCAAATTCGACGAACGCGCTTCACACTCGAACGATCGGCCGGCTCCGGTGCTGGAACGGAATGCGGCCGCGCCGGAACGCCCTCCGCGCCGTGAACAGGCGGTGGGGGAAACCTCATCGTGAAAGTCGCGGTAATTCTGCCCGCGGCGGGTCTTGGTACCCGCATGCATCGCGCCGGCTCTCCTTCTACAGCTTCGGCCAGTCTGGCGGAAACCAGCGGTACCAGCCGCAAGCAGTTCATGCTGCTCGAAGGCGCCCCGATCCTGGTGCATACGGTCCGCAAATTCGCCGCCTCGCCGCTTGTGCAGGATATTGTGGTTGCCGTCCGGGAAGAAGATATCGAATGGGTGGAATCCATGCTCGCGAAGGAAGGCCGCGGCCTGATGGGTACGCTTCGCGTGGTTGCCGGCGGGAATACCAGGCAGGAATCGGTGGAGAACGCGCTTGCGGCGCTCGACCCCAATACGGATATCGTCGCCGTGCATGACGCGGTGCGGCCGTTCGTGGACCTGGAGACGATTCACCGGGTGATCGAGGAAGCGGAAACGACCGGGGCAGCCATCGTCGGCATCGTACCGGTGGATACGGTCAAGCAGGTGAGCGGCGCCCAGGCAGGAGGTGCACGGGTCCGCGGCACCATCTCGCGAGAGCGTCTGGTGCTGGCGCAAACGCCGCAGGTTTTCCGGTACGACATTCTGCGCCGCGCCCATCAAGCCGCGCGGCGCGACGGCTTTTCCGGAACCGACGAAGCAAGCCTGGTCGAGCGGCTGGATCAGGTGGAGATCACGGTGGTCCTCGGCAGCGAGCGGAACATCAAGATCACCAGACCCGCAGATATGGATCTGGCACGGCTGTTCTTCGAGCAGGAAGCGGCGCGGCGTTGAAATTCCGCACTGGCCAGGGCTGGGACTCGCATTCTATTGCTCCCGGAAGACTCCTGGTCCTCGGCGGCATCACCGTTCCCTCAGACTACGGACTCGAAGGCCATTCCGACGCCGACGTGCTTTCCCACGCTATTACGGATGCGCTGCTGGGCGCGATCGCGGCGGGCGATATCGGGATGCACTTTTCGGATACGGATCCGCGGTGGCGAGGCGCCAATAGCCTGAAATTCCTGAGGCATGCCTGCGATCTGGCTCGCCGCGCCGGCTGGAGCATTGAAAACGTCGATTCGACCGTCATTCTCGAACGGCCAAAGCTGAAGGATTTCCGCGCTGCGATCCGGCAATCGCTGGCGGATGCGATGGGGCTCGCCCTGGACGAGGTCTCGGTGAAATTCAAGACCGCCGAGCGGCTGGGGCCTGTCGGCGAAGGCAAATCCGCGGAAGCCCAGGCGATTGTTATTCTGGTTCGCGATTGAAACTCGCGCTCTGTCTTCTTTTATCATTGCCGGTTTTCGCCCAGTCGACGGCCTCTTCAACGCTCGACCGGCGGATTCACGAGCGCACGGCGGGGTTTGACGGTAAGGTCAGTATCTTCGCCAAAAACCTGAAGACCGGCGCGACCTGCGATCAGGGCGGCGATACCCGTGTGAACACCGCCAGCACCATAAAACTGCCGATCATGATCGGCGTGTATACCGCCGTTGCGGAAGGGCGAGCGCACTGGACGGACCCTTCCACGCTGACGAAGGCTGCAAAGGTTGGCGGCTCCGGCGTGATTCAGGAGCTTTCCGAAGGCCGCGAGTACACGCTTCGCGACCTGATGCGGTTGATGATTCTGCTGAGCGACAATACCGCGACCAATCTCGTGCTCGATCACGTGACCGGCGATCAGGTGAACGAAACCATGAAGAAGCTGGGCGCCGAGCATACGCGCTCGCTTCGGAAGATTCTGAACGGCTCGAAGCCGGAGGGCGTAAGCGCGGCGGGACGGGATCCCGCCAACGCCGGATTCGGCATCGGCGTGGCGACGCCGCGTGAAATGGTCAGTCTGCTCGAGCGGCTGTATCGCGGCGAGATTGTGAGCAAAGAAGCGTCGGCCGAAATGCTCGACATCATGAAGAAGCAGATGTGGCGCGACGGGATGCCGCGGCATTTCGCGGATATCGACGTCGCCGATAAGCCTGGCGCTCTGGATCATCTACGGAGTGATGTCGGCATCGTCTTTGCGAAGACGGCGCCAATTGCCATTGCCATCACGTGCGCGGATATGCCGAAGCCGGACTGGTCGCCTGACAATCCCGGCTATCTTTTGATCGCGGACGTCACCAGAATACTGGTCGAAGGCCTGTAGCTTTGCTGCATTTATCGGCGGCGGGGCGGAAAAACAACGGCGAGCGCCAGAATTGCCTGGTTCTGAACGGGATTGTGGTAGCGGCTGGTCCAGTGCAGGAATCGGATCTCAGGCAGCAAATCGAATAACAGGAGACGAACCCTGATTCCGGCGCCGGCTGTGACGGCGATTTCCGGATTTCCACCCGCCACGATGTGAAATGACACGGGCTGTAGACGGAGATTGAAATCCAACTGATATCCATGTCCATCCAGCGGTCCGAGGCGGCGTAATGTACTCCCGGCATCAAAGAAAGGCGAGATCCTCTTCCGCCCCAGGTCGTACCGGATCAGCAGCGGAAAAAGCCATGTATTTGCGGAAGCGCCGCCCCGCGTTCCGAAATTCAGCTGAAAGTTAACATCGGAATAAGTAAAATCCTCGTGCGTACGCTCGTATTGGAACTCGCCCACAGCTGAAAAGCCACGATACAACCTGAGTTGCACAGTTGCGCCCACCAGCCACGGCCTGGTTACGAGATCATTCGGACCCGTCGTTCCATTCAGAAGAAAACCGGCCGGAAAACTCTGTGATTGGGGCGAAACAGGGGTCCCCCCCTGTGACCCCGAAGGACAATAACTGAGCAACCGAAATCGCAGGAATTAATAAGAAAAGGAGAGTGCGCCTCAATGCGATCACTGAATAGCATTCCGCATGCCAGCGCCGAAAGCGACGTCTACGACGGCCGTTATCCAGGGTATATTGCCCCGTTGTGAAACAGGACAATTGGGAAAAAGCCGCCGGAGGCTTCAGAATAACGGTTGCAAACCGCTATGCGCCGCCTCTTTGCGTCACCCGGAGCGCCACTCCGGTACGGTCTCGCGTGTGTTCTCGCTTTAGCGACGTGCGCGCGCGCCGACCTTTCCGGCAACGGCAATGCGCCGAATTACAGTGCGGCGAGCGTCGTCAACGCCGCAACGCAAACACCTGGCCCGCTCGCACCCAATACCATCGCCACGGTTTACGGCACGAACCTTTCGTGGGACGAATACGCAATCACATCGGGCGACCTGAACGGGGGATCGCTGCCGCAGGAAATACGCGGGGTTAACGTCTTCGTTGGTGGGCTGGCTACTAAGCTTTTCTACGTTTCGCCCACGCAGATCAATTTTCTGGTTCCGTATGAGTTCGGCCCAGGACCGGTGAAGATCTACGTTGCGAGAGACGGCGTGAAAGGTCCTGATGTCACCGTCCAGTTGAACGAGTCGAGCCCCGGGTTCTTTGAATGGAATGGCAATCTGGCGGTGGCGGAACATACAGACTGGTCCGTGGTCTCGCCGGATTTGCCGGCACTACCCGGAGAGGTCATAGTGCTCTACGCGGCCGGACTGGGCCACACTTTTCCCGCTACACAATCGGGGCGCATTGTGCAGCAGGCGGCCCAGATCACATCACTCCCGAGCCTTCAGATCTTGTTGAACGGAAACCCCGTCCCCTCGCAGAATATCCTTTATGCTGGCCTCGCGCCCGGATTTGCGGGACTGTACCAGATCAATGTGAAGCTGCCGGATTCATTCGCGCCAAACCCCATAATCCAGATCGCGCTGGGCAGCGACAGCAGTCCTGCCACCGTACAACTCCCGACCCGATAGAGAGGGCTTTCGGCGGCTAACCCATCTGCAGCCCGGGCGTCCAAGACGCTGTCGTGAAGAGTTGGCTTGTCGCGTTTCGTTCGCTTCGCCGCCGCCCCGGATTTACGCTCGCGGCGCTCATTCTTTTGACGCTCGGAATTGGGGTAGAGACAGCGCTGTTTTCGGTATTGAATACGGTCCTGCTGAAACCTTTGCCGTTTCCGCGCGCGTCGGAACTGGTGACCGTGATGGAGGCGAGCGCGGCGAAGAGCCAGAAGACCAGCCTGGTTGCTCCCGTGCGGATCGAGGAATGGAACCGCTACAGCCGCGCATTCCAGGCGATCAGCGGCATCTATACCGAAAACGTAACAGACACAAGCATGGCGCAGCCGGAACGGCTTTCGGGCGCCCGTACTACGCCACGATATTTCGAAGTCTTCGGCATGCCGGCTCTGGTGGGGCGAACCTTCACGCCGCAGGAGGAGGTGGAGGGCGGTCCGCTTGCGGCAGTGATCAGTTACGGGTTGTGGGCGCGGCGCTACGGATTGGATCCGCAAATCACGCGAAGGCGGCTTACGACTGGCGGCAAGGGATATTCGATCGTCGGCGTAATGCCGAAGACGTTCTCGAATTCGAGCGTCGAAGTCTGGATTCCCGGCCAGCTCTCGCCGTATCTGATGCAGGCGCGAAGTGCGCGATTTCTTTCCGGCGTGGGACGCATGAAGCCCGGCGTAACAATCGCTCAGGCGCAGGCCGATCTTGCGAATGTTCAACACGCGCTCGGTGAGAAATATCCGGCCACGGATGCGCAATGGTCAGCCATCGTGAGCGATTTGAAGGAATTCCGCACGGGCAGGGCGGCCGAAGCGGTGACGCTGCTTTTTGGAGCGGTTTCGCTGCTGCTGGTGATCACGGTGAGCAATATCTCGAGCCTGATACTGGCGCAACTGGATCAACGCGGACGCGAGATCGCGATTCGGCTTTCGATCGGCGCGAGGCGTGCTCAGATCGTGCGCTCGCTCGCAAAGGAGATGACGATCGTGGCCGCGCTCGCGGGACTTTGCGGCTACGCGCTGGCGCGTTTTTCCGTGGCGCTGATCACGAAGCTGTTTGCCGATATGCCGCGAATCGCTGAGCTGGCGGTAGATACGCGGGCGCTGATCTTCGCGATATTCGCCACGGCCGCCGCAACTCTTGTATTCGGAGTGTTTCCGGCGCTTCGCGCGACCAAAGCCGTTACCGCAAGCGCGCTGATTCGTACCGGACGCGCAACCAGCGGCGCGCGCAAATCGCTGCAGCAGGCGATTGTAGCCGCGCAGGTGGCGCTCACCATGCTTCTGCTGAGCGGAGCCGGATTGCTGCTGCGCAGCTACTACAACATGAGCCGGGTGGAGCCGGGCTTCGATGCTGCCAACGTGATCCTCTTTCACGTCGGAGCGGCATGGGACGAGGATCGAACCATGATCGGCCTGATGCAGCAGAGATTGATCTCCGGAGTTCAGCAGATTCCCGGAGTTCAGGCAGCCGGCATGACGAACTTCCTTCCCGCATCGGGCGCGACACTGCGAAACAACATCGTGCTCGAGGGCGCGGCGGCAACGGAAGAGACGGGCAGCATGCCGGTGGGCTACAGGCTGGTGAGCCCGGGGTATCTGAAGGCGCTACGGGTCCCGCTGCTCGCCGGCGCGTGGTGCCCCGAACCGGCGCCGGGGCCGCCGGCCGGCGGCCAGAAGATGATGGTCAATCGAAGGTTCGTCGAAGTGTATGGCCGCGGCCGGACCGTGATTGGCAAGCGCCTCGGATTCGCGGGTTTTGGTCTGCCGGCGAGTGAGATCGTGGGCGTCATCGGCGATATGCGGGAGGACGCGCTTGCGGCTCCTGCGTATCCGTACGTTTACAACTGTGCGTCGGGAGGCGCATGGCCCGATCCCGAGTACGCGGTCCGAGTGGCGAACGATCCGCGAGGCGCAATGAACGCGATTCGCAAGCTGGTGCGGCAAGTGGCGCCCGGGCGGCCGATTTTCGGCGTGCAGATGCTGAATGAGTCACTTGAAGCGACGCTCGATCGCCCGCGTTCCGATGCGCGCCTGCTGCTGGGATTCGCATTCGCCGCGCTGGCGCTTGCGGCCGTGGGGCTTTACGGGCTGGTGGCGCAGACTGTGAATGCCGGCCGCCACGATATTGGAGTGCGAATGGCTCTCGGAGCATCGCCCGGGCGAATCGTGGGATCGGTGGTCGCGAATGCCGGGCGTCTGATTGGAATCGGGATCGTGGCAGGCGCCGTTCTGGCGATGGCGCTGCGGCCGGTTTTGCGTGCCCTCATCTTCGGCGTGAGCGCGATCGATGTGACCGATCTCGGCCTGGCGGCGCTTACGCTGGCGACAGTGTCCGCCGTTGCGGCGCTGCTTCCGGCCCGCCGCGCGGCGGGCGTAGATCCCACCGATTGCATCCGAAGCGAATAAAGATCTGCAGTGCTGCAGCGTTTATGCAGGTGTTCCGACTCCGACCGCCGGACGAGGGCCAGGCGATAATCGCTGTTTATGCGTAGCCCGGCCTGGCTGGTCCTCGCTCTTTCTCCACTCGGCCTTTTTGCTCAGAAAAAGCCGTTCGATGCTGTCGCCATGATGCGCGTTCAGCGCATCGCAGACCCGCAGCTCTCGCCCGATGGCAGGACCGTAGCCTTCGCTGTCTCGACTCCCGATGTCACGGAGAACCAGAACCTTCACAGCGTCTGGACTGTCCCGATTGATGGCGGAGCGCCCCGGAAACTCGCCGAGGGCAATCGGCCGCGCTGGTCGAATGATGGCAAGCGCATCTTCTATACTGCTGCGGTCAATGGCGTCAATCAGATCATGGTGGTCAATCCCGATGGCTCCGGCGGCGCCCAGATCACGCGCCTGGCTTCCGGAGCATCCAATGAGATCGTTTCGCCAGACGGAAAATTTCTGGTATTTACCAGCGACGTCTTCCCCAATTGCGGTGGCGATGACGCCTGCAATACGAGACACATTGCGGCCGCCGCGCAGGATAAGGTCAAGGCCCGCCTGATCACCGGACTTTTGTACCGCCACTGGACTACCTGGGAAGGAAAGACCCGCAGCCATTTGCTCTCGTTCGCTCTCGACACCGCGAAAGTCGCCGACCTGACTCCGGGCGATCGCGATGTGCCGCCGTTTTCGCTCGGGGGTCCCGATGATTACGCCATCTCACCCGATAGCCGGGAAGTCTGCTACTCCATGAATGCCGACCCGGTCCCCGCCGCGAGCACGAACAACGATTTGTACGCCGTCCCCATTACGGGCGGGGAGTCGCGGAAGATCACGAGCAATCCGGGTGCGGATAACTCGCCTCAATATTCGCCGGATGGCAAATACCTCGCTTACCGCTCCCAACAGCGGGCCGGGTATGAGAGTGATCGGTGGCGTCTGATGATTCTCGATCGCGCCACCGGAATCGTTACAACGCCAACCGACGCCGTCGATCGTTCCATCGAGAGTTTTACCTGGTCGCCCGATTCGACGCGGCTTTTTTTTGGGGTGGTGGACCGGGGCCGCCAGGCGATCCAGTTGGTCGCAGCGGAAGGCGGACCCACGCGGGTCGCCGTTCAGGGCAACAACACGCTCGATGATGTGCAGTTCACAAAGGACGGCAGAACCATCGTTTTCACCCGCCAAAGCGGGGATAGTCCGGTCGAAATCTGCAAAGCCACCTCCAGCGGAGGCCCGGCGGTCGCTCTCACCCTTTTAAATGACGGTCTGCTGAACGAATATCAACTCACGCCGTTCGAGGATTTCTCCACAGCCAGCGCGGATGGCGTTCAGATTCAGAGCTTCCTCTTGAAGCCCCCTGGCTTCAATGCCTCGCAGAAATATCCAGTGATCGTCCTGATTCACGGCGGTCCTCAGAGCGAATGGGGCGAAAGCTGGACGTATCGCTGGAACGCCCAGGCGTTCGCCGGCGCAGGATACGTGGTCGTCATGCCAAACCCCCGTGGTTCTCTCGGTTACGGGCAGAAGTTCACGGACGATATCAATCAGGACTGGGGCGGTAAACCCTATGACGACATCATGGCGGTGACCGACTACGTCACGAAGCTGCCTTACGTGGACGGCAATCGCATCGCGGCGGCCGGAGGCTCGTACGGCGGCTACATGGTCGACTGGATTCTGGGCCATACCAAACGCTTCAAGTGCCTGATTTCCCATGCCGGCGTGTACGATCTGAAGAGCGAAGCCGAATCCACTGAAGAACTCTGGTTTCCAATTTGGGAATTCGGCGGAATGCCGTGGGATAATCCGGACATTTACACGAAATGGTCGCCCAGCAGTTTCGAAAAGGATTTCGCCACACCCACTCTGGTCATCCATGGGGAACTCGATTTCCGCATCCCGTATTCCCAGGGCCTTCAACTTTACACCGTGCTGCAGATGAGAAAAATTCCCTCGCAACTGCTCATATTTCCAGATGAGGGCCACTGGATTCTGAAACCCGCAAACAGCCTGCTGTGGTACAAAACATTTCTCGATTGGGTTGGTAACTGGACTAAAAAGTGAAGCTTTTTCTCCTCGTGATCGTGGCGCTTCTTGTCATTGCAGCGCCATTGACCCTGTTTTTTGCCTCCGCGCCGACGGTGATTTCCGTTTCTCCCCAGCTCAGCGCCATCGGGCTGAGCACGCCGGTACAGGTACATGTCGAAAACCCGCACGGCATTCGCTATGTCGCCGTTTCCATAGAGCAGGACGGCAAGACGTACACGGCCAGAACCGCTCAGGCGCCCATGAAGCGCATCGTTTTCAGCGGGCATGAGGCGCCCCGCGATGTAAACGTCACAGTCGGGAAAGACATCGATCCCTCATTGCATGACGGCAAGGCTCGCGTGAGCTTCGCAGCCACCGGCAACGATTTTCGCGGAGTCACCGCATCCAAATCGTTCGACGTCGACGTGATTACCGGTCCGCCACGCGTCGTCGCGGATGGCGTGCAGCACTACATCAATCAGGGCGGTTCGGAGATGGTGACGTTTACTCCCTCCGGATCATGGAACGCAGCTGGCGCTAAGGTCGGCGACTACACCTTCCGTAGCTTCCCGCTTCCGAACCACCCCGGACAATACTTCAGCCTGTTCGCTTTCTTTTGGCAATTGCCGGCGGACGCGCCCGTCTATGTCTACGCCAGCAATCCGTCGGGCGCGATGGCGAAGGCGAGCTTCTGGTACAAGATTTTTCCGAAGCAGTTCCGCTCGAGTACAATTCGCCTGGAAGAAATGAACCTCGATCGCGTGGTGAATCAGATCGACCCCGAACACAAAATTCCCGGCGACCTGGTGCAGCGCTTCGTCTACATCAACAGCCAGATGCGCAAGCAGAACAATAAAACACTGGCTGACCTGCGCTTCCAGACCGCCAATGAATTCCTCTGGAAGGGCGCCTTCCTGCCGATGGTGGACAGCACCGTGGAATCACGTTTCGCGGATCGCCGCAGTTACACCTGGCAGGGCAAGAAAGTGGATGAGCAGACGCACCTCGGCTTCGATCTGGCCAAACTGGCGCATTCGCCCATCCCCGCCTCCAACGACGGCCGCGTCCTGTTCGCCGAAAATCTGGGGATCTACGGAAATTGCGTCGTCATTGACCACGGCTACGGGCTGCAAACCATCTACGGCCATCTGAGCGAATTCCTGGTGAAAAAGGGCGATATGGTCAAAAAAGGCCAGATTATCGGCAAAACCGGGTCGACCGGCCTCGCTGGCGGCGATCATCTCCACTTCACGATGCAGGTGGATGGCGTCCAGGTAAATGCGGTCGAGTGGTGGGACCCCCACTGGGTGAAGGACCGCATACTCAGCAAGCTGGGCGAGCAGATGACGGATTCGCCCGAAACCATGGCCGGCGGATATCCCACGCCGACACGCCACGCGCGCAGACATCGCTGATCAGCGGCGAAGGCCGCGTCCGGGAAACACCCCCGATTGCGATTGGCTTTTCGCGACCAGAACCACGCCGTTCACGATTACATAAGCAATCCCGTCCGAATATCGGGCGGGATTTTCAAAGGTCGCGCCGAAATTGATCAGCGCCTTCCCTTCCCTCGCCCGGCACCATGCCCCCACCGGCCACACGCCCAGTTTCATTTCGAGCCTACTCATCACTCCGCGTCCCGCGCCTTGAAGCGGTAATTCGCGTTATCCTGCCCGTGGCGAATGAATGTCGATAAATCCCGGCGCGATTACCAGACCGAATGTCTACATATCGAGCGCAGCCGCCAGTCCGAACACGATGACCAGGCGAATCACATTCGGCCGTACTGTATCATCACCGTTTTAAATCCATGAGAACACTTGTTACCGGAGCCCAGGGCTGCATCGGCTCGTGGGTCGTAAAGCGTCTGATCGAAGGCGGTCATGAGGTCGTCACCTTCGATGTGAACGAAAGTCTGGCGCGGCTCGGCATGATCGCTTCGCCCGAAATCATTCGCAAGGTCGACCGCCGCACCGGCCGCATTGAAGATGGCGCCGCCTTCAAAAAGCTCGTGCGCGACGAACAGATCGACCATATCGTCCACCTCGCCGCCGTGCTGATGCCCTTTTGCCAGAAAAATCCGGTCGAGGGCGCTCTCATCAACGTAATCGGGACACTAAACGTCTTCGAGGCCGCGCGCGATGCCGGCCGCGACGTGCGAATCGTTTACGCCAGTTCGTCGGCCGTCTGGGGCCCCCCAGGCGAATATCCGGACCAGGCTCTGACTGAGGATTACCCGGTGAAACCCGCCACCCACTACGGCGTCTTCAAGGCCGCGAACGAGGGCAATGCCCGTGTGTACTTCGCGAGCGACGGAATTTCGAGCATCGGCATCCGCCCGTGGACGGTCTTCGGCGTCGGGCGTGATGCCGGCCTTACTGCGGACCCAACGCTCGCTATTCGCGCACTCGCCGAGCGCAAGCCGTTCACTATCCGGCTAACCGGTCACATGGATATGCAGTACGTTCGCGACGTGGCCGATATTTTCATTCAGTGTCTGGAAAGCCGCCCTGCCGGCGCTCACGTTTTCAACCTCCGCGGCGAAGTGGTGAATATGGAGGATTTTCGTCGCATTCTCGAGCGCCTTCGGCCTGAAGCCGCTGACCTCATCTCGATCAAAGGCTCGCCGGTGCCGGTGGCGTGGCGAATGGATGATTCCGCTCTCGAGCGAATCGTGGGCCCAGTACCCAGAACACCCCTCAATGACGCGATATCTGAGACTCTGGTCGCGTTTGAGCGGCTTGCGAACGGTTGACTGTAAAACATACTTGCGCCTGTGACTGCAGATACGCTGAGCCTGGCGCTTTTGATTGCGGGGTTTTGATGTTTCACGTATTCTGTTGGCACAGACAAGACTGCGGCGAAGCATCATCCAGCCGCTCGGAATCGCGGCGGACAACGGCGTAACGGTCGTTCCCGCGCTTCTACGGTCCGCTGTCAGGTAATGCAGGGAAGCGCCGCAGTTCGAATGAAGTCACGCGACTACCGGAGGCTGTTTCAGTCTTCGCCTGATGCCATGGTTCTCGCCGAGAGCCCCACTCTGGCTATCGTTGAGGCGAATCTGCGCGCAGTCGCGCTACTAGGGTATTCCGAGGAAGAGCTGAAAAAAATGGGACTCCCCGGGTTGCTGAGCCCGGCGGATTTCGCCCGGCTCACTTCTTCAGTCGGTCCCGACGCCGATTACAGTGGCGTTCCCGACTGCAGTATCCGCGGGAAAGACGGCTCGAACATTCCCGTGGATCTTTGCACAAGCAGCGCGGAAACCGAAGGTCTGATCCTCGTCGCCCTGCAGGATGGCACAGAAAAAGCCCGGATGCGCGAGCAGTTGCGTCAGGCCCAGAAAATGGAAGCCGTGGGCATGCTGGCCGGCGGCATCGCGCACGATTTCAACAATCTGCTCACCATCATCTCCGGGTATACGCAGATGCTGATGGCGTCTCCGCATATCGCCACCGAACGGGACCGGACGGCGCTCGAACAGGTCTTGCGCGCAAGCGAGCGGGCAGCGGATCTGACATCTCAGTTGCTTGCCTTCAGCCGCCGACAGAGCATTCAGCCGCGCGTGATCGAGATCAACCGGGTCGTCGACCAAACCGCGTCCATGCTGCGCCGCCTCATCGGCGAAGACATCGAACTCCGGATCGAGAAGGCAGCCGATGCCGGGCGAATTCACGCCGATCCCGCCCAGATCCAGCAGGTGCTGCTCAACCTCGTGATCAACGCCCGTGATGCCATGCCGAAAGGTGGCACCCTGATCATCCGAACCCACAATTCCGATATCGGTCCGGGAAATGGTCCGCAGCATCCGAGGAAGCGGGGTGGGTACGTGGTTCTCGAAATTGCCGATACGGGTATGGGCATGGATTCGGCAACGCGCCAGCGGATCTTCGAGCCGTTTTTCACCACCAAACCCGAAGGCAAGGGTACCGGACTCGGTCTTTCCACCGTGTACGCGATCATCAAGCAGGCGAAGGGCTTGATTGACTTTAATACTGTGGTCGGCCAGGGCACCACTTTCAAGGTTTACCTGCCGCGCGTTCAGAATGAGTCGGTCGAAGAACTGCCGAAGGCCCCGGAGCCTGCGGGGGGGCACGAAACGGTGCTGCTCGTCGAAGATGAGGAGGGCGTGCGACGCGCAGTCCATTCCACGCTCGAGCGGCGCGGTTACCATGTCCTGGTAGCCGCCAGCGGCCCCGAGGCGCTGGAGATTGCCCGCTCGCATCACGGTCCCATCGATCTGTTGATCAGCGATGTCGTCATGCCGCAGATGAACGGACGCGAACTGGCGAAAAGGCTCGTCGCCGAGCGGCCGCAAATGGCGGTAATTTTCATCTCCGGATACCCCGGGGATACCCTGCAATCCAAGGGGGCGCTGGCTGCTGAGGCGGTTTTCCTGCCCAAGCCTTTTACGCCGCTGGCCCTCAGTACAAAAGTTCGTGAAATCCTGGACCGGCGAGGCAGGTCCCGTCAATCCACCCGGAACCAGGGAGTGTAGTCTCGTCCCTCCGGGGACATAATTGAAGGATGCCCCGCGACCTGTTCGAAGTATCCTGCCCCTGCTGCCAGGCGAAGCTGAAATTAGATGGCGAACTTCACGCCGTCATCTCTCACGAAGAGCCCTCACGCCCTCCCGCGATCGAGGACCTGACAGCCGCCGTGGCCAAATTGAAGGGCGAAGCAGGCCGTCGCGATGAAGCTTTCCGCAAATCCTTCGAAGCTGAAAAGAATCAGGGACAGGTGCTCAATCGTAAATTCGACGAACTGTTCAAAAAAGCGAAAGAGGATCCGGATTTCGGAAAGAAGCCGCGCGATATCGATTTCGACTAAGTTAAGCTTCGACTGAATTGACCGAGCGCGGCCGCCATGCTCTCGAGGGGCGTCGCCCAGTCACCCGGTCGCGGCTGCCGAAACAGACGCATCGTCGGATACCAGGGTGAGTCGCACCGCCCCACCATCCACCGCCAGTCCGCTTCATGTTTGAGCAGTACCCACACGGACCGGCCGAGCGCTCCAGCCAGATGCGCGGCCATCGTATCCACCGCAATCAGCAGATCCACGTTCATCAAATCGGCCGCCGTATCCAGAACGTCGCTCGATTGTTCACCTTCGTACCGCAGCCATCCGCTTGCTGCGGCCTCGATATGCTTCGGCCCGTGCTGAAGCGCGTAAAACGCGACTCCGGGAACCTTCGCCAGCGCCGATTCGAAAGCACCGAGCGGCGCGGACCGCGTCTCGTCCCACATGCTCGAGGTCCAGATCAGGGCGACCCGAAGCCTGTCCTCTTCCCCGAACCGCAACGCGCGCCTCGCAACCCGTTCTTCATCGGGAAAGAGATAGGGCACGTGCGCGGGCACCCCTGCAGCGGGCGTTCGGAACGCCCATGGCAGTTCCATTACTTCGATTTCCGTATCGAACTCCGGACGGGGACCCCAGGTGATCGCTGAATCGAGACCGGTTGCGGTCGAAACCAGCTCGACCAGCTCCGGATGCATCTGCGCCACCACGGAAACAGCGCCGGCGCACTTCAGTTCCCTCGCATACCGGATGAACTGGATCGTGTCCCCGAGCCCGTGAACGCAACGGATCAGAACGCGTCTGCCCTCAAAACCCTCGCCGTTCCAGACCCGCGAAGGCCAGTTCCTCTCAATCTCGTCAGCCGTTCGCCATGCGCTTTCGAAATCGCCCGCCAGCATGTGGCAGTACCAGATATCGCTTGCGGCTTCGCTGAACTCGCATTTCTCGAAACAGCGCAGCGCCTCGGCAATTCTGCGCGCCCGCAGATGCTCCCGGGCCGGATCGATCATTCGAGGCCGTTCGAACGCAGAAAATCGCGCGCGATCTCGCGTACCGGACGATGCCGCCCGTCGAGCTCGTAATTGAGCCGCCTCATGGTCTGGCTCGAGATACGGCCGGAAAGCTCCTCGAGCGCCTTACGCAGCCCCGGAAACTCGCGCTCGGCTGCCTCGCGCACCACCAGCGCGCACTGGTACGGCGGAAAATAGTGGCGGTCGTCTTCAAGCACACGAACGGGCAGCACCGAAAGCATGCCGTCCGTGCTGTTGCTCGCGACCATATCCACCTTATTTTTCATCAGCGCCTGGTATAGCAATCCGAGATCCATCGTTTTCGGCGCGCGTTCAAGGTGAAGCCCGTAAGTACGCAGCAATCCGGGTAATCCATCGGGACGGGTGGCGAATTCATACCCGGCGCCCAGCCGCCACGTTCCGCTTGCGGCGGCCTGGCTCAGAGTCGAGACTCTGCGCGAACTCGCGTCGGCGTTCCTCACTGTCATCGCGAAGGTATTCTCGAATCCCAGCGGCTCCAGCCACTCGAGTCCCCATTGCGCATATCCCGCGCGCACCCGCGACAGAACTTTGGCGGCGTCCTTTTCCGGCCGCTGTTTCAGCACTGTGGTGAGCGCCGTACCCGTATATTCCGGGAGCACGTCGATCTGTCCCGCCACCAGCGCCTGCTGCGCCAGCAGCGTTCCTCCAAGATCGAGTTTCCGGCTCACATGTCCGCCCAGCCGCTTCTCCAGATGCTGGGCCACGATTTCGCCCAGAACCAGTTGCTCCGTGAAATTCTTCGACCCGACTCGGACCCGCGGCTCACGCGAACAGGCGCACAGGGCGAGCGCAAGCGCGACCAGGACAATTGGTTTTGAGCCCGCCACGCTCAGCGCGCATCCACCTTTGTCGTGCGGACTCCGACGTCAGTATCTGCCGTGCCGGTCATCTCCGGAAGCAGCCGCTGCATGCGCGCCACCATCAGCGTCTGGTCATCTTCGGCCGCCACGCCGCCGGCAAAATCGCGTACGGCCTTAAGTATCCCCGCGCAGATCTGCGCCGGCTCGGGCGACTCGCACGCAAGCGCGGCGGCGATAATTCGCTCTTCCCCGAACTCCTCTCCCGCTTCGTTCGCGGCTTCGAGGATGCCGTCCGAATACACCACCAGCAGGTCTCCCGATTCGATCCCGCAATGCGCCTGCGTGTATCGCAGCGTAGGCAGTATTCCGAGAACCGGCCCGCCTTCGGCCAGCCGCTCGATCCGTGGGACCGGCCCATTCGATTTGATGAGGAGCGGTGGAAAATGCCCGGCGTTGATATAGCTCAGGCGGGATTCAAGCGGATCGAAGTATGCCCAGAACAGGCTGACGAAACGTTCGCGCGCCGTTTTTGCGCAGAGCAGGCGGTTCAGCCGCATGGCCGCGTCTTCATGGTTCGAAGCCGGCCCTGTAATGCGACTCGCGCGCACCGCTCCCTGTACCACGCCCATCAGCAGCGCCGCCGGTAATCCTTTGCCGGAAACATCTCCCAGCAACATGCAGACTTCGCCGCTGCTGACTTCGAAGACGTCGTAAAGATCGCCGCCGACCTGATGGGCAGGCACGCACTCGGCGGCAAAATCCACACTGCGCGAATGGAGTTCACTCGAAGGAAACAGATCGAACTGTACCCGCCGCGCCACCGCGATCTCCTGCTCCATCCGACGCCCGCGCATGTAGTGGCGGAAACGGAGCGCGATGATCGCCACCGCCGCCATCAGCGCGATCGCGGCCGTCGAGCCAATGATCAGGTTCCGCCGCAGATGGCCGTAATGCACCGAAACGCCTTTGGGAACGATCGCGATCTCCAGGATTGGCGACGGCTCGCGGTGACCCCGGCCTCGCCCTTCTCGCGCCGAACGCGGCGGTGGAACCATCATGCGGAACGGCTGCGAAATGATGACGATGTCTCCGGCCTCGGTTTCAAGAGGCTCCGGGATTCGATCGCGATCTCCGAAGACGCTTCGAAACCGCTCTGGTGGAATCGTCACGGCCGTACGCGCCTTCGGCGTCTCGGCCAGTACGCGGCCATCGGCGGCCACGATTCGTATCCATGCGATCTCCTGCGGGGATTCACGCACCAGTTCGTCCAGCACCGCTTCCAGCTCATGCGGCTCGCTGGCGTGAGTCAGTCGCGCCGCGCGGCCAATCGACAAGGCCTTTCGCTGCGCATCGCGCTGCGCTTCCTGCCGGACCAGCACGCTCGAGACGTAACGGTATGTCATCACCGTCTCGGCCAGCAGAATCAGCCCAAGTAACAGCCCAAAAGCAACGGACAGCTTGAAAAGAAGGTAGCGCGGCCGCCTCATGTCATGCCCGCGCCGCACTGGCCGCCGCGATCTGCTGCGGCAGCGAAAGCGAGAACCGGATCCGGTCGATCTCCTGTAACGGCCTCAGGAAATCCGGTTCTTCCAGCGGCCAGAGTCTGGCCGGCGCCGCGTTCGAGCCTGCAGTCAGCAGGAGACAATTCACCGCTCGCCGCGCCGCTTCATTCGCCGCTTCCATGCATGCGATATCGGTATAAGTGCGAACGTAGTCCGAAGCCAGAAACAGATTCTCCAGCTCGATCTGCGCTTCCGGACGATACTTCAGCGACCCGGCTGTATTGATCATTAGCGGCTCGGCATTTGTGGCCGAGGAAGGGTTTGGGAACTGAATGTCAGGATCGAGAAACCACGTGACGAGATTCGCATCATCGATCTGCTTTATGCCATCGTCGTTCAGATGCTGCTGGAGCTGCGTCCAGGTCTCTATCCTGATCTCGTCGGCCGTACATTCGCGCGCTGGCTTGTTGAACACGACTCCGGGCGCATCCCAATCCGATATATCGACTGAGATGATTCCACGCACCTTCCCGTTTCCGAATTTACTAAGATCCACGCCAGTCCAGAACTGATGTTGTGAAATCGACGTCAGCGCCCATGGCGAATTCAGGTAAATTGCGTGCCCGTTCACGATGGGAACATCCTGCGCCACATAAAACTGAATCCCGTTCATCCAGCGCGTGCTTAGCTTGTTCAGATTCGCAATCGACGGCGCGGCATGCTTCAGGTCATCCGTAACGAGCGCCGTCATCACTTCCACGGGAAGCGCCGCGATGTAGTAATCGGCCATAACACTGGTTTGGCCCGATTCGCCGCTCACAATCGCCCCGGTAACGCGGCGTCCCTGAACGCCGATTTGCGTCAATGTTTCTCCCGCGTGGAACTGTACCCCGAGTTTTCCGAGATACTCCGTCCACGGCGTAATCCAGACGTCATTGGTTGGTCCGCCCAGCAGGCGATCGAACACGCCATCGGGCGAAATGAACGCATACAAAAGCTGAAGCTGCGTTACGCCCACGGTTCGGGTACTGCTCTCTTCGGCGCGCATCGCCACCATCGAACGCGTAAGGCCCTGCCCCAGATACGCCTGGTATTGTTTCGACATGCGGGGCGCCTGAATGAAATCCCACCACGCGATGTTTTCGTATTCGGCCAGCCGGCGCTCCGGGCAGCTGGTAGCCACGAGCAGAAGCCGGTTCACGAAAAACGCCGTTTCGTCCAGCGGCACGTCGAGCGGCATGAAGAGCGACATCAGAAACGCGTGCAGATCGTCCAGGGTTGTCGGCCTGCGGGCAAGCCAGGTCAGCTCGGCCTGCCCGCTGCGCGCCAGAAGCACGCGCGTGGCAATCCGCAGGTTCTCGTAAACGTTCCCGCTCGCGCCGTATGGAATGCGGCGCATCGTGTCGGTCACGTGCTTGTAAAAGCCGGGAAAGAACCGAAAGCCGTGCTCGCCGGGTAACGGAGACCGGCCATCCGTTCCCGAATCGGGAACAGCAATGCTCCGAGCTTTGCCGCCCCAACCGGATCTTCGCTCGTAAACGTGAACCTCGAACCCGCGTTCGGCAAGCTCCTGGGCCGCGCTTAATCCCGCTACGCCGCCCCCAAAAACCGCT
>Ga0157370_10001108_pt1 | contig 33740 bp, 28 predicted proteins | sample C35metaG_FD_113463 | JGI IMG/M metagenome (GOLD analysis project Ga0157370, IMG submission 113463) | Corn rhizosphere microbial communities from Kellogg Biological Station, Michigan, USA - C3-5 metaG | ecosystem: Host-associated > Plants > Roots > Rhizosphere > Soil | place: USA: Michigan... | reverse complement strand
GCACCCGCAGTGCCGTGCTCGGTGCAGGATTGAACGTCCGCATCAACGCCGCAGGATTTGAAACAGACGAAAAAATCTCAGCCCTTCTTACCGAAGCAAAAAAGATAGAGTCAGAAGCCGTTTTGCGTGAGGTGGAAATTTTGCAGATGGTGAATCTGCGATGAATGCAGTTAACTGTCAACTGTCAACCTTTCTAAAACGGTATCCCGATATTCAAATACCCCATCACCCTTTTCCACTGATCACAATACATGGCGCTCACCTCCAGCGGGCCCAAAGCAAAATTGTAAGTAAAAGTAAGGGCATAGCCGGAAAGAAAATCGGGGCTTTGATAAAACTGGCTCTTGTCGACGATATTATTGAAGAGGATATTGGTTCTTGCGGTGAGCAAAATATTGCTGAATAGCTGGTAACGGTAGCCGAGCTGAAAGGCGGCAAGACCGGAAGAATAAAATGATCCTTCGCGCAGCCCGGCAAAAGTGATCTGGTTGTGAAAACTGGGAGTGAGCCCGCCAATAGAGAACTCATTCATTATATTTTTATCGTAACGCAAATTCACACCGGACTGAAGCTTGAACAGGAACGTACTTTTTGAACTCAGCGGCGTATAACTTTCAAAATTAAAAACCAGTCGCGGATATGCACTGCCGGAGGCCAGCGTATCCAGATCCTGATTGTTGAAATGAAGTTGAATATCCGGGTTCTGTTCAAAAACCCAGTCTCCTTCCAGTTCTGTTTTAATCCCTCTTCTTGGATATATTGGCCTGTCCAGCGAATTATGCTTTAAATAAACATAGCTTGTAGGAAAATCATTGGTTCCCTTAAATGAAAGCGTTGAAGTAATGGAGGGTTTGTAACGCGTCCATTCAAAACGTGTTCCGGCGCCGACCGTGAGGTTCCGGTTCGTGGAATATCCCAACCGCAGGTTCGTGACAAAATAATTTTCATTATAGATCCCGGCTTCTTTTGTTTCATTGTAAGAAGTGATATTAAACTGATCAAACTGGGTGGACAAGCCTGCGGCAAACTTTCTTCCTCTTCCCAGATACTGGAGGTGTTCCCCGCGGATCCTGAAATTTTCACCGATATCAATAGTCGCCAGGCTTCTGGAATTCGGCGTGAAGAAGTCCCGCGTGGTCAGGTTCAGAATGGCACTGATACCGCTGAACTGATTGTAATGCAGCGAGATTTTTCCAAAGGATAGCGGGTTTTCAGATGCGTCAAAGATGATCTTTGAACTCCCGTCCGGCTGTTTATCCAGAAAATAAACGATCCGGTTATAATAACGGGTTCCTGCCTCCCGGCGAACCATCTGGGAAAGATTTTTGGGTGTGTAGAGGTGATGTGTCAGCAAACCCATCGTATGAATGAAAAAATTCTCCGTAGTATGCTTGAGTCCGCGCACTTCGTAAGAAGTGATCAGAACTGAATCTTCGGCAGTCGGTTTTTTTTAGGCAGGGGTTTCCCGTAAATATCATTTAAAGAATCTGCCAGTGCTTTCAGCCGGGGATATAATTTTCTGCCTTCTTCCTTTCCGGCCTCAATGATTTCATTGGCTGATGAAAAACTGCCCATACTGTATTTATCCAGCGGGGTCTGCACATAGATATCGCAGAGCGGCACCTCCAGTTTGGTATCTTCCGCTTCCCGGAAAAAAGCAACCTGCAACAAAACCTGCAGGGCATTATTTACTTTTTTTGCGGCGAGCAATCCCTGCGATACGTTACTGCCGATCACAATCTGGGCTCCCATTTCGCGAACATCCCGGACGGGAAAATTTCTCACTACTCCGCCATCCACCAAACGCCGACCGTTGTAATCGACCGCCGTAAAAACAGAAGGGATGGCCATGCTGGCCCGGATGGCCGAAACCAGTTCGCCGCTGTCCAGCACCACCGCTTCGCCGGTAGAGAGGTCGGTGGCTACACAGCGGAATGGAATGGGTAACTGATTGAAATCTTTGATCTGATGAACCGGAAATAAAAGCTCGGATAGTTTCAGCCAGAGTTCCTGTCCCTCCAGTACCCCGGTATTCAGCCGGAAGAAATGATTTACCCAGGGAAGTTCCAGGTCGTACCTTCCATATTCGTCTTTTTCTTCCATGATGATGTTGCGCAGGGAACTCTGATTGGAAAGCATCAGGTCCCAGTCAATCTTACGGGCTATTTTTTCTATGGAATCCGCAGAATAACCACTCGCGTACAATGCTCCGATGATACTTCCCATGCTGGTTCCGGTAATATAATCAATGGATAATCCCGCGGAATCAATGGCTTTCAGTATTCCGATATGGGCCAGTCCTTTTGCGCCACCACCACTGAGGGTAAGGCCTATTTTAGGCCGGGTGGTCAGTTGCAGGGGAGATTGTGCCAACCCATCTGAAATGAATGTGCAGAAGAAACAGCCAATAAAAAACGAGGTCCGTCGTATCGCACGAAAAAACGCTGTGAAGTTAATAATTGATAATCTTTATAGTTAAAATTAACGAAAGCTCCGGAGGATGCAATATCTGCTTTCTTACTGTCCCTCCTCCAGTTCCATCAGTTTTTCCAGGGCTTCATCATATGCCATTCTGGCTTCGGACAATGCCTGGTCTGCTTTTTTGTAAGCGGTTTCAGCAAGATGGAATTTTTGTTTGTCGGCATATATTTCAGGTTCTGCAAGCTGTAATTCCAGCCTGCCGCTTTCTTCCTTCAGCCTGCTTACCTTTTCATCCAGCTGATCCACGATGCGTTGCTGTTTCTGAATTTGCTTTTTCGACTCTTTATAGATGGGCTGCTGGATAAGAACGGGTTTTACCGTTTCTTCAGCCGGAGTCTCCGTTTTCTTTTTTCCTTCGGCTGATCTGGCCTGTGCAGCCATCCGTTTATTCCATTCAACCCATTCATCATAAGGTCCCTTGAACACTTTTATTTTCCCGTTATCGATCTCCCAGATCTTATTTGCGGTTTTGGAGATAAAATAACGGTCATGACTTACGAGGATATAGCTCCCTTCATATTTATTCAACGCTTCAGCGAGCAATTCGCAGGAGTGGATATCGAGGTGATTGGTCGGTTCATCCAGCAGTAAAAAGTTTGCTTTTCCGGCAATGGTTTTGGCCAGGGCAACCCGCGCTTTTTCCCCTCCGCTCAATACCCGGATCTTCTTCTCCACGTCGTCGCCCGAAAATAAAAAACAGCCGAGCAGGGTACGGAGTTCCAATTCATTCTTCTGGCTACCGCACATTTTCATTTCATCCAGCACCGTATTGTTTATGTCCAGGGATTCCAGCTGGTGCTGCGCATAGAAACTATCTTCCACATTGTGGCCCCAGTTACGGGTTCCGGTAAAGGATTCGGTGCCGGCGATAATGCGCAGGATAGTAGATTTTCCTTTTCCGTTTGCCCCGATCAGCGCAATCTTATCCCCTCGGTCAATTTCTGCCTCCGCATGATTCACAATTTCGATATCGCCGAAATTTTTACCGAGGTCTTTTAATTCAACCAGCACCTTACCCGGTGTTTTTCCGATGCGGAACTGGATGCGCATATCAGGTCTTTCCATCTCCACGTTTTCAATCCGGTCTATTTTCTCGAGTCGTTTCATAGCTGACTGCGCAGCTGCAGCTTTCGTGGCTTTCGCACGGAAACGTTCAATGAATTTTTCCTGCTGCCGGATATAATCCTGCTGGTTCTCGAATGCCCGCTGCTGCAGCGAGATCCGCATTTCCTTTTCCTTTTCATAAAAAGAATAATTCCCTTTATAGAAATGCAGGTTCTGCTGATAAAGCTCCACGATTTCGGTGACCATGCGGTCCAGGAAAAACTTATCATGACTTACAATCACCACGGACCCCTGATAATGCTGCAGGTATTTCTCCAGCCATTCAATGGAAGGAAGATCCAGGTGGTTCGTGGGTTCATCCAGCAGCAGCAGGTCCGGCTTCTGAAGAATCATTTTTGCAAGCAGCACCCGCATCCGCCAGCCGCCGCTGAATTCGCGGAATGGCCTTTGCAAATCGGTATTGGTGAAACCCAGGCCGTGCAGCACTTCTTCTGTTTTGTGGTGGATACTGTAGCCATCCAGCAGATCCATTTCATGCAGTTTGTCGGTGTACCGCGTCAGCAGTTCTTCCGATTCGGCAGATTCCGGATGATTGCCGGATTCCAATGCATGTGCGAGTCCCTCCAGTTCCTTTTCCAGCAGCAGTACCTTATCAAAAGCGCCCAGGGCAACCTGCAAGATGGAATCACCGGTGTCAAAGCTCAGCAGGTCCTGATGCAGATATCCTATAGTCGTGCTGCGACTGCGTTCCACGGTCCCCGAAGCGGGGGTATATTCTCCCGCAAGCAATTTTAACAAAGTGGATTTCCCGGTGCCGTTATAACCGATCAAACCGATACGTTCACTGGGTTGTATATGCCAGGTGGATTCTTCCAGGATCGTCCGGGCGCCAAATTCAAACTTAACATTCTGTAGTCCTGCCAGCATAATTAAAAAATGAGATGGGTATTAAATCAAACCCGCAAAAGTAAAACAAATGTTTTTAGAATTATCTTTGATTAAATTCTACTTATGAAGAAAGCCCTGTTACTGGTCGTGGTTTTGGCAGCCGCGCTGGCGATAACCTACCTGCTGCTGCATAAAGACAGTTCTCCGGCCCCTGCAGAAAAAAGGGATGCGCCGCTTACCGTTGCCGCAAACAGCTCTGCCTTTACCCGTTCTTTTAACGTCCTGATGGAAGATTACTACCGGCTCAGCGATGCTTTTGTAAACTGGGATACCGTCGCTATCCGGCAAAATGCAAACAAACTCGCCGTTTCGGCAGACAGTCTCCGGCTAAATCAGCTGAAAGGAGATACCGCAATCATTGAAACAGCATCAAACCTTACGGAATCCATTAAGGGAGAAATTGCGGGATTGAACGGAGAAACCGATATTGAGCAAAAAAGAAGGGAATTCTATATGATTTCAGACATCCTGTATAACCTCATCCGCACGGTGCGGTACGATGGTGCAACGGTTTATCACATGGAATGCCCGATGGCTTTCGGCGATTCTTCAGAAGCTTACTGGCTGAGCGCAAGCAGCAGGGTCGTTAATCCTTATCTTGGCAACAAGCATCCCGTATACAAAGCTAAAATGCTGGACTGCGGCCAGGTAAACGACTCCATACACTTTGCCATTGCGCAATAGCCGATCATGATTAAAACATCCCTGCTTTGCTGCATCTTGTTATCCGTACTTTCTGCCACCGCACAGAATAAGTTTACCATAACGGGTTACGTAAAGGATTCCCTTTCATCCGAAACCCTGATCGGCGCTTCCGTGGCGGTAAGCGGACAGGGAAAAGGCATCAGCAGCAACGGATATGGCTTTTATTCACTTACCCTTCCGGAAGGGCATTATCTGCTGACGGTTTCTTATGTGGGATACCAGACCATAAGGACTGAAATTGATTTGAATAAAAATATCAGTCATAATTTTCTGATCAGACCTGAAATCAGCAGCAATGAGGAAGTGGTTGTTTATGCGAAGAAAAGAGACGCCAATGTGAAGAGCGCACAGATGGGCAAGATTGATCTGACCATGGCGCAGGTAAAATCCCTGCCCGTATTATTCGGCGAAGTGGATATTTTGAAAGTAATTCAGCTCCTGCCGGGTGTAAGCAATGCAGGGGAAGGCAATACAGGGCTTTACGTGCGGGGCGGAGGACCGGATCAGAACCTGATCCTCCTCGATGATGCCATCGTTTATAATACGGGTCATCTCTTCGGATTTTTTTCTATTTTCAACGGAGACGCCATCAAGAATACCACGTTGATTAAGGGCGGGATGCCTGCGCAGTACGGTGGGCGTTTATCCTCTGTGCTGGATATTTCGATGAAAGAAGGAAACATGAATAAATTTGAAGTGGATGGCGGCCTTGGCCTGATCGCTTCCCGGTTATCCATTCAGGGGCCCATTAAAAAAGATAAAGCCTCTTTTATCGTTTCCGCCAGAAGAACCTATATTGACCTGCTGGTCAAACCCTTTATTCCGAAAACGAGCAGTTACAGTGGTTCCGGATATTTTTTTTACGATCTGAACACCAAAGTGAATTATAAATTCTCGGAAAAAGACAGGCTTTACCTCAGCGGATATTTTGGAAGGGATGTGTTTGATTTCAGAAATGCAAAAAGATCTTTCAGCACCAACGTGCCCTGGGGTAACAGCACGGCAACCCTGCGCTGGAATCATGTTTTTAACCGTAAATTATTTGCCAATACAACATTGCTTTATAATGATTATCGTTTTGCCTTTAACGGGGCGCAGGATAATTTTCAGCTGAGCCTGGCTTCCGGCATACAGGATCTGACCGCCAAATCAGACATAGATTATTTTATCAGTCCGAAACACAGGGCGCGGTTCGGAGGCATGTACACTTATCATCGCTTTACGCCCAATATTCTTACCGGACACCAGGACTCCACCCAGTTTGTGCCCAATAACTCAAATAAAAAATATGCAAGGGAAATGGCGCTTTACATGCAGGACGACTGGCAGGTTAGCGATAAGCTGCAACTGAACCTGGGATTGCGCTGGAGCGGTTTTGAACAACTGGGACCCTATACTATTTATCAGGAAGATGCCGATGGAAATAAAACCGACAGTACAAAATACAGCAGGGGAAAAACAATTAAAGCCTACGGCGGCCTGGAACCCAGGGCCACGCTGCGGTATTCCTTTAATGATGAAACTTCCGTGAAGGCTTCCGTTTCGCGCAACCTGCAGTATATACACCTGGTGAGTAATGCCGGAACCACGCTGCCGACTGATCTCTGGGTTCCCAGTACCTATCGCGTGCAACCGCAGACCAGCTGGCAGTATGCGGCAGGTCTGTTCAAAAACTTTCACAACAATGTGTATGAAACCTCGGTGGAATTATATTATAAGCGGATGGATCACCAGATTGAGTACAGGGAAGGGTATACGCCTTCGCTGAATGATCCGGAGAAGGAATTTGTTTTTGGAAAGGGACAAAGCTACGGAGCCGAATTCTATCTTAATAAGGCCAAAGGCAGGCTCACCGGGTGGATCGGCTATACCCTGTCCTGGACCTGGAGAAAATTTCCCGACCTGAACAATGGCGAAAGATACCCGGCGAAATATGACCGCCGCCATGATCTCTCCGTTGTTGCCAGTTATGAACTGAACAAACACTGGAAGCTTTCCGGCGTATTTGTTTATGCAAGCGGTAACGCCACTTCTTATCCGGAAAAATTCTATGTTTTGGAAGGCACGCTGGCACAGGATTACAGCCATATCAATCAATACCGTTTGCCCGCTTATCACCGGCTGGATCTTTCTGCAGTTTATACACCGAAGCATAAAAAAAACCGCAAGATCCAGGGGAGCTGGGTTTTCAGCGTTTATAATGTTTACAGCCGGCTCAATCCCTATTTTATTTATTTTGATCAAACGGGAAGCCCTTATAATGGCACTCTGCAGGTGCAGGCAAAAAAAGTTTCCCTTTTTCCGGTTTTGCCCTCCGTTACCTGGAACTTTCATTTTTAACCTGACCGGTTATATAATATTTAAGATGGACAGGATTTCATTTTTTACATTCGTAAACAGAAACTGATAATACATGAGGAAACTTTTGTTTTTACCCCTGCTGCTGCTCACGGTAACCATTTTTGCCCAGGATGAAAAACAGGATGAAGCCATGCTGGCTAAAATCCGCAATGAAGGAATGAATCATTCGATGGTGATGGACATTGCATTTTACCTCACCGATGCAAATGGTCCCCGCCTGATGCAGTCGCCCGGATATTTCAAAGCCGCGAACTGGGCAAAAACAAAACTGCAATCCTGGGGACTGCAGCATGTTGCGCTGGAGCCCTGGGGACAGTGGGGCAGGGGCTGGGAACTGGAGAAATTCTATTTTGCATTGACGGCTCCCTACTATAAACCTCTGATTGCATTTCCGAAAACATTTACCCCCGGTACGCAGGGTCTGCAGCATGCACCGGTTATGCTGCTCGATGCAACTGATTCGGCAGGATTGTTAAAATATAAAGGGAAGCTCAGAAATAAAATCGTGATGCTCGTGAGAGACGACTCCTTGTCCCTGGGCTTTAGCCCGGACGCCAGGCGGTTTACGGAGGAAGAACTGAAAAGGATGGCGGATTATCTACCGCCGAAAAAAACGCCCCCGGGCCCGGCTCCCGCCCATTCGGCTTATCGCTCGGCTGCGCAGTTTCTAACCCAGGCAAAGGATTTCGCAAAAGCGGAGGGCGCGCTGAGTATGCTCAGCAGCAGTACTAGAAATTCGGACGGAACCGTATTCGTGCAGAATGGCACGGCCTACTCTCCCGAAACGCCGGAAACTTTTAATGATCTCGCGCTTTCCTACGAAGATTATATGACCATCCAGCGTTTGCTTCAGCATAATATTCCCGTGGAAGCAGATCTGGAAATGCGCACAAAAGTATACGCAAAAGATCAGCAGGGATATAATGTAATCGGTGAAATGCCGGGAACAGATAAGGAACTGAAAGATCAGCTGGTCATGATCGGCGCACACCTGGACTCCTGGCAGGGGGCAACGGGCGCTACGGACAACGCGGCCGGTTGCGCCGTGATGATGGAAGTGATGAGAATATTGAAAGATGTCGGATTTAATCCGCGCCGCACGATCCGGATTGCCCTGTGGGGGGGCGAGGTAACGGGTTTGCACGGATCAGAGAATTATGTGCGAAATCATTTTGAGGATACTGTTACAAAAAAATACAATGCAGCGGGAGACAAGGTTTCTGTGTACCTGAACCTGGACAATGGTACCGGAAAGATCCGGGGAATCTATCTGCAGGGGAACGAAGCAGCTAAACCTGTTTTTGCAAAATGGTTTGAGCCCTTTCACGATCTCGGTGCGGGAACGCTTTCGTTAATGAATACCGGGGGGACGGACTTTTTATCCTTTGATGCAATAGGCTTGCCTGCATTCCAGTTCATTCAGGATCCGATGGAATATTCAACGAGAACCCACCATACAAATATGGATACTTACGATCACCTGAGTGCTGCAGATCTGAAGCAGGCTGCAGTTATTATTGCAAGCTTTGTTTACGAGGCGGCACAAAGAGAGGAGAAGATGCCGAGGAAGAATTGATAATTGACAATGGACAATGGACAATGGACAATGGACAACGCTCATTCAATTTTTTTATACTGGAAGGAGATGACTGCGTTCTTTTGTTCGGTGGAAACGATGCGCACTTCATATTTTTTATCCCCGTCCCGCACCACCATTAAGGAAGTGTTGGGGGGAATATCCCCAAGATTTTCAGCAACCATCACCAGTTCATGGGGATGGCCGGAAGGTTCAACCTTAAGTGTCAGCTTCACCGGCTCATCCGAAATGCGGGCTTTGGAAATGATGAGTTTGTTATCATAGTAAACAGAAACTGTATCATTATCGATGGCTCCGTCGTCATAAATATTCAGGTACACTTCCGCGTTATTGACAGTGATTGATCTGATCAGTTCATTGGAACGGTTGGCGATTACGCCCGGAATGATGACCGGCAGGGGTTTATGTTCAATCGTCAGGGAACTGTCGGAGCGCAGCTGCTGATTTTGCGGAATCAGGGTAACGGATTTCTTTTCCGGGGCCGGATTCGCGGCAACCGCCGAAGCAGCTGGCTTTTTGGATTTTGCCAGTGTGTTTGGAGCAGGTGCTGTCTTTTTCGCCGCCGGCTTTGCCGCTGGCATTTTACCCGGAGCAGCAGGTTTCTTTGGCCTCGCATTATGCGCAATGGATTTCTCCGCCGTTATTTTTTTCTTATTCTTTTCTGCCAGCAGTTCTTCTTCCTTCTGCTCCAGGAATTCCTCCTTATGAAAATCAGTAGTAGTTACTTTATGTAAAAAAATGCTTCCTTTTCCGCAACCCGCCAGCGAGTCGCGGGTGCCCATGCTGGTATAGGTCCCCTGCAAAAACTCATCATCTCCCAGTTTGGAATACTGTAAAAAGCAGGTCATGATACAAACATCGCCTCCTGCCATCCGCACCTCCAGAATTTTTAATTCCCGCAGGAGCACTTTTTTGGTTTTGGCATTGATTGTGCCTTCGGCTGCAGCCTTGCCATAAAACTCCGTTCTTTTATAGGAATAGGTTACTGCCTGAAAAATCCCGCGCGTCTGGGCAATCTGTACTTCTATTTTATACCGGTCGTCCGATCCCATCAAACGCTCCAGCCCTTCGTTGGAACGGAAATGCCCCCGCCAGATCCCCGTCAGATCCTGGGCATTCCCCAATCGGGGAACACAAAGAGCCAGAAACAGGAAAAAGGAAAGAAAAAAGGGGCTTCGTTTCATACAGCGGCAAATTATTGAATATTTTATTCCGCGCAGCCCAATGGAAAGCTAATCTGGCAAGAGTTTGTTAATTTTGCAACCCTTAATCAGAAACCAGATAAAGTTGCACATGATCAACATCACATTTCCCGACGGGGCGGTAAAAGCGTATGAGGAAGGAACAACCGCGATGCAGGTGGCAAGGTCCATCAGCGAAGGACTGGCAAGGAAAGTAATTGCAGCTTCAGTGAACGGAGAAGTATGGGATGCCGCACGCCCGATCAATAAAGACGCTGCGCTAAAATTGCTGACATGGAATGATGCCGAAGGAAAATCCACCTTCTGGCATTCCTCAGCACACCTGCTGGCGGAGGCCGTGGAATCGGTATTCCCCGGCGTAAAATTCTGGGTAGGTCCCGCGGTTGACAACGGATTCTATTATGATATGGATCTGGGCGACCGCCAGATCACGGAAGAAGACCTGCGCAGGCTGGAGGTAAAAATGAGCGAACTGGCCGCGAAGAACAGCATATATATCCGGAAACCGGTTTCCAAAGCGGAAGCGATAAAATATTTTGAGGAGAAAGGGGATGAGTACAAACTGGATCTGCTGCAAAATTTAAAGGATGGCGAGATCACATTTTATACCCAGGGAAATTTTACGGATCTCTGTCGCGGTCCGCACATTCCCGATACCGGATTTATTAAGGCAATGAAGCTGACTAATATTGCCGGCGCCTACTGGAAAGGAGACGAAAAGAATAAGCAGCTTACCCGGATTTACGGGATCAGCTTTCCCTCCAAAAAAGAACTGGACGAATACCTGCTCATGCTGGAGGAAGCCAAAAAGCGGGATCACCGGAAACTGGGAAAGGAAATGGGTATTTACACAATGGATGACGAGGTTGGGCAGGGACTGGTACTCTGGATGCCCAACGGAACGGTGATCATAGAAGAACTGGAAAAACTGGCGAAGGAAACCGAGAAGGACGCCGGTTACCAAAGGGTGGTTACACCTCATATTGCCAAGGAAAGCCTCTATATAACCAGCGGGCATTTACCCTATTATGAGGACAGTATGTACCCGCCCATGGAGCTGGATGGTACAAAATACTATCTGAAGGCCATGAACTGTCCCCACCACCATAAAATTTTTGCGGCCGAACCCAGAAGTTATAAGGATCTTCCCCTGCGGCTGGCAGAATACGGCACCTGCTATCGCTACGAGCAGAGCGGGGAGTTATTCGGGTTGATGCGCGTCCGCTGCCTGCATATGAATGATGCCCATATTTATTGTACCAAGGAGCAGTTCGCGCAGGAATTCAGGGCAGTAAATGAGATGTACCTCAAGTACTTTCGCATTTTCGGCATCGATAAATACGTAATGCGGTTCAGTTTGCACGATCCCGCCGGCCTCGGGAAGAAATACATCAATGAGCCGGAGCTCTGGCTGGAAACGGAAGCCATGGTGCGGAAGGTGCTGAAAGAAACCGGCACTCCCTATATCGAGGTTGCAGGGGAAGGGGCATTTTACGGACCAAAAATTGATGTACAGATCTGGAGCGCGATCGGCCGGGAATTTACCCTGGCCACCAACCAGGTGGATTTTGCCCAGGGCAGAAGGTTTAAGCTGGAATATACAAAGCCGGATAATCACCCGGATACACCCCTTATAATACACCGGGCGCCCCTGGGTACACACGAGAGGTTTATCGGGTTTTTACTGGAACATTATGCCGGGAAATTCCCCTTGTGGCTTGCACCCCAACAGGTTAAATTGCTGCCGATAAGCGACAAATTTTTACCCTACACACAAACAGTTTTGGAATCCCTTAAAAAAGCAGATATTCGCGCAGGCATTGATGAGCGCAGTGAAAAAATAGGAAAAAAAATACGGGACACAGAACTGGCCCGTATCCCCTATATGCTGGTCATCGGTGAAAAAGAAATGAATGAACAAAAGGTTTCTGTACGCCGGCAGGGAAAAGGAGATCTCGGGATTCAGGATTTGGAAACATTCATTCGCGACGCAAAAACAGAAATTAACTTAAGGTCCGGAGGTTAAAAAAATAAAAAAATCCGGAACCTGAAGATCGTTCACTTAAAAACAATAAATGGCATTTCCACCGAGACCTCCAAGAGGTAATTTTAATCCCAGATTCAGAAAGGAACAACAACAGGAACACCGCACCAATAATATGATCCGCGTGCCGCAGGTCAGGCTCGTGGGAGAAAACGTAACCGTTGGCGTGTACCCTACCCAGGAAGCGCTGAAAATGGCCCAGGACCAGGCGCTGGACCTGGTTGAAATTTCACCCAACGCAGATCCGCCGGTTTGTAAGATCATCGACTATAATAAATTCCTTTACGAGAAGAAGCGTAAGGAAAAGGAAATGAAGGCCAAGAGCAAGGCTTCTGAAGTAAAAGAAATCCGTTTTACTCCCAATACGGACGATCATGACTTTGACTTCAAGGCAAAACATGCCGAGAAATTCCTGAAAGACGGGGATAAAGTAAAAGCTTATGTTCAGTTCAAGGGCCGCGCCATCCAGTTCAGGGAAAGGGGTGAATTATTATTGTTGAAATTTGCCGAAAGACTGAATGAAGTGGGCGTTCTGGAAGGAATGCCCAAGATGGAAGGTAAAAGAATGCTCGCCATCTGGGCGCCTAAATCCCAAAAGAAAAAAGCCTGACCACCGGGTAAATCTTCGCTAAAATGGCCGCCTGGCCGGTACATGGAAATCGTCATCATCGGTTCGGGAAATGTGGCAACTGCTTTGGGCCGTAAAATGCTTGCTGCAGGTCACCGGATTGTCCAGGTCTACAGCCGGAATCCGGATCATGCAACAGCCCTTGCCGGGCTTTTGCAATCAAATCCCATCAGCTCATTAAATGCATTGGAGAGAAATGCCGGACTTACCCTGATCGCCATTTCGGATAACGCCTTTCCTGCATTCCTGGCGGAATTTCCGCAAACGACATCCTTTCTTGTTCATACTGCAGGTTCGGTATCTGTGGATATGCTGAAAGGCAGGAGTGCCCGTTACGGCGTCCTGTACCCCTTGCAAAGTTTCCGGAAGGAAATGGAAACACAGACTGAATTTCCCCTGCTGATTGATGCCGGCAACGAAAACGATCTGCAGTTGCTGGCAGGAATTGCGGCCGGTCTGAGCAATACGGTCATTCCGGCAAATGATATCCTGCGCATGAAATATCATCTGGGCGGCGTGCTCGTAAATAATTTCAGCAATCACCTGTTTGCCCTTACGGAATCCTGGTGCCGCCGGGAAGGAATTGATTTTGCTCTTCTGCGGCCGCTGATTCAGGAAACCTGCTCCAGGCTGGAATATGAATCCGCGGAAAATCTGCAAACCGGACCCGCCATCCGGAACGATACGGAAACAATAAAAAAACAGCTCGGTCTCCTCCGGCCTTATCCCGGCCTCTCCCGGTTATACGAAATGCTAACCCGCAGTATTCAGGATTTCCATGCAGACTCACGGAAGAGCTAACGCAAATAGCTGAACAAACAGACCATGCGACAGGGCTGCAACGCATAAATAAGCCGCGACCCGCTACGCAGGCCCGCCATTATGTGTTCTCCCTTTAATCCAATACTTTTGCGCCAAAGAATTACACCCTCCGTCGCTTCCACTGCGCAGACGCCGGCGGTTGAAATGATTCTCGGAAGGGAACATTACATTTACACATTTACACATTTACACATTTACACATTTACACATTATTCCATGAACCTCCTCCAATCCTTCATACCCATTACCACTTTTATTTTCGACCTCGATGGGGTATTGACCGACGGGAATATACTTGTATACGAAAGCGGCGAACAGGTGCGGCGGATGAGTGTAAAAGATGGCTACGCCCTTCGGCTTGCCGTTAAAAAAAAATACCGCGTGGCGGTTTTTTCTGGTGCTAACGGAACCGGGGCAAAAAAAAGATTGTTAAAACTCGGTATAGAGGACGTTTTTTTGCAGGTTCCGGATAAAAAGCAGAAGATAGAAGAATATCTTGAGCTGCACCGGCTTCAATGGAAGGAAATATTGTATATGGGCGATGATATACCGGACTATTCCGTTTTGAAAATGGCGGGATTGCCCTGCGCGCCCTCGGACGCGGTACCGGAGGTTCTGCAGGCTGCAAAATACATCTCTACTTTCCCCGGTGGTAAGGGATGCGTAAGGGATGTGATTGAAAAAGTGCTCCGGTTACATGATAACTGGGACCTGGAAACAAGCGTAGTTTCCGGTTAGAGCGGGCAAATACAATTCAGCATGAAACCAATTGCAGCTATCGCTTTTTTTCGCCTGATACGGTGGCCGAACCTTTTGTTCATCGCACTCACCCAATGCCTGTTCTACTACTGCATCTTATTACCCAGCTTCTACAATGCCAGTCCGCCCAGGGAGAATATCCTGCAGCCAGCCGGTTTTTTTCTGCTCTGTATTTCCTCGGTACTCATTGCGGCCGCGGGATACATCATCAATGACTATTTTGACCTGCACATCGACCGGATTAATAAACCGGATAAAATAGTTGTTGAGAAAATCATTAAGAGGAGATGGGCCATCATCTGGCATTGGATCCTATCCGGTTTGGGTGTAGCGATTGGTTTTTATCTTTCCTGGAAACTGAGAAATATTTTTATCGGTCCTTCCAACCTGGCCTGTGTATTATTACTCTGGTTTTACAGCACCACTTTCAAAAAAAAACTATTACTGGGCAATATCCTGATTTCTTTCCTGACGGCCTGGGTCATCCTGGTACTATACCTCTGCGAATTCCGGATACACCGTTTTGTAAACCCTGATTTCCACGCCGCGCTTTCCAGGGTGTATAAATTCGCCATCCTGTATGCTTCCTTTGCATTCATTATTTCGCTGGTGCGGGAAGTAGTGAAAGACATGGAGGACATGGAAGGAGATGCACGTTATGGAAGACATACCATGCCATTGGCATGGGGACTCCAGGCGTCCCGGGTTTTTGCCGCCACCTGGCTGATGTTGCTGGTTGCCGCCCTCACGGGCATTCAGTTTTATATATTGCAATACAAATGGTGGGGAGTGGTAATCTTCAGTTTTTTGCTGGTAATTCTTCCCATCATCCGGGTAGTTAAAAAATTGTTTCAGGCTGCCGACGCGCCGGCATTCCACCGCATCAGCAGTCTGATCAAAACCATCATGATGATGGGCATTCTGTCCATGATTTTTCTAAAATTCTATACTTCATGGATCGGATAATCCTGGCTTCCGCATCACCGAGGAGAAAACAGTTACTGGAATGGGCGGGCCTGGCGTTCGATATCGTTCCGGCAGAAGTCGATGAAAGCATTCCATCCGGTCTGCAGATACAGGAAATTCCGGTTGAAATTGCCCGCAGAAAAGCAGAAGCTGTAAAGGGCGGTGTTGAACCCGGAAGAATTATTCTGGCTGCGGATACCCTGGTCGTGCTGGATCAGCAACTGATCGGAAAACCGGTTGATAAAGCGGACGCCGTTCGCATGCTCAGCCTTCTCTCCGGCCGCATGCACCGGGTGATCTCCGGCGTAGTGATAACCAATTCAAAAAAAGAAATTGCCTTTGCTGAAACCACGAGCGTCTGGTTCCATCCATTGGCCATTTCGGAGATAGAATATTATATCGATACTTTTAAACCCTACGATAAGGCCGGCGCATATGCCATCCAGGAATGGATCGGCGTTACCGGTATCCGGGAAATACAGGGAGATTTTTATAATGTCATGGGGCTGCCGGTTAGTCGCGTGATACAACAGCTAAAGAATTTCTTCTGAATGCCGAAAGTAATTTCACTTTACTTTTTCTGTTTTTTTCTTATCATTCCTTCATTTCTGTCCCGGATGAGTTACCTCTTCCTATTCTAAATTTACCCTCACGATGGTTTACCAATGCATGCATGGCTGACCAGATGGCGAGCCCATCCCGGAGCCCGTCATCCGTCATCCGTCAACCGTCAGCCAAAATGACCGAAAAACTACTCCAGTTCATCTGGAAATACCGCTATTTCAACCAGCAGGATCTGACTCTTTTGTCGGGTGAGACCCTGGTGATTGAATTTCCAGGTGAAGAAAACAATCATCAGGGGCCAGATTTTATCCACGCCCGGATCCGCATAAACGATACCCGCTGGGCGGGAAGCATTGAATTGCACCTGCTTTCCTCGGGATGGGATAAACACGGCCATGCTGCGGATGAAAATTACCGCAACGTGATTTTGCATGTGGTCTGGCAGGAGGATGCCTCGAATATGACGCGTAATATTCCCCAGCTCGAACTGGTTCACCGCGTACCGGGGATGATGCTGAAAACCTATTCCGAATGGATGAACCAGCCAGGTTTTGTTCCCTGTGAGCGTTCCCTGTATCAGGTAGAAGCAGGAGTATGGGAGCGCTGGAAAGTAAAATTATTGTCAGAAAGAATGGCCCGGAAAATGATTCCTGTCGGCAGTTCCCTCCGGCGCAACCATTTTCACTGGGAAGAACAACTCTGGTGGATGCTGGCCGGAAATTTCGGCATGCGGGTAAATACCACGGCTTTTGAATCCATTGCACGCAGCATTCCTTTTTCCCTGCTGGCCAGGCACCGGCAGCAACGCATTCAGCTCGAAGCCTTATTATTCGGGCAGGCTAATTTGCTGGAGGCAGATTTCCTGGAATCCTATCCGCAGATGCTGAAAAAAGAATTTCACTTTCTAAAGAAAAAATACGGCTTAAAAAAGGTTTTTGAACAGGTGCATTTCCTGAGGATGCGGCCGGAAAATTTCCCGACCATCCGCCTTTCGCAGCTGGCCGGCCTATGCGCGGAAAATACAAATCTGTTTGCCTGGGCCCTGCACTGCGAATCCTTAACCGCGCTGAGGAAGAAGCTGCAGCTGCCGGCAAACGACTACTGGTTCTATCACTACACATTCGATAAAGAATCTCCGTTCCGCGAAAAAATCATGGGCAGGGGAATGGGAGAAAATATAATCATCAATAGTTTCATCCCTTTATTATTTGCTTATGGAAATATGCATCCGGATAAAGCCATCCTGCAAAAAGCATGGAACTGGATGCTGGAAATCCGGGCCGAAGAAAATGAAACGCTCGGCCGGTGGAAAAAACGGGGAATCAAAATAAAGTCTGCCGCCGAATCGCAGGCGCTGCTGGAATTATACAGGGAATATTGCCGGCCCAAAAAATGCCTGGATTGCGATGTCGGGAAATTCCTGCTCTTACCCCGGAAAAATACCGGGGCAGGAGGAACCTAAGAGACAGTAATTACTGCCGGCCAGTTATAGTGAACCAGTACTTCTATGTCCGGATGGATGCTATACCGCACGGGGCAGGTATTCCCGGCCCTTTCCAGCACGAGACGTTGTTTTTCCGTAAGCTGCAGGGAATCCGGGAAATGAAATGTTAAATGAATGCCACCCACACGGCGCGGGTCTGATTTCATCAGCTTCTGAATTTCTATGCGGGTATTTTTCAGATCTACTGCCAGATCACGGGCTTTCATTCCCATAATCGTAAGCATACAACTCCCCAGGGAAGTGGCAATCAGGTCGGAAGGAGAGAACCTTTCGCCCTTTCCCTGATTGTCTACCGGAGCATCGGTTTCTATACTTGTTCCGGAAGCCAGATGCTGAGCAACCGTCCTGAGGTCTCCCTCGTAAATAACAGTGGAGGTCATATATTTTTCCATAAATTTACAGCAGTAATCTCAATCATGGCATTAAAAAATTGGTTGTTCCTGGTATGTTTTTCCCTGCCCGCCCTTTCTCTTTTTGCCCAGCAAACTCCTGAATACAATACAGACCGCCATTCGGCCAAAAAAGAACGGATCAACCGGCTCATGCGGATGGAAGAGGAGGGAGATTTGATTTTTGATCACCACAGCATTTTCGGACTTCGCATTGCCACTGACGGCTACGGTATTTTTTATGAACGGGGAAAATTCCAGTCAGTACACAAGACGAGGTTGCTCCAGTTTGAATTAAATGAAAAAAAGGACCCCAAAGACCATAAAGTGGCCGTCGGCGGATTCAACGGTTATACCCTGAATTCCATTGCCGTTGGCCGGCTCAATAATTTTTATCAGTTCAAGGCTGCGATCGGAGAACAATATCTCATCGGGGGAAAGGGGAATAAAAACGGGGTCGCCGTTACCGCCCTGTACAGCGGTGGATTTTCCATCGGCATGCTGAAACCCTATATTTTACATGTATTCAAATCGCAGGGAGACGGCAGCCTGTTTGAGAGTCAGTATCCGGAAATACTTGATAGCGGATACCTGGTGAATGACGCTGCAGGGTTCGGATCCGGATGGAATAAACTCAGCGTAAAACCCGGACTGAATGCAAAACTGGCCATCCGGTTCGACTACGGCCGGTTTAACCAGTCGGTGACGGCCATTGAAGCGGGCGCTACAGCGGAATATTATTTCAGCCAGATACCCTTAATGGCCCTGGTCAAACAAAAGCATCTCCTTTTCAATGCTTATGTAAGCATTATGTTTGGCCGCCGAAAGTGATTATTTTTGCATTATCATGCAAGAACTTCCTGTACTCCCCAATATAGAGCAGCAAAACAGTTTTGTGAAGAAACCGAACTGGCTCCGGGTAAAACTTCCAATCGGTGAAAATTTCAAACAGGTGCGCAACCTGGTCGACCAGCACAAACTGCACACCATCTGCGAAAGCGGCAATTGCCCGAATATGGGCGAATGCTGGGGCGCCGGAACAGCCACTTTCATGATCCTCGGCAATATCTGTACACGCAGCTGTGGTTTCTGTGCGGTTGCAACGGGCCGTCCGCTGGCCGTTGACTGGGACGAACCGCAGCGCGTTGCGGAAGCGATCCACCTGATGAAAGTAAAACATGCCGTGATTACTTCCGTTGACCGGGATGAGCTCAAAGACGGCGGAAGTATTATCTGGCAGAATACCATTCGTGCCGTAAAGGCGTTGAACCCAGATACCACGCTCGAAACATTGATTCCGGATTTTAAAGCAGAAGAAGAAAATATACAGCGCATTATTGATGAGGCGCCGGAAGTGGTTTCCCACAATATCGAAACGGTGGAACGCCTGACCAAACAGGTGCGTATCCAGGCGAAATACTGGCAAAGCATGCAAACCCTCGGCTTTCTGAAGAAAGCAGGCATGCGCACCAAGAGCGGCATTATGCTGGGACTCGGCGAAACCAGGGAAGAAGTGATTCAGACCATGAAGGATTTAGCCGCCAGCGGCGTGGATGTAATCACCATCGGCCAATACCTGCAGCCCACCAAAAAACATCTGGCAGTTCAACGCTTCGTCCATCCCGATGAATTCGCTGAATTCCGGGAAATCGGATATCAACTCGGCCTCGACTACGTGGAAAGCGGGCCCCTCGTCCGCTCTTCCTACCACAGCGAAAGGCATGTGGTGGCGGGGTTGGGGAGAAAGCAGTGGATGGGGGAAAAAGGTTAATGGTAGATAGTGGATGGTAGATGGACTTTAAAGGCGAATTCGCACATGGAATACATCCACTATCCACCATAAACTATCCACGAAAATCCGTCATCTGTCATCCCCTCACGCCATTTCCCAAACCAGTGCACTCGCCCCCAGAATCGCGGCATCGGATTCCCGCAGATGGCTCACGAGGATCTTCACCCGGTTCTGAAAAACCTGTATAAGGTTGGCTTCCATATGTTCCCGGGTGGGTTTCAGGATGAGATCGCCCGATTTGGTCAGGCCCCCAAATAATACGATGGCTTCGGGACTGGAGAACATCACAAAATTGGCAAGGGCAAGACCCAGGATCTTGCCGGTATAGTCAAAGATTTCTTTTGCCAGGACATCTCCCTGGATGGCAGCATCATAAACTTTTTTGGAATCGATCTCGTCCACGGGAATCTTCCGGAGCAGGCTTTCCGCATTGGTTTTTTCCAGGACCTCTTTTGCCGTAAGGGTAACTCCCGTAGCCGAAGCATAACTTTCCAGGGAACCGTATTTTCCTGTTCCTTCATGATACCGGCCATCCGGAATAATAATGGTATGCCCGAGCTCACCCGCAAAGCCGTCATGACCCAGTATCAGATGCCCGTTGGCAACAATCCCGCTGCCCACACCGGTGCCAAGGGTGATCATAATAAAATCCTTCATCCCTTTTGCCGCGCCATACATCATTTCCCCGAGCGCCGCCGCATTGGCATCATTCGTCAGAATGGAAGGCAACTGAAACTTATCCTGAATGAGCTGGGTCAGGGGAATAATACCCTTCCAGGGAAGATTTGGGGCATATTCAACCGTTCCGGTATAATAATTCCCGTTGGGAGCACCAACCCCAATACCCCGTATTCTTCCGGATCCGCCGGCATTCTGAATCAGGGAAGAAAGAGAGCTGTGCAATTCATCTATAAATGTCTCAACCTTCTTATGTTTTTTGGTGGAAATCTCACCCGTAAACAAAACATTTCCATTCCGGTCAACGATTCCAAACTTAGTTCCTGTTCCTCCGATATCAATTCCAATAGCCAATGGCTCCAGTGAAGCCGGCGTAGAAGTTGCTTTTGCCATGCGCTTAATTTCAATTTTTAATGGGCAGCCCCGATTTGCTCGTCAAAATTAAGGCCCTGTGACTTAAGAATGCCCCGCATTCTGACCGCCAGAATAGCCAGCGCCGCAAAACAACCTGCGGCCACCAGGTAAGAAATATGCATATTATTCGTAGTATCTCCGATAGACCCCTGGAATGGCGGTATCACCGCCCCTCCCAGAATCATCATGATCAGGAATGCAGACCCCTGGCTGGTATATTTACCCAGGCCGGCAACGGCCAGTGCAAAAATACTCGGCCACATCACGGAACAGAAGAGGCCGCCGGCCATAAAACAATAAACCGAAAAGAGGCCCTTGCTCGAAACACCCAGAATCATGGCAGCCGTAGCCAGCAACGCAACGGTCAGGAGGGTCTTCACCGGTTTCTGCTGTCCGAAGAAAAAAGCAAATACCGCTACGCCCACCCAGGCAGCGTAGGGCAGGAGATCATTGATATCGTTCCCGTAAGTATGATTAATGAAAAGCACAAAGGCAAAAGCAATGAAAGGCACAACAATCGTCGCAATCGTTTTTCCCGTTTTCGAAAGATTGAAAACGCCGATGGCACCCGTCCACCTTCCAATCATCAAACTACCCCAGTATAACGTAATGTATTTTGAAATATCCTTGTCCATTAAACCGGCTGCGGTCAGATAACCGGGCGATTTTAATAAGGCTCCGAAATTATTATCGATCGTCACCTCCACGCCCACATACACAAATATGCCGATCATTCCTAAAATCAGTTGCGGATATTTCATGGCTCCCCAGCCATCACTGTTTTTGGACGCCTTGTTATACGAAATAAATAAAACAGCAAATACCAGCAGGATGGTAATGCCGGTCAGTTCCAGCTTTCCAATATTGGTAAATTGTCCTATCAGAATGATGATGATCATCAGTATCGTTAGTGTAACAAGCGACATGGATGCTTTCTTCGAACCCTCAAAAGCGGCATCATCCTTCCCTTCCGGAAGTTTGGAGAAGGCAAAAAACAGGGCAACCGCCAGAAATACGGCAGCCACAATCAGGTATAAATTATTGATATTGGTAACGGTAAAATTTTTATTTACGGCAGATGGGGTTCCAAACAAAAAATAGCTGACGATGATCGGACCCAGCGTGGTTCCCAGGGAATTAATTCCTCCTGCAAGATTTAACCGGTGTGTGCCGGTAGCAGGATCTCCCAATGCAATGGCGAAAGGCTGGGCAGCCGTTTGCTGAAGCGAAAATCCAAGGGCCACCACAAAGAATGAACCCAGGATGGCAGGGAAAGAATTGAGATTGGCGGAAGGGATAATCAAAAGCGCCCCGGCAACGGATATCAGTAAGCCCAGTACGATCCCTCTTTTATATCCGATTTTGTTCAGTATGTCATAACCAACCAGGCTGGACAGCAAATACAAAATAAGAGAACCGATAAAATAAGCTCCGTAAAATGCCGAGCCGATCAGCTGGGATTCAAACTGGTCCAGATGAAAATGCGTTCTGCAAAACGGAATAAAAATGCTGTTGGATGCTGCTATAAATCCCCAGAAAAAAAACACAATGACCAGGGTGGCTAGAGCGCCGCCGTTCGTTGGCTGTTTAGGTTGACTCATAAACCGGGAGGAATTTTTAAATAAGTGTTGAAAGTAGTTAAGTTTTTGCTTGATGAAAAATTTTTTCATATCTCATCAGAATCCCTAAATCCTTCCTAAATTGAATTTCAATTCGATCGCTCCCAGTAACCAGATAAGCCATCCCAATGGAAATATTACATGTTTCGGCAGAATGTTATCCGGTTGCAAAAGCCGGGGGACTTGGCGATGTGGTAGGGGCTTTACCGAAATACCAGCAACTGGCCGGACATACCGCCAAAGTAGTGATGCCGATGTACCGGACCAAATTCCTGAATGCACACGAGTGGGATGTGGTACATAAGGGATATACCAATCTTGGCGACTGGTGGTTTATATATACGATTATCAAGGAAAGAAATAACAGTCTTGGATTCGATCTTTACCTGGTTGACATCAACGGTTTGCTGGACCGGGAAAAAATTTACGGCTACGATGATGATCCGGCCCGGTTTACGGCATTCCAGATTGCTGTTACAGACTGGATCGCCGCCTGGAAACATCGTCCGGATGTGGTACATGTTCACGACCACCAGGCCGCACTGATCCCTTTCATGATCAAACATTGCTACCGCTACCAGCATTTAAGGGATATTCCAACGGTGCTCACCATTCACAATGCAGAATACCAGGGCTGGCTGGGTTGGGACAAAAGCTACTATATACCTGCCTGGGATACCTGGAAATCGGGCCTCCTGGAATGGAAAGACTCTATTAATTCCCTGGCCTGCGGCATTCGCTGCGCCTGGAAAGTAACCACGGTTAGCTGGAGCTACCTGGAGGAACTACGCTGGTCGGCAAACGGTCTCGAAGCGCTTTTTGAATACGAAAAAGGAAAATGCTCCGGCATCCTGAACGGAATCGATACGAAAGTGTGGGATCCGGAAACAGATAGTTACCTTGAAAACCATTTCAGCGCAAAAACCAGAAAGGAAGGAAAAAGGATCAATAAAGAATTGCTCTGCGAACATTTTTCTTTGGATGACAAAAAACCGCTGATCGCTTTTATCGGGCGACTGGTGGGAGAGAAGGGTGCGGACCTTCTTCCGCAGGCCATCGGGGATTCATTCTATTATATCGGCAGAAAAATGAATTTCCTGATCCTGGGAAGCGGTTCACCGGTCATCGAACAAAATCTGGAACGGGCCAGAACGCTCGGCGAGGGGGATTGTAGTATCTATATCGGTTACAATGAAGGCCTCAGCCACCTGATCTATGCGGGAGCAGATTTTATCCTGATGCCTTCCCGTGTGGAACCCTGTGGATTGAATCAGATGTATGCGATGCGGTATGGAACAGTGCCCATCGTCCGGAACACCGGCGGATTAAAAGACACGGTAAAGGATTTTGGAGATCCGGATGGCTATGGCATCCGGTTCAACAATGCCATCGTGGGAGATATCACCCAGGCCGTTTGGCGGGCTGTTCAACTATATGATGATCCGGTTATGCTGGATGAACTGAGGCGAAGGATGATGCGGCTGGATTTCAGCTGGGAAACCAGCATGAAACATTATCTTGATCTTTATTCCTCTTTATAAAAAAAATGTAAATACACTGATATGACAAATAAAGTGCTAGCTGTGATTCTGGGTGGTGGTGCAGGAACCCGTTTGTATCCTTTAACGGCCAGCCGTTCCAAGCCCGCCGTTCCCATTGCCGGTAAATATCGCCTCGTGGATATTCCGATCTCAAACTGCCTGAATTCGGGAATCGACCGGATGTTCGTGCTGACGCAATTCAATTCGGCGTCGCTGAACCGGCACATAAAAAACACGTATCACTTCAGTGCATTCAGCAAAGCATTTGTGGACATTCTGGCCGCAGAACAAACACCGGACAACCCCACCTGGTACCAGGGAACAGCAGATGCCGTCCGCCAGTGCCTCCGGCACCTTGGTCCTTTCGAAGGAGAATATATTCTCATCCTTTCCGGCGATCAGCTCTACCAGACGAATCTGATGGACATGATCAACAACCACATCGAACGCAAAGCAGATATCACCATCGCCACCATCCCGGTGGCTGCCCGCGAGGCTTCCGATTTCGGAATCATGAAAATGGACAGCAACGGCTACATCACTTCCTTCACCGAAAAACCGAAGAAAGATATTCTGAATGACTGGGAAAGTGATACCGGTGCCGTCATGCAGGCGCAGGGAAGAAAATACCTCGCGTCCATGGGCATCTATATTTTTAACCGCCAGTTGCTGCAGGACCTGCTGCAGAATGAATATGTGGACGCTACCGATTTCGGAAAAGAAATCCTGCCGCAGTCGCTCGGAAAATACCAGGTCGTCAGCTATCAGTATGAAGGCTACTGGACCGATATCGGAAATATCTATTCCTTCTTCGAAGCAAACCTGGGCCTAACCAATGAAATTCCCGATTTTAATTTATTTGACAATAACAATTCCATCTATACCCGGGCACGCATGCTGCCACCGGCAAAAATCAGTGGCACCACCCTCGAAAAAACCATCATCGCAGAAGGATGTATCATCAATGCATCGCGCATAGAAAACAGTGTGATCGGCATCCGCACACGCATCGGTACCGGTACCACTATTGTGAGCAGTTACCTGATGGGCATCGACTTCTACGAAACCATCGAAGAGATTGAGCACGATAAATCGCATGGACTGCCCTCCGTCGGGATTGGAAACCGCTGTTATATCCGGAATGCCATCGTAGATAAAAACTGCCGGATCGGTGATGATGTGCGCGTGAATGGCGGAGCACACCTGGAAAATACCGATCATTCCCTATACACGGTAAAAGATGGGATCATCGTGATTAAGAAAGGTGCCGTGCTGCCGAATGGTTTCGTGATCTGATCACCCCTCCAACCAATTATGGCCACAACTACTGTTCTTTCCGCAAAACCCCTGGTTGAAAAACCCGGACTTAGTTTGTGGCAGATCTTTACCATGAGCTTCGGATTCATGGGCATTCAGTTCGGATTTGCCTTGCAGAACGGTAACACGAGCCGCATTCTCCGTTCCTTTGGCGCCGACGTGGACCAGCTGCCGATGTTCTGGCTCGTAGCACCGCTGGTCGGCATGATCGTGCAACCCATCATCGGCCACTACAGTGACAAAACCTGGAACCGCGTCGGCAGGAGAAAACCATATTTTTTGACCGGCGCCTTACTTTCTTCCCTGGCCCTGGTCTTTCTTCCGAATGCAGGCGTTTTGTCTTCCATCGTTCCTGCATTGTGGATTGGCGCAGGCCTCGTGATGGTCATGGATACTTCTTTCAATATCGCGATGGAACCTTTCCGTGCGCTGGTGGCGGATAATTTGCCGGATAAACAAAGAACGCTGGGATTCAGCGTGCAGACTTTCTTAATTGGCCTGGGCGCTGTTGCCGGTTCCTATTTACCGGAATGGCTGGGCGACCATGGATTCAGCCTGGAAGCCGGAAAGACCGGCGTGGCCGACAACATCCGGTATTCATTCTATATCGGCGCTACCGTTTTCATTCTGGCCATACTGGTGACCGTTATCTTTTCTAAAGAATATCCGCCCGGGCAATATGATCAGTATCATGGGAAAGCGGAACCAACTGGTAAAAGCGGACTCAAAGAGATCCTCCAGGACTTCCGGAAGATGCCAAAAACCATGAAGCAACTCGGGCTCGTGCAATTTTTCAGCTGGTTTGCCCTATTCAGTATGTGGGTTTTTACGACCGATGCAGTGGCAACACATGTGTACGGATTAACCGGAGATTATTCCAGGAGCGTTCTGTATAATGAAGCCGGCAATAAAGTCAGTTCCGCGTTCGGAATGTATAATTTTGTGGCGATGATCTTCGCGCTTTTTCTTCCGTATATCGCGGGAAAAATCGGGCGTAAATCGACCCATGCCTTATCCCTGATTGCCGGTGGAGTGGGTTTGATCTCTATTTATTTTATTAAGGATCCGGCCATGCTGAAATACAGCATGATCGGTATTGGTCTTGCCTGGGCAAGCATCCTCGCCATGCCTTATGTGATTTTATCATCTTCTATTCCGCCGGGCAAGCTGGGTATTTACATGGGCATATTTAATTTCTTTATTACTTTCCCGCAGATCATTAATGGTCTGTTTGGCGGATGGATCGTGAAGAGGATCTATCAGGGTCAGCCTATTTATGCCATTGTGCTCGCAGGATTTCTCCTGTTCTGTGCTGCCATCAGCGTGCTCTTTGTGTATGACGCCGGCGATATCCGCATCAGCAGAACCCAATCCAAACGCACAACATGAATAAAAGGATCTTCCCCTTTTTTATTTTTTACTTTTTATTTTTTACTTTCCCATCCCATGCCCAGTCCGGACTCAAAATCTACCCGGAAAACTGGTTCACCGGAATGAAAAATCCGGACCTGCAGCTGATGATCCATGGAAGAGGCATCGCGGGTTCGCAGGTTACTCTTGATAAATCTTATCCGGGCATCAGTCTGAAAGCCACCCATCGCGTTAAAAATCCGAACTATCTTTTTGTGGACCTCGTGATAGAGCCGCAGGCGAAGCCCGGTATCCTGAAACTTTCATTCCGGAACGGGAAATCGATACAGCACAGGGAATATCCGCTGCTGGAGAAAACAGCGGGTAATGGTAGCCGTTATGCCCGGGGCATTCATGCCAGTGATTTTATTTACCTGATCATGCCCGACCGTTTCAGCAACGGCGATCCGTCCAATGATCGCTTTAATGATTTACGCGATACCGTCTGTGACCGCAAAAACCCGCTGGCGCGCCACGGCGGCGACCTGCAGGGGGTCATCAACCACCTGGACTATATCCGTGGGCTCGGCGTAACCGCCATCTGGCTTTGCCCGGTAATAGAGAACGATATGCCTTTGCAGAAAGAGCCTTCGGGCGAACTCAGCGGATATCACGGATACTGGTTCACGGATCATTACCAGATCGATAAGCGATTCGGAGGGAAGGAAGCCTATCTCCGCTTCGTTCAGTCGGCGCATGCAAAAGGACTGAAAGTAATACAGGATGCAGTATACAATCATATCGGTGAAACACACTGGTGGATGAATGACCTGCCGGCGGATGACTGGATCAACCAATGGCCCGCATATCAGAATACCAATCACCGCGAAGAAGCGATGTTTGATCCGCATGGTTCAGCAAAGGACAAAAAAATCATGGAGGCCGGATGGTTTGTGCCCCATCTGCCGGATCTGAATCTAAAAAATAAACAGCTCGCCACTTTCCTGATTCAAAATGCTATCTGGATGACGGAAACCTTTCAGATCGACGGCTGGCGGGTGGACACCTATAAATACTGCGATGAACATTTTCTTAACCGGCTGAATGACGCACTGGCTAAGGAGTTTCCGGCACTGACTTCCTTTGGAGAAGCCTGGGTGGGCGCAGTGCCCGCGAGCGCTTATTTCTGCCGGAATAATCTGAATATTCCCTTTAAGCATAATCTGCTGGGTGTAACGGATTTCCCCGTCAGCTTCGCCATGCTGAATCTGATCCGGAAGGAGAGCAATGGGCCGGCAGCAGCGAACGGACTGTATACAACGCTTGCCCAGGATATGCTTTATCAGAATCCGATGCACAATTGCATTTTTCTCGATAATCACGACATGAACCGGGTTTATTCCGAAACAGGAGAAGATCCCGCCCGTTTTAAAATGGGAATGGGTTTACTGCTCACCCTGCGGGGGATACCGGAATTATATTATGGTACGGAAATCCTGATGAAAAATTTTAAGAACCCTTCCGATGCCATGGTGAGGGAAGACTTTCCGGGAGGCTTTCCCGGAGATCCGGTAAATAAATTTGAACGCAGTGGCAGGACGGACCCGGAAAACCAGGCATACGATTATATTTCGAAACTGGCTGCATTCCGGAAAACTTCCTCAGCGCTCGGCAGCGGGGCGCTCATGCAATATATTCCGGCGAACGGATTGTATGTCTATTTCCGGTACGACGAAAAACAAACCATCCTTTGCGCAGTAAATACGGATGAGATGGAACGAACCCTTGATTTCAACGATTATTCTGAAAGAACAAAGGGTTTTGCCAGTGCAACGGATGTCATGAGCGGCATAACCGTGGAGACCGGGAACAATATGAAAATTCCGGCCGGAAAAATGGTCATTCTGGAATTGAAAAAACCCATTGACAAAAAATAAGATCGTACATTTAGGAAGAGGGAAAGCATGTGATCACCAGCTACGAACATACCCATTTTGTCGATTCCACGAAACCCGTGTGGAACTACTCCCTTTTTTCCGATTCGGACATCCGGAATTTCCAGCAGGGCACCCATTACCGCTTGTATGAGATTTTCGGTTCCCATTTCCGTAAAGTTCTGGATACCGAAGGATATTATTTCTCCGTTTGGGCGCCCAATGCAACTTATGTTTCCGTGATCGGGAATTTTAATCACTGGGATCCCGCAAAACATCCTTTGTTCGTGCGATTGGAAAAATCCGGTATCTGGGAAGGATTTATTCCGGATCTCCCAAAGGGTGAAGTGTATAAATATCATATCCGCGGATTTAATAACCAGGAAACGGTGAAAGGAGATCCCTTTGCGAACTTCTGGGAGAAACGTCCGAAGACCGCTTCCATTACCTGGGAACTAGACTACCGCTGGAAGGATCAGGAATGGATGCAAACGAGGAAAACGCACAATGCGCTCGACAGGCCGTGGAGCGTTTATGAAGTGCATCTCGCGAGTTGGATGCGTCCGGACAAAAACGATGAAGAAACTTATAATACCTACGACCAGATCCGCGACAGCCTTGTACCTTATGTGAAAGAAATGGGTTTCACTCATGTAGAACTCATGCCCGTAATGGAATTCCCCTTCGATGGCAGCTGGGGATATCAGGGCGCCGGTTATTTTGCGCCCACTTCCCGCTTCGGGGATCCGCAGTCTTTTATGACCCTGGTGGATGCTTTTCATGCTGCCGGCATCGGTGTGCTGCTGGATTGGGTCCCTTCTCATTTTCCTTACGATGCACATGGCTTATTCATGTTCGACGGAACGAATACCTATGAATATGCTGACATGCGCAAAGGATACCACCCGGACTGGAACAGTTATATTTTTAATTATAAAAGGGGAGAGGTCAAGTCCTTCTTAATCAGCAGCGGAAGATTCTGGTGCGATAAGTTTCATGCAGACGGACTTCGCGTGGATGCGGTTAGCTCCATGCTGAAATTAAATTATTCCCGTACAAAAGATCAGTGGGAACCCAACGAATACGGTGGTGACGGGAATATCGAAGCCATTGCCTTCATCAAAGATCTGAACGAAACGCTATTCCGCGATTTTCCGGATATCCAGACCATCGCGGAAGAAGCTACTGACTGGCCCGGCATCAGTAAACCCACTTTTGCCGGCGGCCTGGGATTCGGGATGAAATGGATGATGGGCTGGATGCATGATACGCTGGACTATTTTAAGGCCGATCCCCTGTTCCGTAAATCGCTTCAGGATAAGTTCACTTTCAGCATGATGTATTATTACGATGAAAACTTTATGCTGCCTTTAAGTCATGATGAAGTGGTCCACGGCAAATCGCCCATGCTGTATAAGATGCCCGGCGATGACTGGCAGAAATTCGCCAACCTCCGGTTGATGTATTCCTATATGTTCACCCACCCAGGAGGCAAACTGCTATTTATGGGAGATGAATTCGGAGCAACGGCTGAATGGAATTATAAAAGTGAACTGCAATGGAACCTGCTGCAATTTGATTCCCACCGTCAATTGAAAGATTGTGTGCGGGATTTGAATTTGCTCCTGCGGAGCGAACCTGCATTGTATGAAAATCAGTTCAGTCAGGATGGCTTCGAATGGATAGACCTGAATCATCGCGAAGAATCCGTCATTGTATTCAGCAGAAAAGGGAAACTTCCGGAAAACGACCTGCTTATTATTCTTAATATGACGCCAACGGTAAGAAGAAACTGGAAGATTTATGCCAACGGCAAACCCGGATGGAAGGAAATTTTCAACAGCGATCAGAAAAAATACTGGGGTACCGGAGATACAGGCAATCCCAGCCCCATAACAACCCTGGTGGATAAAAACCAAAACCGCTACGAAATAAACATTCATCTGCCCCCGTTAGGGGCCATAGTGCTGAAATAAACCCGGGTTCAGCAGGCCGGTCCGTTTTTTGAGGTAAATCCGTATATTGAAAATGATGCGTTATTTAAAAAACCCATTGCTGTTTTTGTTCTTCTTTAGCTTTTTGTGCAAGGCCAGGGCACAATCGGCCGACAGTTCCCGCTATTTTTACCTGAAGGCCATGGAAGAAAAATCAAATCGTTTGTACCAGCCGGCATACATTGATTTTCTGCATTCCCTGGAATACGACTCCCTGAATGCGGATGCATTACGGGAGACCGGGCTAACCGCGGTTGAATTAAGAAAATATGAAAATGCAATCGTCGCATTTGAAAAACTCGCTGCTGTCCGGAAAAAAGATACAACGGCGGTCAGCCAGCTGGCCGTTTTGTATTTCTGGACCCATCGCTGGGAAAAAGCCGTGGCCTTCGCCACACTGGCCAATCAGCTTCATACCGGACAAAACAATTATTATATTCTCGGAAAGAGTTACTATGAAATGGAAGACTACGGACATGCCTTCAGCTACCTGCCCGTTGCCGCAACCGCAGATCCAAAAAATGCAGAGATACCATATCTCATTGCACGGGCCTATGTGGACATGAATAATTATAAACCGGCCATTCCTTATTTCCAGAAAGCTATTTCGCTGGATTCTTCAAAAGCACAGTGGATCTACGAATGCGCACTGGTATTCGCCACGATTTATAACGACAAATCGGCCATTGAATATTATGAAATTGCCGCAGCCAAAGGATATAAAAAGGATAATGACTTTTACCAGAACCTGGCGGATTCTTATATCGCCGCAGGACAGGCGGAAAAAGGATTAAAAATTCTACAGGAGCTGGTCATCAAAAAACCCGCAGACCTGGAATTGTTAAACAGTCTGGGCTTCACCAGTTATAAAATGAAAAAATATGATGAAGCCATTGAATACTGGGACAGAATTCTCTCGTATGACAAGCAAAATGGCCGCGCCCTTTACATGATCGGAATGGCCTACCAGAAAAAAGGGGATACCGAAAAGGGAAAGGCGCTCTGCGATAAAGCCATCGCCCTGGATCCTTCACTAAAAAGTCTCAAACAGGAGATTAAGATGGAACAGTGACTGGCAGCTGCTTTTCATTTTAACTCTTGCATCTTTATCCGTTTCATCTTGAGGAGCCAAACTGGCACCTCAAGATATATCCCTTTCTCCTGCCTACCGGCCTTTCAATACTACCTTTCGGGTATATTTTCCCTTTAATTTAACCGATATTTTTATTGCCTGATTTTAATATTATGGCAAGAAAGACAAATGACCGTATAGTTCCGGACGAAGTGGTAACAGGCAAAATTTTTTACATCAGGAAACACAAAGTTTTGCTTGATGAGGATCTGGCAGAACTATACGAAGTAGAAACCAAGCAGCTTAAAAGACAGGTAAGAAGAAATGCAGACAGGTTTCCGGCAGATTTCATGTTTGTATTAACAAAAAAAGAGAATGATAACTTGAGGAGCCAAACTGGCGCCTCAAGATGAGGCGGTTCGCGGTTTCTTCCCATGGCATTCACAGAACAGGGCGTATAAAACAACTACTGATACCCGCCGGGCAGGTAAACAGAAGAAGAATTGGATTTCGGAGTATGAATGAGCGGGAATAGATTTAAGATTGTTCTTCCAGAACCGATATCAGTTCAACAATGCCCTCCGTAGCCGGCTTTTCAATTTTTGTGAGATTATATATTTCCGGGGTATACGGAATTTTTTTATCCAGGATGAATTTGGGAACCTGCGAACCGGCATAATGAATCAGTCCGGCTGCCGGATATACAAGCAGAGAGGTACCGACTACAACAAAAATATCGGCGTTATTTACTATCCGTGCAGCCGGTTCGATCAGGGGAACCGCTTCCTCAAACCAAACAATGTGGGGACGAAGTTGTCCGCCATCGGCAGCCAGATCGCCCAATCGAATATCCTCCCTGATTTCATAAACCAGTTCATCATTCATTTCACTGCGCATCTTAAAAATCTGGCCATGCAGATGCAGTACCTTGGAAGATCCTGCTCTTTCGTGCAGATCATCAATATTCTGGGTGATGATCTGTACATCAAAAAGCGACTCCAGCCGGGCGAGTCCCAAATGGGCAGCATTGGGCTGGGCATCCTTTACATCCCGGCGCCGCATATTATAAAAATCAAGCACCATTCCCGGATCCTTTTTCCAGGCACCGGGAGTTGCTACCTGCGTTACATCATATCCTTCCCATAATCCATCACTGTCGCGAAACGTTTTCAGGCCGCTTTCCGCGCTTATCCCTGCGCCTGTAAGAACAACCAGTTTCTTTTTACCTGTTCCCATTTTAGATATTCCACTTTATACAAAAATAATCGGATTCGCGATTCAAATCTGGGCTCCTGAAATTAAAAAAAAAACCAGGCTGAGGTTTTAAATTTATATTCGTAAAAAGACTTTGGATCAACGCATAGCCCATATTGCAATCGTAGTAAAAGATTACGATGAAGCCATAGAATTCTATACCCGGAAATTAAAATTCAATCTGATTGAAGATACGCGGCTGACAGATACCAAAAGATGGGTGCTGCTCTCTCCTCCGGGATCCGGATCCTGCCATTTATTACTGGCAAGAGCGGCCAGTGAAGAGCAATCCTCCAGAATAGGGAATCAGACAGGCGGCAGAGTTTTTTTATTTTTATATACGGACGACTTCTACCGGGATTATCACCGCATGCGGGAAGAAGAAATCCGCTTTATCCGTGAACCTGCTGTTGAACCTTACGGAATTGTCGCTGTTTTTCAGGATCTATATGGGAATTTATGGGATCTGATCCAACCTGTCGAATAATATCATTAAGCACGCCCGAACCGGCAAAGTGCAAATATCGGCACAGGCAAAAATGTGCGCCTTACATCCTCTCCGGCACACGGATTCCCAAAATGCCCATGGAAGATCTCAACACGATCGCCGTCAGTCGGCATATCCGCAGGCGCAGTTGTCTTTTACCTTCCGATTCTGCGCGGCCAACAGAGTGTTCCGCATAGAAGGAATTAAAGATTTTAGCGAGACTGAATGCATAATTTGCCACCAGCGAAGGATT
>Ga0157370_10001107_pt1 | contig 33777 bp, 26 predicted proteins | sample C35metaG_FD_113463 | JGI IMG/M metagenome (GOLD analysis project Ga0157370, IMG submission 113463) | Corn rhizosphere microbial communities from Kellogg Biological Station, Michigan, USA - C3-5 metaG | ecosystem: Host-associated > Plants > Roots > Rhizosphere > Soil | place: USA: Michigan... | reverse complement strand
TGCCGCTTGGTGGCAGCGTATGCGCGCCGCGCCGCACGCATACGATCTCTTTCATCTGATGCGCTGGCTCGATGCGGCATCGGGCAGCGAGTTGCCGCTCGGTCACGCGGTGCGCCTGCGGGACGAACCGGTGCGATTCGGCCAGCAACCTTCGCTCGCCTTTGCGCCGGCGATGGTGGCCTCTGTGCATGAGTGCGATGAAACCGTGCCGCGCGTTGCCATTCACGGATTCGGGCTCTTCGGCCCGAACGGGCCCCTGCCGTTGCACCTGACCGAGTACGCACGCGAGCGCGCCACGGCGTTCGACGATCCGGCTTTCGCGGCCTTTGCCGATCTTTTTCATCATCGGCTCATCGTCCTCTTCTACCGCGCGTGGGCCGATGCGCAGCCTGCCGTCAGTCTCGACCGGCCGGCACAAGCGCGGTTCGATGGGCATGTCGGCAGTCTGATCGGTCGAGGTGCGAGCCCGCATACGAACCCGTATCGCCCCGCGCTTCACGCGCAGTATTTCCAGGCCGGACATCTGGTGCGGCATACCCGCAACCCCGAAGGCCTGATACAGATCCTGCGGCGATATTTCGGCGTGCCCGTGCGCATCGTCGAGCATGTGCCGCGCTGGGTGCGGCTGGCGCCGGAGCAATGCTGCGCGATTCGCGCGACGGCTCGCACTCAGCCGCTCGGCGCAGCGGTGCTCGGCCGGGCGGTGCGCGACGGCCAGTCGCACTTTCGGTTGGTGCTCGGCCCGCTTTCGCTTGCCCAGTACCGGCTGTTCCTGCCCGGCGGCGAGTGGGCGCATCGGCTGGCCGAGTGGGTGCGCGAGTACCTCGGGATCGAATTCGCCTGGGACGTGCAGCTCGAGCTCGCTCACGACGAAGTCCCGGCGCTGGCTCTGGGCGATGCGCATGGACTCGGGCGAAGCGCCTGGGTCGGCCGCAGGATGACGACGAGTCCGGCGCGCGACCTCGTGCTCGATCCGGCTGCGCGGCGCGCCCGGCCCGATGCAAGCTCCGTGGGCCGGCGGGCGACGCGGCCTGCGCCCGGCGGCGCGCGCCCCGATGTGGATGCCTTTTCCTCCCACCACAGTCTTGATGGAGACGCCATTGTCTGAAATCGGTCGTGTCGCCCTGTTCGGGAAACTGAACCCATTCCTCTATCGAGCGCTGGAGCAGGCCACCGCATTCTGCCGGCTACGGGGCAATCCGTATGTCGAGCTTGTCCACTGGCTGCACCAGATCCTGCAGCAGCCAAACAGCGATCTGCACCGCGTGCTGCAGCGTTTCGACATCGAGCCGGTCCGCATCGAGCAAGGGCTCATGGCCGCGCTCGATCGCTTGCCGCGCGGCGCCGGCTCCGTTTCGGACTTCTCAGGGCATGTCGACGAAGCGGTCGAGCGCGCGTGGGTGTATGCGACGCTTCGCTACGACGCGACGCGCATCCGCGGCGCGGTCCTGCTGCTCGGCATGCTGAAGACGCCAGGTCTCGCCAACGTGCTTTTTGCGGTCGCCCGCGAGTTCGGGCGGATCGCACCCGACGTCCTGGCCGACGAGCTGGAGCAGATCGTCGCGGGCTCGCCCGAGACGGCCGGCGAGGACTATGCCGCGGCGCCCGACGTCGAGGCACAAAAGCGAAGCGAAGGCACCGCATTGAGCCGCTTTGCGATCGATCTGACGGCTCGGGCGAAAGCGGGCGAGATCGATCCTGTCGTCGGGCGCGACAGCGAGATCCGGCAGGTCGTCGACATTCTGTTGCGCAGGCGTCAGAACAACCCCTTGCTCGCAGGCGAGGCCGGAGTCGGCAAGACCGCGGTCGCGGAGGGGTTCGCATTGCGCATCGTCGCCGGCGAAGTGCCCCCGCCGCTGCGCGACGTGACGCTGTATATGCTCGACATCGGCCTGTTGCAGGCCGGCGCCAGCGTCAAAGGCGAATTCGAACGCCGGCTGCGCGAGGTGATCGACGAAGTCATGTCGAGCGCGCGTCCCATCATCCTCTTCATCGACGAAGTGCATACGCTGATCGGTGCGGGCGGTACGGCCGGCACCGGCGATGCGGCGAATTTGCTGAAGCCCGCACTCGCGCGCGGACATCTGCGCACGATCGGCGCGACGACCTGGTCGGAGTACAAGAAATACATCGAGGCCGACCCCGCGCTGTCGCGTCGTTTCCAGGTCGTGCAGGTGCACGAGCCGAACGAGGCGGCCGCATTGCGGATGCTGCGCGGGCTCGCGCAGCGGATGGAGGCGCACCATCGCGTGCTCGTGCTCGACGAAGCGCTCGATGCCGCCGTGACGTTGTCGCACCGCTACATTCCCGCGCGACAGTTGCCCGACAAAGCGATCAGCCTGCTGGACACCGCATGTGCACGTGTGTCGGTCAGTCAGCACGGTGTGCCGGCGCCGCTGGAAGACGCACGGTCGCGCATCGAGGGTCTGCGCGCCGAGCGGGGACTGCTCGAGCGCGAACGCACGCTGGGCATGGCGGACGCGGTCCGCCTCGACGAGATCGAGGCGTCGCTCGCTCGCGAGGCCGAAACGCTCACGCAGTTGGAGGAGCGCTGGTCGGCCGAGCGAGCGGCGATCGAGCGAGTCGTCGGTTTGCGGGCCGAGCTGCTGAGCCAAGATGCCGAAGGTGCGGCGGCTGCGGCGGGTGGGTCCGACGCATCCGATCTGGCCGACCAACAGCGACGACTCTCGTCCGCGCTGCGCGATCTGGCTCAATTGCAAGGCGAGAGTCCCCTCGTGCTTGCCTCGGTAGACACGCATGCGGTCGCTTCGGTGGTGGCGGACTGGACCGGGATTCCGGTGGGCCGCATGGTCAAGAATGAAACGGAAGCGGTGCTCAAGCTGGGCGATACGCTCAACGAGCGCGTCATCGGGCAGGTTCACGCACTGGAAACCATCGCGCGGCGCATCCAGACCGCGCGCGCGCGGCTCGACGATCCAGTCAAGCCGCATGGCGTCTTTCTGCTGTGCGGACCGTCGGGAGTCGGCAAGACCGAGACGGCGCTCGCGCTCGCGGACACGCTCTATGGCGGCGAGCACAACCTCGTCACGATCAACATGAGCGAGTTCCAGGAGGCCCACACCGTCTCGACGCTCAAGGGCGCGCCGCCCGGTTATGTCGGCTATGGCGAGGGCGGCGTGCTGACCGAGGCCGTTCGGCGCCGGCCGCACAGCGTGGTGTTGCTCGACGAAGTGGAAAAGGCGCATCGCGATGTCCACGAAATTTTCTTTCAGGTCTTCGACAAGGGCCGGATGGAAGACGGCGAGGGTCGTTTCATCGACTTCCGCAACACAGTGCTGATCCTTACCTCGAATGTCGGCTCGGAACGGGTCATGCAGCTGTGCCGCGACCCCGAGCGGTTGCCGGATCCGCAAGCACTGACCGACGCACTGCGTGCGCCGCTGCTCGACGTTTTCCCCGCAGCGCTGCTGGGCCGCCTGACCGTCGTGCCTTACTACCCGCTCACCGACGCGATGCTCGCGCGGATCGTCGAGTTGCAGCTTCGACGCATCGAGCGCCGCGTCGAGACTCAGCATCGCATTCTCCTGACGTGCGCGCCGTCGGTTACGGCGCTGATCGTCGAACGCTGCCGCGAGATCGAATCGGGCGGCCGAATGGTCGATGCAATCTTGACTCACACGCTCTTGCCGCGCATCAGCCAGGCACTGCTGCGGGCGACGATCGACGGCCGCGTGCTCGCGGCGATCGAGGTCGATGCGGAAGACGGCCAGTTCGTCTATCGCTTCGACGACGCTTCTTTTTGAATTGGGAGGTAGCAATGAACGGAACATGGAGCTTCGGCAATCAGCGCGGCCTGGGCAAGCTGCCGGGCGGCAACGCCGATTGCGGTCAGCATGCCGCCGGCGGCGTGGCGGGGGGCTACACGGTCGGATCGATCGATCCTTATGGAGGCGGCGATCAGCCATTGGCGGCGCGCACGCCGTTGCAGTTCGATCCCGCGCACGGCCTTATAGACGGTTTTTTCAGGATCGCCAACATCCCCGCTCACGCACAAGCGGTCGCTTACGTGAACTTCCAGACCGGTGCATTTCATTACGCGAGGATCACAGGCCAGGGACTGACACAAACGGACGCCAACCAGGCACAAGCGCCCGGCATGGGCGGAACGTTTCAGCGTTTCGGGCGTGGGCCGAACGGAACGGTGTCGCTCGACAATCTCGTCGCGCAACGCGGTGTGCAGCCCATACAGGCGATGCCCGATCCCAATGCCTTCGTCAACTATTGCGGTCAGCACTACGACCTGCAAAACGGGCTCTTCTTTTTTTGCAAATTCAATTGAACGCCGCGACGCCGCTTACCAAGCGACGCTCGACGACCGGCACCGACTTCATTGCGCAACGAGAGAGTCTGCATGTCTCGGATTTTCACGCTCGATAGCCCGTTCGGGGATCAGTTGATCTTTCGCCGTCTGACGGGCAACGAAGGCCTGAGCGAGCCGTTCGAATTTACGCTCGATGCGTTGGCCCAGAGCCATAGCCTGCCGTTGCAGTCGCTGCTCGGCAAGCCTGTCACGATCGAGATCGAGGAGCAAGGTGGACGGCGGCGCCATCTGAACGGATTGATTGCGCGTGCACTGATGGGCGGCCGCGAGGCCGACCGGCACTACCGGTACGAGCTCACGCTGCGTCCGTGGCTGTGGCTCGCCACGCGCCGTGCCGACTGCCGGATATTCCAGCTCAAGAGCACGCCGCAAATCGTGCAGGAGGTGCTCGCACCGTACGGGTTTCCGCTCGAAAACCGGCTGGCCTGTAGCTATCCGCCGCGCGAGTACTGCGTGCAGTACAACGAAACCGATGCGGCGTTCGTCTCGCGGCTGATGGAGTTCGAGGGCATCTACTATTACTTCGAACATGCGTCCGGCCGCCATACATTGGTGCTGAGCGATGCGCCGAGCGCGCATCGCCCGCTGCCAGGATACGAGTCGATTCCATTCATCGGGCCCGACCGGATCGCGATCGCCGATGAGGAGCATATCGCCGGATGGTGGCCCGCGCAGGAAATTCATTCGGGCCGGCATGAACTGAACGACTATGACTTCAAGAAGCCGCGCGCGGATCTGCTTGCGCGCCGGGCCGATCCGCTCGGCTACCGCCATGACGATCTTCCCGTGTTCGAGTGGCCGGGCGGCTATCTCGACGGTGCACAAGGTGAGCGCTACAGCCGTGTTCGTCTGGAAGAGCTGCAAGCGGAGCATGACCGCGCGAGCGGATACACGAATGCGCGCGCGATGGCGCCGGGCTATTTATTCAATTTGACGCGTTGTCCGCGGGCCGATCAGAATCGCGAGTACCTCGTCGTGCGGTGCCGCTACCTGTTTCAGGAAAACGCCTACGCGACAAAAAGCGGCGATAGCGAGGTGACGCACGAGACGCAGTTCATCGCGCAGCCTTCGAGCTTGCCGTATCGCGCACCGCGCCTCACGCCGAGACCGCGCACGAACGGCCCTCAAACGGCTGTGGTGACCGGGCCGGCCGGCGAGGAAATCTGGACCGACCAATACGGACGAGTGAAGCTGCAGTTCCACTGGGACCGCTATGGACGGCGCGACGAAAACTCGTCCTGTTGGGTGCGCGTATCGAACCCCTGGGCGGGCGGCGGCTTTGGGGGAATACAAATTCCGCGGGTCGGCGACGAAGTCGTCGTCGATTTCCTCAACGGCGATCCCGATCATCCGATGGTGACGGGGCGCGTCTACAACGCCGAGCGAATGCCGCCGTGGGGCTTGCCGGCCAGCGCGACGCAAAGCGGGTTGCTGTCGCGTTCGACGCCCGGCGGAACGGTCGCACATGCGAATGCACTGCGTTTCGAGGACCGCAAGGGCGCCGAGCAGTTGTGGATGCATGCCGAACGCAACTTCGATGCGGAGACCGAGCAGGACCACACGTTATCGATCGGACACGACCATACGCATTCGGTCGGAAACGACGAGACGATGCAGGTGACCAACAATCGGAAGCGAAGTGTCGGTCAGAACGAGACGGTGAGCATCGGGCAGCATCGCATGGCCACGATCGGCGGCAACGAGACGCATACGGTGGCAGGCAGCCGCCAGCGTGAAGTCGGACAGGCCGAAATGGTCAAGATCGGGACGGACCGCCACGCGACGATCGGCGGCAGTCATACGGAGACCGTCGTGCACAACAAGACCGCGACGATCGGCCAGCTTTATCACACCACCACTCGGCAGATGAAGACGACTGTCGCCGCCTCGCATATCGAGGAGATCGGCGAGCGGACATCGTCGATCGCACATGCGCATGTGGTCAACGTCGGTGCGGCACAGTCGGTCAACGTGGGCAGCAATCACACGATGACCGTGGGCAAACGGGTACTCGTGAGTGCGGGCGACGAACTCGCGCTCGTTTGCGGCAGCGCGAGCATCACGCTGAAGAACGATGGCACGATCCAGATCATCGGTGTGACCGTCGAGTCGGTCGGATCGAGCAGCCACAGCATTCGCGGCACGACGGTCACGTCGTCTGCAACGGGCGAGCACACGGTCGAGGGCGTCGTGTTGAAGCTGAATCCCTGAGAGACCGGCGCCCATGCAGAATTGGCAACCCACGAATCCGGTGGAACGCAGGTTCATGATTGCGCACGCCGATTGGCTGCGCTTTGCGAACGATCGCGATGCGCGGCTGATGATCTGGCAAACGAACGAAGCCGATGCACAGCTCGTGCGGCTTTATTTTCAGGCGCAAGAGGAGCTGTCGTGCGCGGTCATTCGCTTGCGCTCGGAGTATCTCGATGAAGCGCGCTATGCGTATGCGCTGACGAACGAGATCGTCCGGTTCTACGACAGTCGGCGAGATGCATCGAACGCACAGGGGATGCGAGCCGACTGGCAAGCTCCACCTTATCGGGGCACGGATCCGATCCTGCATTTGCTGAGCGTATCCGATAGCCTCATGCAGCGTCATCCGGACATTTTTCCGGCGCTGATCTTCGTGCTGGAGCCGGCGCAGATTCATGACGAATCGGCGTTTACGGGTTGGCTCGGGAAACTGCTATCGGTCTTGAAGACGGCGCCGCGGCTTGGCGAGCGCGTGCGATTCGTTTTGCCGCGCACGGGTGTCGAGTCGTTGGCGCCTCTGGCCGAGCGACATAGGGACGTGGTGCGCCTGGCGCGCGGACAGTACACGATGGCGAGCGTGCCACGCGAGTTGCTCGCGGAATCGGGCGAACGCGGAGCGAGCGGCCAGTTTCGGCGCCTTTTCGTGGAACTCGGCGAAACGGTCGGCTCAGGCGATCCGGCGACGCTCGAGCGGCTGCGCACACAGGCGCTCGAGATCTCCGAGCGTGAACGGTGGTTCGATCAATGTGCGGTCGTGCATTTGATCTCGGGTGCTGCGTATCTCAAGTGGCGCGACCACGCGCGAGCGATCGAGGCTTATCGGAGTGCGGCTCGAAGCGGCGGGCAGGCCGTGGAAGCCGGGCATCCGGCGGGCCACAAGCTCGTCGCCCACGGATTGTTCGGCGAGGCGAGTGTGCATTTGACGCAGAAGGCGTTCGCATTGGCAGCGTATTGCTATGAGCGCGCCGCAGCTTCGATGAGCGCAGCGAAGGACGCGCTGATGACGGTCGAAGCATGGCGCATGAGCGCAGTGTGCTGGGAGAGGGCGAGCGAGCACGAGCATGCGCTCGAGGCCGGTTTCAACGCGCTCGATGCCGGCCTGTCGATCGATGAATCGATGCGCGTGAACAGCAATTTGCGGCTCGTCGTCGAATGGATGGTGTCGCAGGTCGGTGCGTTCGATCGGCGTCGCGGCGAGTTGACCGAGAAAGTCGCTGCTTTGAGCGCAGGACGGTGAGCACGCTATGGGATTGCTCGCTGTCAAGCATATGGATCCTGTCGTCGGCGTGGACGTGCACGCCGTTATCGTAGCGCCGAGCCCGACGCCGGTATTTCTTCCCCACCCGCACGTCGGTTTCGTGCTCGATTTAAGGGAATACGTTTCCGCCGCAATGGGCGTGGTAGGCAGTATTGCGACGACGATCGTGCAAGAGAAAGCGATCGAATATCTGCAGGACCATCCCGATGTCGCACAACAGATCGACCAGGCGACGAACGTGGTGGGCGACAAACTGAACGACATCGAAAGCAACGCAATCGTCGCGGAGGGATTGAAGCTCGATGCGGATATCGCTCGCATGGAAGGCGCGGTTGCGAACGCATCGGGGGCTGGCGTGGGTGCGGGCGGTGGCGGCGGGCCGATCTTCGTCAACGGCTTCATGCGCACGACTGCGGGGACGCACTCGTTTCACGTGCCGGGACTGCATTTCCCGTTGGGCGAATCGTTTGCACCCGTGCCGCCCGCACCGCCCGAGCCGTCGAACGACGCCGAAGCCTACATGGGCAGCAGGACGGTGCTCGCGAACAACGATCCGATGTCGTTCATGGCACTGCCTGCGATGAGCTGCTGGTCGGTCGGCGAGGAGCCGATTGCCCACAACGGCGCGCACACGCAGCGAGAGTACCCCTCGATGCCGTCGTCGGTGATGCTGCCGATTCCGGTTGGCAGGCCTGTGTTGGTCGGCGGCCCGCCGGTGATGAATATGGCCGCGGCTGCGGCGGGGCTGTTCAAGGCGTTTCAAGGATCCAAATGGGCCTATGCGCTGGCCGACAAGCTGCATTTGAAGCCGGGGTTCCTGCGATGCACGGTGCTGCGCGCCGAGCCGGTGGATGTGACAACTGGTGAGGTCGTCGTTCAGCAGCGGGATTTCACTGTGTCCGGGCGATTACCGCTTGAATGGGAGCGGCATTACGCCAGTCACGACACATATCCCGGCGCGGTCGGGGTGGGATGGCAGACACCGGCCGATATCCGGCTCGAACTGATGTCGCACGGGGAGGGGATCGGTGCTGCTGCGTATTTTCCGGATCATGCGACAGCGTTCGATGCGTTGCCCGTGGCCGAAGGCTGGTCCGAGCGTGTCTATGACTGGCAGCACGGGCATGCGCTATACCGGTGCGGCGATCGGCTTACGCTGCGTACCCGGGGCGGCATCGAATACAGGTTCGATTTGCCACCGCGATGGCAGCAAATCGTGCCCATGCTTGAAGGCGGCGCGCGGCTGACGCTGCCCGTCGAGCGTATCGCCGATCTCAACGGCAACGCGTGGGTCTTCGAACGCGACGAGCGCGGACATGTTGTGCGTGTTGCCGAGTGGACCTGCGACGGGGCGACGGCTCGCACGATCGAATGCGATAGACGAGATTCAGGGTATGACCGGTTGAGCGGCGTCAAACACGCAGCCGGGATAACGGGATTGACTCTTATCGACGCTGATGGGGGCGCACACCTGCTTGTTACCTATGAGCATGATCGCGATGGCAATTTGAGTGCAGCGGTCGATGCGATGGCACATCCGCATCGCTTCGACTATGCGGATAACCATCGAATGGTCAGTCACACGAGCGCACGGGGCGTGTCGTTTTACTACCGTTACTGCGCCGGCGAGGATAGCGTGTGGCGTGTCGACCGCGCGTGGGGTGACGACGGCTTGTTCGATTACCGGTTCACGTACGATCGTGTACGGATGGAAACGAGGATTACCGATTCGCGTGGCCATACGTCGGTGCTGCAATTGAACGAGCGCGGCATCCCCGTGGCCGAGACCGATCCTCTCGGTGGAGTGACTTGTTATCGATATGATGCTCAGGGGCGCACGACTACGCGGATCGATCCGGCTGGCCACACGACCGCATGGGAATACGATCGATACGGCAATCTCGTTGCGCAGAGGCGGCCTGACGGAAGCGCAATTCGCACCGAATACGATACGGACCATCGCCCGTTGTGTGTGGCGTTGCCCGGCGGGCGTCAGTGGCACTACGAGTGGGATGAAAGGGGCAATCTGATCGCGCAAACCACGCCATCGGGTGCGACCTCGCGCTACGCGTATGACCCCTTTGGACAGCCGATTGCGCATACCGGGGCACGTGGGGCCATCACGCGGTTCGAATATGGCCGCGACGGCAGTCTCGCTGCGCTGACGGATGCGCTTGGCCATCGCACGCAGTATCGCAGCGATGCGCGGGGAAACCTCATCGAGATGATTGACGCGCTCGGGAAGGCGAGCCGTTGCGAATACGACCGCAATGGCAATTTGACGCGCGCGATCGAACCGGATGGGCGCGAGATGCATTGCGTCTATGACACAGACGGGAACCTGATTCGCTATCGCGATGCGGCAGGCCAAGTGACGGAGATGGAGTATTCGGCACTGGGACAGGTCAAGCGACGCGTTGCTGCAGACGGCACTGCCGTCGAATACAGGTACGACACGGAAGAGGAACTGGTCGGCGTCGTCAATGAACGCGGCGAGCTCTATGCGGTGCAGCGCGACGCATTGGGGCGGATCATCGCAGAGACGGACTATTGGGGGCAGACGCGGCGCTATCGGTATGGCATGGCGGGTGAATTGCTGGACAGTACGGACCCGCTGGGACAGGTTATCGAGTATCGCTATGACCGACTTGGTCGCATGATCGAGAAACGCTCGCCGCACTATGAGCGGGAGGACGGCGTGTGGGTGGAGCGCTTCGCATATGACCGTCACGGCGATCTGGTGCTTGCGGAGAACCCCTCTTGCCGAGTTGAGTTTCAATACGATGCTGATGCCCGAGTGATCGGAGAGCGGCAGGGTGACGATTTTACGATTGCCAGCGTTTACGACGCGGCCGGCAACCGAACGGAGCGAAAAACAACGTTTGTGTCGGGCGACCGTGTGGTCGGACATACGGTGCGCTATGCGTACGACGCATTGGACGCGGTCACGTCGATCCAGGTCGACGACGCGATGCCCTTTGTCCTCGAACGTGATGCGCTCGGGCAGATCACGGCCGAGCAACTTACTGCGGACTTGCGGCGCGAACTATCGTATGAGTCGGCAGGACGACTGACCTCGCAGCGGACGCTATTGGCTGGTACCGGCGCTTTGTTCTCGACCGAATATGCATATGGCGCAAACGGCGAATTGATTGCAAAGCAGGATTCACGCGGAGGTCTCGAGCGCTATGCGTATGATCCCGTGGGGCGAATCACTGCGCACATCGATCCAGCTGGCCAGGTCCATAGGTTCCTATACGACCCCGCTGGGGATTTGCTGAAGACGCATACCCGCGAGCGCCGCACGGTAGGCGCCGCCGATGCCCAATCGGGTGACACGTGGGTGCGTGACGGGGAATATGCGGATTGCTATTACGCGTACGACCGTACCGGGAATCTGGTCCGCCGGCAACAGGCTGAGCAGAACCTGACGCTCAAGTGGAATGCGCTTGGGCAACTCATGGAAACCGTGGCGACTCGGCCAACTGCGACACAAGCTCACCAGCCGGTTCGCATTCGGGCACTGTACGAATACGACCCGCTCCAACGTCGGGTGCGAAAGATTCTTCATGATTCTGCCGGCGGGGAAGCGCCTTCGCGCATGAGCAGGTTCTTCTGGGATGGCGACACGCTGGTGGGCGAGCATATCGGTGAGAACGGAGGCATCGACGTCGCAGCCCCACTGCGAAACGCGGGTAGCGGTGTCGGCTTCGCCGCGACGCATACATGGGAGTGGATCTATTACCCGGAGACATTCCGGCCGTTTTGCGCGGTGCATGGCAAACTGACGGAAACTGCGGTGCCTCAGTCCGCTGGACAACGGGCGCTCGCACCGGCGACGGTGTCTTTCTACCAATGCGATGTAAATGGAGCACCCTTGCGGATGCATGACGCAAGGGGGCTCGTCATGTGGGAGTCGTGTTACGGTTCCACAGGCGGGATTGAACGTTCCGCGGCTTCACGGATCCATCAACCGCTCCGCTTGCAGGGGCAGTATTGTGACGAAGAAACTGGACTGCACTATAACCGGTACAGGTACTATGATCCGGACATCGCATCGTTCATCAGCCAGGACCCTATCGGCTTGGCCGGTGGCGAAAATCTGTACAAGTTCGCGCCGAATATATTCGATTGGATCGATCCATTCGGATTGCGCAGGAAGTCTGCTCGTCTGAAATGTGTGGGAAGAACGCCGGGCAAGGGCAGCAAGACAGGACGTGCGGTGATAGCGAAGATGCGCAGCAAGGGGAAAATTATCGGCACGGGGCCGAACATGATGTACCAGGCATCGAATGGCCTGTGGCATCCGATAAGTACCGCAGACATGGCACACAAGCACGACGCCGTAGAGTACTGGAACAGGCGAGGTGGGTTCTTTGGGGCGAAGTCCGCGGAAGTACGGGCGTGGATGCTCGACCCGGACAACTACGTGTTGGACCATTTCTCGCTCAACCGGTCTGCCGGCGCGTTGCTGCCTCTCAATTACAAGAACCCACTTCATTTCATAGGGCCCTCTGAGCCGCCCGACTATCCATAGTCCCTTCGAGGTGCCCGACTGTGATTACCCAAGGATATAAAGATGCGAGATCTGATGACGGAAAACCCCGAACTGGCACAGGAGTTGATCAAGACGGTCGAACGTGCGAATGCACTTGATGAACGCGGCGAGGCCGTCGAGGCGCGCCGCATCTATATCGACGCATGGAGCCGTTTGCCTGCCCCGAAGCACGAATGGAGCCTGTTCGGCCAGTGGATACCAACTTGCTTGTTCAACAATAGTATGGAGTCGCGCGACTATGCCGAAGCCAGGGATTGGGCCAAAATCTCTTACCTGGGCCGCCCTATGGAAGACGATACTGCGTCCATGATGCAACTCGGAGCAGCAAATTATGAGCTGGGCGACATAGATGCGGCATTGGAATGGTTCGGCAAGGCATATGTGATCGGAGCACGGCGGGCTTTCGAAGGATTTTCGAAGAAATATTTGGATTTCTATTTGAAGAACGCTCGGCGCTGAGGCTGACCCAGCACGCGCGTGCCTCGAACTGAGCGGCATCCACGGTGCCGTGCGCGCGCGGGGCTCGCCTCCACCTGGTCGCCCCTTCCTTGAAGCCCATCCGACGCACATAGTCGGCAGGAAGACGCAGCGAAAGGCTATTACCCCATTTTTCTATCAGCAGATTCATCCCGCCCTTATCTCAGACTGCTCGAGGATCCAAGCTTGCGACTCTCGCATGAGCCCAGATCGGCGCATCGTCGCGCGGCGATTTTTCCGCCTCGTCCCTGATGTTCCCTTTGCGACTCGCCGATCCCATCCCATAATACGAATACGCGCGCGTCGAGGCGGCGCCGCGCCATCCAACGCGGGAGACGAGCGTGGGCGAATCGCCGGACGAAGCACAGGTGTTTCTCTCGACCTTGCGGCCGGAACCGCGCGACAGACAGGTCGCTCTCGCCGTGGTTCTGGTCTCGGCCGCGTTTTTCCTCGCCGCCGTACCGTTTGCAAAGGTCCAGCTCGCGAAGGTTTGGCCATTCATCCCAATCTACGAGTCCGCCCTAATCATCAGCGATTGGCTGACCGCGGCGCTTTTGATCGGCCAGTACAAGATTCTTCGCTCGCGCTCGCTGTTGGTGCTGGCGAGCGGCTACTTGCTGACGTCGTTGGCTGCGGTTGCGCACATGCTGACGTTTCCCGGGCTTTTTACGCCCGACGGATTGCTCGGCGCCGGTCCGCAAACTACAGCATGGCTTTACATGTTCTGGCACGCCGGTTTTCCGACGGCGGTCATCATCTATGCGCGGCAAGCGCCGCCTGAGCCATCGCCGGTGCGCGACACGACAGGCGGGTTGTTCGCGCCCGTCGCCAAATGCTGCCTCGTGATTCTGTTTGCCGTGGGTGGGGTGGTCGTCTTGACCACGGCAGGTCATGAGCGGCTGCCGCCGATTCTCGATCACGAGTTGTACACGCCCGCCTATATCAGCGCGATCGCCACGGTCGGTGCGTTGACGCTCGCCGCGCTTGTCACCGTTATTCGCCGCCGGCCCCGCTCGGTGCTCGACCTGTGGCTCATGGTCGTCCTGTGCGCCTGGCTTTTCGATATCGCGCTATCGGCGGCACTCAATCATCGCCGCTTCGACCTCGGGTTCTACGCCGGTCGCATCTATGGGCTGCTTGCCGCGAGCTTCGTGCTCGTGGCGCTCACCTTCGAAAACGTCAAGCTGTACGCGCGCGTCGTACGCGCCTTCGATCGCGAACGCGCCGAACGGCGCCTCGTGCAGCAGCGCACGGCGGAGCTGAACGAGGCCAAGGCGTTGCTTGAAAAGCGGGTTGCGGCGCGCACTGCGGCACTCGCCGCATCGAATCGCGATCTCATGCGCGAGGTCTCCGACCGCAAGCGTGCCGAGCACGCGCTCAGGCGGTCGCAGGCGGAGTTGCGAGAGCTTGCGGCGATCAGCTCATCGGCACGCGAGCAGGAAAAGCGCCGCATCGCGCGCGAGCTTCACGATGAGCTGGCGCAAACGCTTGCCACCCTGCGCCTCGAGATGGATCGATTCGGCGAACAACAAACGACCGCCAGCGGTTTGCCGCTGCCCAAGCTTGCCGACATGCGCTCGCTCGTCGACGAGGCGGTGACTTCGACGCGTCGCATCGCCTCGGATCTTAGACCGGCGATGTTGGACGATCTGGGTTTGGCGGCCGCCGTGCAATGGCTGACCGAGGCGTTCGAGCAACGGCACGGTATCGATTGCGAGCTCATTGTCGAGCCTGTCGATTTCGACCTCGACGAACCGTATGCGTCGACAGCGTATCGGATCGTGCAGGAATCGCTGACCAATGTCGCGCGGCACGCACAGGCGACGCGTGCGTGGGTCAGTCTTCTTCGCGAGAACGGGCAGGTAGTGTTGCGGGTCCGGGACAACGGTGTCGGCTTCGAGCCGCTGGTGCGGCGCAAGCCCACTTCGTTCGGCCTCGCAGGGTTACGCGAGCGGGCCTATCTCGTCGATGGCAAGCTCCGTATAGAAAGCGCGCCGGGGCGGGGCACAACGATCGAAGTGCGCATTCCGATGCCGGTGACGCAAGCGCGTGCCGAAACCTGAGCGGCGCGTGCGACGCTGCGCACTCCGCGGCATCTCAAGCGAGCGTAGGAATCTCGACGATCTTGTCCCACGCGAAGTGCGGGTTTTCGAGCCCGCGGGTGCGCCGGTCGAGATAGCCGCGCGGATTGCAGACGACTCGCGTGCCGTCGGTCACGTAGTCGAACGCCGTATGCGTGTGGCCATGAATCCACAGCGCCACCGGCTCGCGCACGAGCATGGGCAGATGGTTGATGAACCCGGCCGATGCGAGATCGTTGGCATAACGCTCAGCGAGGCTCGCGCGATGCGGTGCGTGATGGGTTACGACGATCGTCGTACCGTCGAACGGCTCGGCAAGCTCCTGCTCGAGCCAGGCGCGTGCGTGCCGGTGCAGCGCCAGCGCATCGTCCACCGTGAACAAGCGTGCAGGGCCATTGTTCGCGGCAGTATCGGTCGACCAGGCCACCTGTATCGGCCCACGGAAATCGAGCAACACTTTTTCGCAGGCGGCGAACGATGCGGCGAGCGCCGCTTCGCTTGCGCCGAAAAGTTCGAAATCGGTCCACAAGGTCGTGCCGAGCACGCGCCAGCGGCCGGAGGGGGCAACCCACACTGCATTGTTGAGATAGTGGAGGTTGTCGACGCTCGCGGCCGCATCGCGCATGGCCGTCTCCAGGGCGCCGAATTCGCCGTCGTAGTACTCGTGATTGCCCGGCACGTAGATGATGGGCGTATCGGGATCGAACGTCTGCGCGGCCCAGCGTATCCCTTCGGCGTGATTGTGAATGTCGCCGGCAAGCACGACGAGGTCCGCGTCGGCGTGCGGGATCGCTTCAGGCTCGTCGCATTCGAGGTGCAGATCTGACAGTACGCGGATTTTCACGGGATGCCTCTTGCGTTCTACGCTAGCGTAGCACCTTGCCGGGATTCATCAGGCCGAGCGGATCGAGCGCATGTTTCACCGCCCGCATGAGCGAGAGTTCGACCGGCGACTTGTAGTGCGCGGCTTCGTCCACTTTGAGCTGCCCGAGACCGTGTTCGGCGCTGATACTGCCATGATGGCGAGCCACGCTATCGTAGACAAGCCGGTTGATTGCCGCTTGATACCGGGCGAGAAAGGCCTTCGCATCTCCATCTTCGGGCGCCTGGACGTTGTAGTGCAGGTTGCCGTCGCCGAGGTGCCCGAACGTCACCATCCTCGCGCCGGGGATGGCAGCCGCAATCGCGGCGTCGGTTTCGGCGATGAACGTGCCGATGCGCGAGATCGGCACCGCGATGTCGTGCTTGATGTTCAGTCCTTCTTCGGCCTGTGCGAGCGGGATGTGTTCGCGCAATGCCCAGAACGCGCGCGACTGCGTGAGATTCTCCGCGACCACCGCATCTTCCACTAGACCGGCATCGAGCGCCGTTTCCATCATCTGCTCGAAGAGTCCGCGTGCGTGCGCTTCGCTTTCGCCGTCGGAGAGTTCGAGCAAGACCGTTTGCGGGTGCGACGCGTCGAACGGATAGCGAAGCTGAGGAAAGTGCTTGCCGACGAGCCGCAGGCAGAAATCGGACATCAGCTCGAAGCCTGTCAGCAACGCACCGGCGGTACTTCGCGCGAGCGAGAGGAATTCGAGCGCGGCGTCCGGCGATGCGAGCGCCGCGAGGGCGGTCACTTGCGCGGCGGGCAGCGGATGCAGCTTCATGACGGCCGCGGTGATGATCCCGAGCGTACCCTCCGAGCCGATGTAGAGGTCGCGCAAGTCGTAGCCGGTGTTGTCCTTGCGCAGGCCCCGCAGGCCGTTCCATATCTCGCCTTGGGGCGTGACGACCTCCAATCCCAGGCATAGCTCGCGCGCATTGCCGTACCGCAGCACGCCCGTGCCGCCGGCATTGGTCGACAGATTTCCGCCGATCGTGCAACTGCCCTCGGCCGCGAGACTGAGCGAGAACAGCCGGCCGGCTTCGCGCGCGCGGGCCTGTACGTCGGCCAGAATGACGCCGGCTTCGACCGTGATCGTGTCGTTTTGCGTATCGATCGCGCGCACACGCGTGAGACGAGTGAGGCTGATGACGGCCTGCTTGCCGCTCGTATCCGGCGTTGCACCGCCCGCAAGTCCCGTATTGCCGCCTTGCGGCACGAGCGCGATGCGGTGGGAGGCCGCAAGGCGCACGAGCGCCGCCACTTCTTCGGCCGTGCCCGGGCGCAGCACCGCGCAAGTCGCGCCCGAATAGCGCCGGCGCCAATCGCTCAGGTACGCGGCGGTGTCGTGCGATTCGGTAAGGACGTAAGCCTCGCCGATGGCTTGCCGGCAAGCGGCGACGAATTCGGAGGAAGAAGTGGAATCGCTCATGGTGACCTTTGCCTCGATTGGCGCGCTGCCTGCTTGAACGGCGCGACGTAAGCGAGCGCGCAAGCGAGAAACACGACCGACAATGCCGTTTCCAGCCAGCCCAGCATCGCTGAGCGTCCCGCATCGCTCATGCCTCGCACGATGCCTTCTGCGAAATAGAGCAGGATCAGCATCGACGCCCACTGCAACGTGTAAAGACGCCGGCGCAGCACGCCGGGCAGCGCGGCAGCGAGCGGCAGCGCCTTGAGCACGAGGGCCGAGCCGCCGGGGCGCAACGGCGCGAGCCAGCGCTCCCAGGCGAGCGTCAGCGCGATCAGCGCGACGAGCGCCACCGCTGCCCCGACGGCGTATGCGCCGTGCGCGCCCGCCGGTCCAGCCGCCGCTCGAGCCGATTTCTCGTCGGAAGGCGGAGCGCCGCTCATGGACGGCCGCCGAGCAGGGCCGCCGTTCGCGCGACGCGCGCGCCGAGTGCGGTGGCCAGCGTTTTCTCATGCGGCGAAAGCGACGATTCGCGGGCGCCCGCGCCGGACACGTGCGAGGCGCCATAGGGCGTACCGCCGCTTTGCGTCGCGGACAGCGCGCTTTCGGTATAAGGAATGCCCACGAGCAGCATGCCGTGATGCAAAAGCGGCAGCATCATCGAAAGCAGCGTCGTTTCCTGCCCGCCGTGCAGACTCCCCGTCGACGTGAAGACGCAAGCCGGTTTGCCGGCCAGCGCGCCGCTCAGCCATTGGGGCGTGGTGCCGTCGAGAAAATACTTGAGCGAGGCGGCCATATTGCCGAAGCGCGTCGGGGAACCGAGTGCGAGGCCCACGCATTCTTCGAGATCCCGCGGCTCGGCGTAAGGCGGGCCATCCGCAGGTATCGGCGGTTCGGTGGCTTCGCTGAGGGGCGAAACGCTTGGCACGGTGCGAATGCGAGCCTGCATGCCCGCGACGCTGTCGACGCCTTGCGCGATCGCGAGCGCCAATTCGCGGGTGGCGCCGTGCCGGCTGTAATAAAGTACGAGGATGTCTTTCATGGGACGCTTTTATGAGCGGCCTATTATAGGGGCATGAGAGTATTCGAGCGGCCGGTGGCGGGCGGACAGCCCGTGCCGGCGCCCCACGATGCGCCCCCCACGACGGAGAATTTCTTGCCGAAAAAATTGAGTGTCGATCTGAATACCGTCAAACGCCTCGCGCGATTTGCCGCCAAGCGCAGCAGCGAGGACCGCATTGCGCAGGTGGCCGGCAGCTTGACGTTCACGACGATGCTGGCGATCGTTCCGCTCGCCACGGTAGCGTTCGCGCTTTTTACGGCGTTTCCCATTTTTTCGACGTTTCAGGCTTCGCTGCAGACGTTCCTTGCCCAGCACTTGATGCCGGATCAGATCAACAGCCAGATCTTTCGCTACCTGAATCAGTTCGCCTCGAAAGCGAAGGGACTGACGACGGCGGGGATGATCGTGTTGTTCGTCACGTCCGTCATGACGATGATGACCGTCGAATCGGCCTTCAACCTCATATGGCGCGTGCCCAAACCGCGTCCGTTCGCACAGCGCGTGCTCGTCTACTGGGCGATCATCACGCTGGGACCGTTGCTGATCGGTGTGAGCTTGTCGATTACCTCGCACCTTTTCACGCAATCGAACTCGTTGGCGAACGGCTACGTCTCGCCGCTGATCGAATGGGCGCTTTCGGGGGCCGCGCTGCCGCTGACCGGGCTGGCCTTCACCATGCTCTACGTGTACCTGCCCAACTGCAGTGTGCAGTGGCGCGATGCCGTGGTGGGCGGGTTATGCGCCGCCATCGCGTTCGAACTCGCGAAGCGCGGCTTCGGCTTCTACGTCCGGCGCATCCCGACCTATACGGCGGTCTATGGCGCTTTCGCGACGGTGCCCATGTTCCTGATATGGGTTTATCTGAGCTGGTTTATCACGCTCGCGGGTGCGACGATCGTCTCGACGCTGCCCGCTATCCGCGCCGGCCAGTTCCACCGGCGCGACTACGCGGGCGGAGACCTGCTCGATGCGCTCGAGGTTCTCGCGCGCCTGAGCGATGCACGCGACCATGGCGCTGCGGGGCTGACGGTGATGGAACTGGCGCGCATGCTGCGGTGCGATCTGGATACGGCCACGCGGATCGTCGGCAAGCTGAGCCGCAATCAATGGATCGCGCGGCTGGCCGACGAAGGCGCGGATGGTCAGCCATGCTACGCGTTGCTCGTCAATCCGGCGCATATCACCGTGGCGCGGCTATTCGACGTTTTCGTGATCGATCGCACCGAGCTCGAATATCAGTTGCGGCTCGAGTCGACGCGCGTCGATGGCGATGCTTTACTCGCCGCGCTCGGCAACGACAGACTCGAGATTTCGCTTGCCACACTGGTTGCGGCGCGTGAGGCCCGTGAGGCATTTCACGCAGGCGCCTCGCGTGTGTTGTCCGGTTCGCCTCACCACGCCACCTGAGGGCGATTAGCGCCTAAAGCCGGATCTTGCCTGTGCAAATGTCCTTGAACATCACCCAGTCGCCCATCAGGCTGTAGAGCGGATGACTGAAGGTGGCGGGCCGGTTCTTTTCGAAGAAAAAGTGGCCGACCCAGGCGAACCCATATCCGCACACGAGTGCGCCCGGCAGCCAGAACCAGCTTCCCGTCGCGATGGCCATGGCGACGCAGCCGATTACACCTAGCGAGCCGATGAAATGCAGCCTTCGGCAAGTCGTGTTGCGATGCTCGCCGAGATAGAACGGGTAGAACTGCGCGAAGCTCGTAAAACGAGTCGCATGCGTGCCGTGAACCATGATAGCTACCTCCGCAACGATCAGGACGGTGGTAATGCCTGGAGCGGCCGCGCAAACGCGAAGAGCGCTTCCAGGGTCGCATCGGGTGCCTCGGACATCAATGCATGGCCGGCATCGAGCGTGACCGCTTCGAACTGCGCACCGGCCGCGGCAAGCGCTTCGACCAGTCCGCGCGCGGCCTTCGGTGGCGTCATCGCGTCCTTCGAACCGAGCACGAGCCGTACCGGGCAGCGCAGTTGCCCAGCGCGCTCCAGCCCTTCCGCGTAGCCGTTGCAGGCGGAAAAATCGGTGTGGAAGAGCCCCGGCTCGCCGGCCGCGGCCACGCGCTCCATCAGACGCTGGTTCACCCCGTGCAGCCAAAAACCGGGGCCTGGGCAGGACGGCTTGGCGGCAATCGTCGAATGCGACCAGCGATTGACGAGCGAGATGGCTTCCGCTTCCCGATGGAGCGCGGCGTCCAGCAATGCGTCGGAAACGGTCATCGGCACCGCGGTGGCGACGAGTGCCACGCGCGCGGCGCGGGTCGGATAGCGGCCGGCGAAATCGAGCGCGACGAGCGAGCCCATGCTGTGCCCAGCCACGAACGCCGATGTCACGCCCAGCGTGTCGAGGAACGCCGCGAGCCAATCGGCGAGCGCGCCGATGCTCTTGGCCGCCGGCCCGGCGCTGCGGCAGTGGCCCGGCAGATCGACGGCGAGCGCGTTGAAGCCGTGGTGCGCAAAGTACCGGCTCTGTAGCGCCCAGACGCTGTGGTCGTGCTGGGCGCCATGAACGAACACGGCGCTCGGCAGTGCTGGATCGAACGACCTGCCGCCGGTATAGGCATAAGCCGGTTTGCCCAAGACGTCGACGATCATGCCGACTCCTTTTTTGGCGCGCCACGGCCTGCATCGGGTCCCGAGCCGGACTTGCCGGCTGCCTTGAGCGCACGTTTGAGATCGTCGATGAGATCGTCCGGATCTTCCAGCCCGATCGACAGGCGAATGGTGCCTTCCCGGATACCCGCTGCCGCGAGCGCGGCGGCGTCCATGCGAAAGTGCGTCGTCGAAGCCGGATGAATCACGAGCGAGCGCACGTCGCCGACATTCGCGAGGTGGGAGAACAGTGTCAGGGCTTCGATGAAGCGCCGGCCGGCGGCGCGATCGCCGCGCAGATCGAAGCTGACCACGGCGCCCGCGCCGCGCGGCAGCAGGCGCTGCGCGAGCGCGTAGTCCGGATGCGAGGGCAGCTCCGGATAGGCAATCGATGCCACGCCCGCGTGCGAGGCCAGGAATTCGACGACCTTGCGCGTGTTGGCCACATGCCGGTCCATCCGCAGCGGCAGCGTTTCGATGCCCTGCAGCAGTTGCCACGCGGCTTGCGGGTGCAGCGTGGCGCCGAAGTCGCGCAGGCCTTCGCGGCGCGCGCGCAGCAAAAACGGCGCGACGGTGCTCTCTTCGGCGAAGACCATGCCATGGAAGCCGTCGTACGGCTCGGTGAATTCGGGAAAGCGGCCCGATGCGACGAAGTCGAAGGCGCCGCTGTCGACGAGTACCCCGCCGATCGTCGTGCCGTGTCCGCCCAGGAATTTGGTCGCCGAGTGATAGACGAAATCGGCGCCATGCTCGAACGGTTTGAGCAGGTAGGGCGTCGTGAACGTGGAGTCCACCAGCAGCGGCACTCGGTGCTCGTGCGCGAGATGCGCCAGCGTGGCAATGTCGAGCACGTCGAGGCCCGGATTGCCCAGTGTCTCGCCGAACAGGAGGCGGGTGTCGGGCCGCAGCGCGGCGCGCCAGGCATCGATATCGCGCGGCTCGACGAACGTCGTTTCGATGCCGAAACGCGGCAGCGTGTAGTGCAGCAGATTGTGCGAGCCGCCGTAAAGCGCGTTCGAGGCGACGATATGGGCGCCGGCGCCCATCAACGTGGCGATGGCCAGATGCAGGGCGGCTTGCCCGCTGGCCGTGCCGATCGCGCCCGCGCCGTTTTCGAGCGCGGCGACACGCTCTTCGAAAACGGCGACGGTCGGGTTGGAGATGCGCGAATAGACGTGCCCGGCGCGTTCCATATCGAACAGCGCCGCTGCGTGATCCGTGTCGCGGAATACGAACGCCGCGCTTTGATGGATGGGCGTGACGCGCGCGCCGGTTGTCGCATCGGGCGCGGCGCCGGCATGAACGGCGAGGGTGTCGAATCGGTTGGCGGACATCGGCGGCGACCGGACGCTCGTCCGGCAAGGGTGGCGTGACGGCCATCGTACCATCGCGGCGCGCCCGTTCAAGAGGCGGCGAGCGCGACCGTCCGCACGCGCCGGTGGCTGAAATCGGCGCGTGCGGCTTTCCTTTTAAGGGGCTTTCCGCTAGGATCGACCGATCAAACGAGGCTTTAACCGGAGGGGGCAAACCATGAAGGTCAGCGATATCTTGAAGGTGAAGGGCAATACGCTCTATACCGTTTCGCCCGATACGCCGCTCACAGCCGCGGTGACCACGATGGCGGAGCACGACATCGGTTCGCTCGTGATCATGGAGCATGGCGATCTGGTCGGCATGTTGACGTTTCGCGAAATCATCGTCACGTTGAACAAGAATGGCGGCACCGTAGGCTCCGGCATGATCCGCAAGGTGATGGACGACCACCCGCTCACGTGCACCCCCGAAACGGATGTCGACGAGGTGCGCCGGATGATGCTCGAACATCACGTGCGCTACCTGCCGGTGCTCGAGAACCGCACGTTGATGGGGGTCATTTCGTTTTACGACGTCGCCAAGGCGGTTGTCGAAGAACAGAGCTTCGAAAATCGTATGCTGAAGGCATACATCCGGGATTGGCCGGAAGAGGGCGAGTCGCGCGAATTGCGCTAAGGCGCTTCGGCGCCCGTTCGTCCGTTTCCGCTTCCCGCTTCCGTACGCATAGACGGCAACAAGACGCGCCCCGGTCTTGTTGCGTCGCACAACAAGCCGGCTGCGTTCTTTGAACGCGGCTTTTTTTTCGAATCGATGCGAGCCATCGTCCGATTTTCGCGACATCGCCTCGCCCTGCAGCCCGATCCATGAGCGAACGCCCGTTGACCATGGCGACCGATGCGCGCCGAGCCCCGCGTCACGAACATTCTCAGTTCGGTTTGCTCAAAGAGCGCCGTTTCGCCCCGTTTTTCTGGACGCAGTTTCTCGGGGCGCTGAATGACAACGTATTCAAAGTCGGCTTTACGTCGCTCGTGACGTACGAGACGGCGCGGTTTTCGGGTGTCGATGCAAAAACGGCCGCTTTTCTGATTTCGGCGATCTTCATTTTGCCGTTCGTCCTTTTTTCCGCAACGTCGGGGCAAATCGCTGATAAATACGATAAAGCGACGCTGACGCGCTTCGTCAAAACGTTCGAAATTGCGGTAATGCTGGTGGGCGCCGCCGGGTTCGCGCTTCATCATGCGGTGCTGCTGTACCTGTGCACGTTTCTGATGGGCGTGCATTCGACGTTGTTCGGCCCCGTCAAATATGCGTATTTACCCCAGCATCTCGATCAGCGGGAACTCGTCGGCGGAAACGGGCTCGTCGAAATGGGGACGTTCGTGGCCATTCTCATCGGCACGATCGTGGGCGGCGTTGCCGCAGCTTTCGCCACGCACGGCGCGCTCGTGCTCGCCGTCGTCTGCGTGGCCGTCGCCTGTGCCGGGCGGGCCATATCGAGTGCGGTTCCGGCAACACCGGCGCCTCAGCCCGATCTGCGCATCAATTGGAACCCGGTCACGGAGACGCTGCGCAATCTCGCACTGGCCCGCGAGAATCGAACGGTATTCCTGAGCCTGCTGGGTATTTCATGGCTCTGGTTTGTCGGCGCAACGTTTCTGACATCGTTCTTCAGCTTCGCCAAGGACGTGTTATCGGCCAATCCCGATGTCGTCACCGTTTTGCTCGCAACGTTCTCGCTCGGTATCGGCGGCGGCTCGTTGCTTTGCGAGCGGCTCTCGAACCGGCGCGTCGAAGTCGGTCTCGTACCGCTCGGCTCGATCGGCATGAGCGTTTTCGCCATCGACCTTTATTTTGCGAGCCACGCCTTGCCGAGCGCCGGACATCTGCTCGACGTCGCCCAGTTTCTGAGCCGCCCGGCGCACTGGCGTATCCTCGCGGACCTGTTCCTGCTCGCCATGTTCGGCGGTTTTTACAGCGTACCGCTCTATGCGCTGATTCAAAGCCGCAGCCAGCCCACGCATCGCGCGCGGATCATCGCGGCCAACAACATTCTCAATGCGCTCTTCATGGTGGTATCGGCGCTGATGGCTATAGCGTTGACATCGTTGGGCGTGCGCATCCCCGGTATCTTTCTGACGACGGCATTGCTCAACGCCGTGGTGGCCATTTACATCTATTCGCTCGTGCCCGAGTTCCTGCTGCGCTTCGTCGCGTGGGTGCTCGTGCATACCTTCTACCGGATTCGCCTCGTGCACGCGGAGCGTATTCCGGAGACAGGGCCGGCGGTGCTCGTCTGCAATCATGTGAGCTATGTCGATGCGCTCGTCATCATGGCCGGCAGCCCGCGGCCGATCCGCTTCGTCATGGATCACCGCATTTTCGAAACGCCGTTCGCGGGCTGGGTCTTTCGTCATGCGAAGGCCATTCCGATCGCTCCGACCCATGAGAACGCGGCGCTGCTCGAGCGCGCATACGACGCTTGTGCCGAGGCGCTTGCGCAAGGAGACCTCGTATGCATCTTTCCCGAAGGCAAGCTGACGGCCACCGGGGAGATCAACGCTTTTCGCCACGGTGTGACGCGCATCGTCGAGCGTACGCCCGTGCCGGTCATTCCCATGGCCCTGCGTGGGTTGTGGGGCAGCGTGTTCTCGCGGCACGCCGATGCGCGCTGGCCCCGGCCGCTGCGCAAGGGGATGACGAGCCGCCTGAGCCTGGCCGTTGGCGAGCCGATGGAGCCGTCAGCCGCGGCGCCCGAGGCGCTGCAGACCATCGTGACAGGCCTGCGGGGGCCGCGCAAATAAAACGTCGGGGCACGCGCGCGATGGCGGCGCCGCACGCGGTGCAAGGTTGCGCCGCGGGCAGGGCATAATATCGGTCTTTCCCGCATTTTTCGTAAGGCCACGTCCATGTCCGGCAACACTCTTGGCACGCTCTTCACCGTTACGACGTTCGGCGAATCGCATGGCCCGGCCATCGGCTGCGTCGTCGATGGCTGTCCGCCCGGCATGGCGCTGACCGAGGCCGATATCCAATTGGAGCTCGATCGCCGCAAGCCCGGCACGTCGCGGCATGTGACGCAACGCCATGAAGAGGACAAGGTCGAGATTCTGTCCGGCGTGTTCGAGGGCGTGACGACGGGCGCACCGATCGCACTGCTGATCCGCAATACCGACCAGCGCAGCAAGGACTACGGCAACATCGCCGAGACGTTCCGTCCCGGGCATGCCGATTACACCTATTGGCACAAGTATGGCGTGCGCGACTACCGCGGCGGTGGCCGCTCCTCGGCCCGTTTGACCGCGCCGACCGTCGCGGCCGGCGCGGTGGCGAAGAAATGGCTGCGCGAGCGGCTCGGCGTCGAAGTGTGCGGGTACATGAGCGCGCTCGGCGAAATCGACGTACCGTTCGTCGATTGGTCGCATGTGCGCGAGAATCCGTTCTTCGTCCCCAATGCCGACATCGTACCGAGGCTCGAGGAATACATGGATGCGCTGCGCAAAGAGGGCGATTCGATCGGCGCACGCATTAACGTCGTCGCTAGCGGTGTGCCCGTGGGTCTCGGCGAGCCGCTCTTCGACAGGCTCGATGCCGATATCGCGCATGCGATGATGGGCATCAATGCCGTGAAGGGCGTCGAGATCGGAGCGGGCTTCGCCAGTGTTGCGCAGCGCGGTTCCGAGCATGGCGACGAATTGACGCCCGCGGGATTTGTCGGCAATCGGGCCGGCGGCATTCTCGGCGGCATTTCGACGGGCCAGGATATTACGGTGTCGATCGCGATCAAGCCGACGTCGAGCATCCGCACGCCGCGCCGCTCGATCGATAAAGCAGGGCAGCCGGCTGTTGTCGAGACTTTCGGCCGGCACGACCCCTGTGTCGGTATTCGCGCCACGCCAATCGCCGAGGCGATGCTCGCGCTCGTGCTGATCGATCACGCGCTGCGTCATCGCGCGCAGTGCGGCGACGTGAGCGTCGCCACGCCGAAGATTGCGGCAAGCGCACCCTGATTGTCTGCCGGTCGTTCCCGGCGGGATTCGGCCGTGACAAAAGAAACGGGCGCGGGTCTCGATGGACCCGCGCCCGTTTTCATCTGTGCGGCACGAACATCGTCCGTGCCGCCTTACCGCGTCACATATTCGCGTAGTTGGGCCCGCCGCCGCCTTCGGGCGTGACCCAGACGATGTTTTGCGTCGGATCCTTGATGTCGCACGTCTTGCAATGCACGCAGTTCTGCGCATTGATGACGAGCCGGTCGCTCCCGTCGTCGTTTTTGACGAATTCGTACACCGCGGCGGGGCAGTACCGTCCCTCCGGCCCCGCGTAGGTATGCAGATTGACGTTCACTGGCACGGACGGATCTTTCAGCGTCAAATGCGCCGGCTGATTCTCTTCATGGTTCGTGTTCGACAGGAAGACTGACGAAAGCCGATCGAACGTGAGTTTGCCATCGGGCTTCGGATAAGCGATCGGAGCGCACTGCGCGGCGGGCTTGAGCATCTCGTGATCGCGGTGCTTGTGATGGAGCGTCCAAGGCACGTTGCCGCCGAAGAGCTTTTGCTCGATGCCGACCATCAGCGTGCCGAGATAGAGCCCCTTGCTCATCCACTGCTTGAAGTTGCGCGCGCGATTGAGTTCTTCGTGCAGCCATGAGGATTTGAATGCCTCCGGATAGGCGGCAAGCTCGTCACCGCTGCGCCCGGACTGCACGGCTTCGAAAGCGGCCTGCGCCGCGAGCATCCCGCTCTTGATGGCCGCATGACTTCCCTTGATGCGTGACGCATTGAGAAAGCCCGCGTCGTCGCCCACGAGCGCGCCGCCCGGAAAGACCAGCTTCGGCAACGACAGCAGGCCTCCTGCCGTGATTGCCCGCGCGCCGTAAGATACGCGCTTGCCGCCTTCGAGAAACGCGCGGATCGCCGGGTGCGTTTTGTACCGCTGGAACTCTTCGAACGGCGACAGATAGGGATTCGTATAACCGAGGCCGACGACAAAGCCCACGACCACCTGGTTGTTCTCGGCGTGATAGAGAAACGAGCCCCCGTAGGTTTGCGTGTCGAGCGGCCAGCCGGCCGTATGGATGACGAGCCCCGGCTGGTGCTTGGCCGGATCGATCTCCCAGAGCTCCTTGATGCCGATGCCGTAGACCTGCGGTTCGGCGTCTTTATTGAGCTCGAAGGTCTCCATCAGCTGGCGGCCGAGGTGGCCGCGCGCGCCTTCGCAAAAAAGCGTGTATTTGGCGTGCAACTCCATCCCGAGCTGAAAGTTCTCGGTGGGTTCGCCGTCCTTGCCGATGCCCATGTTGCCGGTGGCGACGCCTTTGACGGAGCCGTCGTCGTTGTAGAGCACCTCGGCCGCGGCGAAGCCGGGAAAAATCTCCACGCCGAGCGCTTCGGCCATCGTCCCGAGCCAGCGCGTCACGTTACCCAGGCTCACGACATAGTTGCCGTGGTTCTTGAAGTTCTCGGGCAAAGCCCAGTTCGGCGTCTTGACGGCCCCTTTTTCCGAGAGGAACAGAAAGCGGTCTTCGGTGACCGGTACGGTCAGCGGCGCGCCTTTTTCCTTCCAGTCGGGAATGAGTTCGGTCAGCGCGCGCGGGTCCATGACGGCGCCCGAGAGAATGTGCGCACCGATCTCGGAGCCTTTTTCCAGCACGCATACGCCAAGTTCGACGCCTTTTTCCTGCGCGAGCTGTTTGAGCCGGATGGCCGCCGAAAGTCCCGCGGGGCCGCCGCCCACGATCACGACGTCGTATTCCATCGATTCGCGCGGACCGTACTGCTCGACGAGACGCTCGGGGGTCATTGGGGCTCCTTAGCCGTTAGAATGCTTTTTTCGGGTTCGTATTGTCAGCGAACGAAGAGGGCGCTGCAACCGAATGAGTCAACATTAGCACGACCGTTCTATTTTTGTGATAGAGTGCCCCCTCTGTTGTCGGGCCGATATCGCGTGCGCGTCGCCGCAAACGTACAACCTAATCGATAAAGGGATCGACAATGGGCCGTTCGATCAATCTGGAAGGCAAAGTTGCGCTGATCACGGGCGCCTCGAGCGGGCTCGGCAAGCGTTTCGCGCTGGTGCTGTCGCAGGCCGGGGCGAAAGTGGTGTTGGCGAGCCGCCGCGTCGAGCGGCTCAAGGAGCTGCGGGCCGAGATCGAGGCGTCGGGCGGCGCCGCGCACGTCGTTTCGCTCGATGTGACGGACTATCAGAGCATCCGCTCGGCCGTCGCGCATGCGGAGACCGAGGCGGGCACGATCGACATTCTCGTGAACAATTCGGGCGTATCCACGACGCAAAAGCTCACCGAAGTCACGCCGGCGGATTTCGAATACGTATTCGATACGAATACGCGCGGTGCGTTTTTCGTGGCGCAGGAAGTGGCCAAGCGAATGATCATGCGTTGCGCGTCGGCCAATCACAAACCGCCGTATCGGATCGTCAATATCGCATCGGTCGCGGGTCTGCGTGTCTTGCCGCAGATCGGACTCTATTCGATGAGCAAGGCGGCGGTCGTGCAGATGACGCGTGCCATGGCGCTCGAATGGGGCCGCCACGGCATCAACGTGAACGCGATCTGCCCGGGCTACATCGACACGGAGATCAACCATCATCTCTGGTCGACCGATCACGGGCAAAAGCTGCTGTCGATGCTGCCGCGCAGGCGCGTCGGCCAGCCGGAGGACCTCGATGGCCTGCTGATGCTGCTTGCGGCGGACGAGTCGCAATTCATCAACGGCGCGGTGATCTCCGCCGACGACGGTTTCGCGCTGGCGTAAGCGACGAAGCGAATCGCATGACGCGTGCCGCGAAGACGCGCGCCAATATCCGACGTGCTCGATTTTTATTTTTGTTGAAAGAAGACGTGACGATGAGCGATGACCAACCCGTGTTCGAGATGTCGATGCCGATCCGCTGGGGCGACATGGACGCCTTCGGCCACGTCAACAACACCGTCTTTTTCCGCTACATGGAGCAGGTGCGGATCAGCTGGTTCGAAGCGCTCGGGCTTGTCGGCAACGCGCGGGACGGCCAAGGTCCGGTCGTCGTCAATGCGTCCATGGAGTTCTTGCGCCAGCTCCACTATCCGGGCGACGTCATTGGGCGCATGGCAGTGGCGCGCCCCGGCCGAAGCAGCTTCGACACCACATTCGAACTCGTGCGCGCCGACGACCCGAAGACCCTCTATGCACGCGGCAGTGCGCGTTGCGTCTGGATCGACTACGCAGCCGGCAAGTCGGTGCCGCTGCCCGAGCCCCTTCGGGAGCTGATCGAGCAGCACGCATCCGAAAAGGCGGCCTGAGCGGCGCTGCGCTTACTGGCCGAGTAGCCGCTGCAACAGCTCCGTTGCATTGCCGGTCCCGTATTTGCGCATGAGCCGCGCACGGTAGATATCGACGGTTCGCGAGCTGATGTCGAGCGCGCGGCCGATCTGCTTGCTCGTCTTGCCGGTCGCCAGCTGCGCCGCGACTTCCCGCTCGCGCGGTGTGAGTTCGACGGCCACGCGCCGCGTGGCGCTCAAATCCTCGAACGTCCAGACCCCGGCCGCGAGCGGCGCATGACGCTCGAGCGCGCGCCCCGTGACATGGCACCAGAACAGCTCGCCGTCCGCGCGCTTCATGATGCGATCGTCGGCGTAGCTGCCTTGTGCCGTCATGATGGGGGCGATGCGTTCGCCGATGCGCTCGAATTCATCGGGCGAAGGATAGAGCACCCGAAACGATTGGCCGATCAACGCCTGGCGATCGCACCGGAAGATTCGCGCCAGGGCGTCGTTGCAGTCTTCGATGACGCGATCTCGCGAGAGCACGAGTCCGAGCGGGGCGAGTTGAAAGGCGGTCTTGTAGTCGATTTGGGGCATGGTCTGCGAAGCGCTGCCGCGAAAGGCTGGGCGGGCCTTTCACCTATGTATTTTTGCGTATTGTGCCGCACGCGTCGGCCATCTTACCCTTTTGCCCATCGTGAGAGGCGCGAAGCGAGGCAGGCGAGAGCCCACGTCGACGCGGCCGCCAATCGACCATTGGCCCGCGGACGACTAGAATGCTCAAGCGTCGAGGCTTCGCGCGACGCATGCCGACACGGCTGCGTATCCGCCAATTCCAATCGTGGAAGGACAATGAGATGAACAAGGTTTATCCAAGCGCGTCCGCCGCACTCCAAGACATCGTGAAAGACGGGCAGACTTTTGCCGTGGGCGGCTTCGGCCTATGCGGCATTCCAGAGGCGCTCATCGCCGCGTTGCGGGACTCCGGCGTGAAGGGCCTTACCTGTATCAGCAACAATGCCGGCGTCGACGGCTTCGGCCTCGGCCTGCTGCTCGAGACGCGGCAGATCAAAAAGATGATTTCTTCCTACGTCGGCGAGAACAAGGAATTCGAGCGCCAGTACCTCGCAGGCGAACTCGAGCTCGAATTCACGCCGCAAGGTACGCTCGCCGAAAAGCTGCGTGCGGGCGGCGCGGGCATTCCGGCGTTCTACACGAACACCGGATACGGCACCATCATTGCCGAGGGTAAGGAAACGCGCCAGTTCGGTGAAAACTTCTATGTGCTCGAGCCTTCGCTGACGGCGGACGTGGCGCTCGTCAAGGCGTGGAAGGCGGACAAGTCCGGCAACCTCGTGTTCCGGCGCACCGCGCGCAACTTCAACCCCATGTGCGCGATGGCCGGCCGCATCACCGTGGCGGAAGTCGAAGAAATCGTCGACGTCGGCGCGCTCGATCCCGATGCGATCCACACCCCCGGCATTTTCGTGCAGCGCATCGTGCTCAATGCGCATCCGGAGAAACGCATCGAACAACGCGTCGTGCGCGCGAAGGGAGACTGACATGGCATGGACTCGTGAACAGATGGCTGCGCGCGCGGCGCAGGAGCTGCAGGACGGCTATTACGTGAATCTGGGCATCGGGTTGCCTACGCTCGTCGCCAACTACGTTCCGGCCGGCATCGAAGTGTGGCTGCAGTCGGAAAACGGTCTGCTCGGCATCGGCCCGTCGCCGACCGAGGACGAGATCGATCCCGATCTGATCAACGCCGGTAAGCAGACGATCACGACGTTGCCCGGTTCATCGATTTTCTCGTCGGCCGACTCGTTCGCGATGATTCGCGGCGGTCACATCAACTTGGCCATCCTCGGGGCGATGCAGGTCAGCAAGACCGGGGATCTCGCCAACTGGATGATTCCCGGCAAGATGATCAAGGGAATGGGCGGTGCCATGGATCTCGTGGCTGGCGTGAAACGTGTCGTGGTCTTGATGGAGCATGTCGCCAAGGGCGATCAGCACAAGATCCTCGAGAGCTGCACGCTGCCGCTCACCGGCGTCGGGGTGATCGATCGGATCATCACGGATCTGGGTGTGATCGATGTGACCCAACAGGGACTCAAGCTCGTCGAACTTGCCCCCGGCGTCAGCCTCGACGAAATCAAGGCCAAAACGGGGGCGCCGCTCGACGTAAGCGGCATTCACTGACGGCGTCGCACGCGCGGTCCGCGCGAGACGCAATGTGCCGGGCCCGTGCTGCGCCCGGCTTTTTTTCGAGGGTCGTTCCATGAGCTCGTCGCCCGGTAGCGCATCGCCCGCCCACGCCTCGCAACCCGCCGGTTCGCGCCTGCGCTATGTGCAGTGCGCAAACCCTGCCGGTTTGCACCGGATGGCCTACACCGAGTGGGGCGACCCCGAGAACGAGCGCGTGCTCGTCTGCGTGCATGGCCTCACGCGTTCGGGGCGCGATTTCGACCGCGTTGCGACCGCGCTCTCGGATGTTTACCGCGTGGTGTGTCCCGATGTCGTCGGCCGCGGCCAGTCCGATTGGCTGCCGGAGCCGAGCCGCTACGGCATCCCGCAATATGTGGCCGACATGACGACGCTGATCGCGCGACTCGATGTCGAATCCGTCGACTGGTTCGGAACGTCGATGGGCGGGCTCATCGGGATGGCGTTGGCGGGCTTGACGGGTACGCCCGTGCGCAAGCTGCTCGTCAACGACGTTGGCCCGCATATCGAACCCGCGGCGCTTGCGCGGATCGGCTCCTACGTGGGGCAGCCGGTGCGCTTCGCCTCGCTCGACGAGGGCATCGATCACGCTGCGCTGCTCGCCGCTTCGTTCGGGCCGCTCACGCTCGACGAATGGCGCGAGATCAATACGCCGCTGCTGCGGCAACGCGACGACCGCGCCTGGGAATTCCGCTACGATCCGGGCATTGCCGTGCCGTTTACCGCTTCGACCCCGGAGGCCAATACCGCCGGCGAGGCGATGCTCTGGCACTTGTTCGAGGCCGCGAAATGTCCGGTGCTCGTGGTGCGCGGGGCGTTGTCGGATCTGCTCTCGCGCGAGACCGTCGCACAGATGGTGGCGCGCGGACATCAGGTGTCGAGTGTGGAGATTCCAGGCGTGGGCCATGCGCCGGCATTTCTCGACCCGCAACAGATCGGCATTGCGCGCCAGTTCTTCGTCGGTGACGGCAACGCGTCATAATAACGGTCTCGCGCGCGGCGTCTCACATTCGGCGAAGGGCGGGGCGTATCCCCGTTGCCTACCGCCGCCGCGCGTAACGACCGATCGAGCGGTCATCGAACAGGACTTTTCACATGGCAGTCATTCGTCATCACGTCGGCAAGCGTCTTTCCGAGATCGCCATTCATAACGGCACCGTCTATCTGGCCGGGCAGATTGCCGAGGACACCGCGCAGGATGCGGCAGGCCAGACGCGCGAAGTGCTGGGCCATATCGATCGCCTGCTCCAGGAGGCGGGCAGCGACAAGACGCACTTGCTGTCAGTGCAAATCTATCTCGCCGATATGGTGCATTTTCCGGCAATGAATGCCGTCTGGGACGAGTGGGTCGCGCAGGGCGACACGCCGCCGCGCGCCACCGTCGAGGCGAAACTCGCCAACCCTGAGTGCCTCGTCGAAATCGTCGTCGTCGCAGCACAAAAGCAAAACAGCTGAGCGGCCTGCGGGTGTGCGTGCGAGGGCTGCCTCGCCTGAGAAAGTGGGCTTCACGATGATTGCCGAAAACGACGCCGCGGCGTTGCCGTCCTACGAGGAGGCGCTTGCCTTCGTGCGCGAGCACGCGGGCGACGCGCGCTTGCCGACGGGCGAATTGCTGGCCGATCACGCCGAGGGAACGGCGACGATCGTGCGCAAGCTCAATGTCGATCCGCCCGCCGTGCTGGCGGCCGCGCTCTTTGTGCTCACGCCGCGCCTGGAGGACCCGGAGCGCAAGATCGCGGAGCGCTTCGGCGAGGAAGTCGCCGGTCTCGTCGGCGACGTGCGCAAGCTGCTGCGGCTCGGTACCGTGAGCCTGCGCGTGACGCAAAGCGCAGCGGCCGACGCGAGTCGCGAAGCCCAGGAGGAGCGCCGCGCGCAGATCGAAGCGCTGCGCAAGATGCTGCTCGCGTTCGCGCAGGATATCCGCGTCGTGTTGATCCGGCTCGCATCGCGCGTGCAGTCGCTGCGATACTACGCCGCGGCGAAGCGCTCGCCGGGCGTCGACGTCGCCCGCGAAACGCTCGATATCTACGCGCCGCTCGCGAACCGGCTCGGCATCTGGCAGCTCAAATGGGA
>Ga0157370_10001104_pt1 | contig 33818 bp, 32 predicted proteins | sample C35metaG_FD_113463 | JGI IMG/M metagenome (GOLD analysis project Ga0157370, IMG submission 113463) | Corn rhizosphere microbial communities from Kellogg Biological Station, Michigan, USA - C3-5 metaG | ecosystem: Host-associated > Plants > Roots > Rhizosphere > Soil | place: USA: Michigan... | reverse complement strand
GACCGGCGAGAAGTCGGTGATTCTGTACGACCGCTTCGACCTGTGGCTGGTGAATCTCGACGGATCGAACCCCGTGAGGCTCACGCGAGGCCGCGAAGATTCGACGGTGTATCGCTGCGTCAGCGAGGGGGGCGGCGGGCGGGGCGGGCGCGGCGGCTTCGCCGCCGCGCCCCGTTCCACGCCTTGCCAGCTCGGGAGCGAGGAGCACACGATCGACCCGGGCAAGCCGCTCATGCTCTCGGCCACCGGCGAGTACAACAAGAAGAGCGGTTACGCCACGCTCGTCATCGGACAGCCGGCGCAGCGCCTCGTCTGGACTGACAAGAACGTCTCGCGCCTCGCGAAGGCGAAGAGCGCCGACGTCTATCTCATGGAAGAACAGACGTACGAGGAACCGCCCAATCTCTTCGTGGCCGGACCGGGGCTCGCCGACGCCAAGCAGGTGTCGCACATCGACGCGTTCCAGGGCGATTACGCGTGGGGCAAGCAGGTCCTCATGCCGTACACGAACAAGCGCGGCGACAAGCTGCAGATGATGCTGACGTACCCGGCCGATTATCAGCCGGGGAGGAAGTATCCGATGGTCGTTTACTATTATGAGAAGTTGTCTGACGGATTTCACAATTACGTCACGCCGAACGACCGGAACCCGTACAACACGCAGGTGTTCAGCCAGAACGGCTACTTCGTGCTGCGGCCGGACATCGTGTTTCAGGCGCGCAATCCGGGCTACTCGGGACTCGATTGCGTCGTGTCCGCGGTGAGCACCGTGCTCGCCAAGGTGCCGGACATCGACGCCAAGCACGTCGGTAACATGGGGCACTCGTGGGGCGGCTATCAGTCGGCGTTCTACGCGGTCCACAATCATGACGTCTTCGCCGCGACGATCGCCGGCGCGCCGCTCACCGACTTGATCAGCATGTACGGCTACACGTCCGGCAACTCGGGTCTGCCGGAAACCGGACATTACGAGACCAGCCAGGAGCGCATGCAGGTTCCGCTCTGGCAGGATCCGCAGGCGTACATCCGCAACTCGACCGTCTTCTCCGTGGACTCGTTGCATACGCCGCTGCTGCTCGAGGAGGGCGACGCCGACGGCAACGTGAACCACTTCCAGAGCGAGGAGCTCTACAACTTCGGCCGCCGGCTCGGGAAGAACGTGGTGTATCTCGTGTACGAGGGCGAGAATCACAACGTCGCGCGGCCGGAGAGCCAAGCGGACTATCTGCACCGCCAGCTCCAGTGGTTCGGGCACTACCTCAAGGGCGAGCCGGCGGCGCCATGGATCACCGACGGCGAGACCTACCTCGCTCGTCAGAAAATTCTAAAGGCCGCGGCGGCGGGTCGTGAGGCGGCGCCGGTGCAGGCCGGGTCGCCGGCGCGCCCGAATGGACGGGCGCCCTGAACGAACGGAGGAACGCGACGTGTCTCGCACGATGAGCGGCTACCGCGCGGCCGCGGCCCGAAACGTCGCTTCCCACACGTCCGTCACGTGATCCCATGTGTAGCGCGAGAGCACCTTGGCGCGGCCGCGTTCACCGAACTGGGCCCGCTTCGCGGGCTCGGCGAGCAGGTCGAGAATCTTCGCCGCCAGATCCGCCGAGTCGAACGGCTTCGCGGTGAAACCATCGACGCCGGGGTCCACGATGCAGCGTGTCGACGCGATGTCGGCACCGATGACTGGTTTGCCGCACATCCACGCCTCGATCATCACCATGCCGAACGATTCCTCGACGGACGGCAACGCGAGCACGTCGCACGCGTCCATGATCGACGGGCCGTCCTGGTCGGCGAAATCATCGATGAGAACGACCCGCGCTCGATCGGCGGCGCATAGCTCGTCCAGCATCTTGGTGACGGCCGGCTCTCGATGCGCGCGCTGCCCGGCCATCAGCAACATCGCATTCGGCGAGTGGCGCCACACGACGCGCATGGCCTCAATCAGCGTGGGAACTCCCTTCGGAGTATCTTGTCGTCCAACGAAGCCGACGACCGGCCGATCGCCGAGACAATAGCGAGCTCTGATGCGGGCGCCGTCGCGGAACTCGAAGCGGCGCGGGTCCACTCCGGCGCCGGCCACGGCAATCCCGCGTCCACCGCGTGCCTGGACGAAGTCGCGCTCGGCGTCCGTGCACACGATCACCGCGTCGCAGTCGCGCAGCATTCGCGGGTAGATCGGGTTGTCCGCCCATTCCCGTGCGATGTGCAGCACCGGAATCGCGACGCGCGGCGTGCGGCGCAGGCGTCGCGGCGGGCACGCCCAGAACGACGAGCCAAAGTGCCAGTTCACCGATGTGATCACGTCCGCCGGGAGCCGCGCCAGCGGGAGCACCATGCCGAGCCCACTCGGCAGCGCGAAGGGCCACAGCTCGTCATCGCGCATGATCGTCGCGGTCGCGCGCCATCCCCCGGGCTGCCGCAGCGCCCACTGATGAAAGCGATTCAGGCGCCCCTCGATCGTACCGATGCGTATCACCTTCACGCCGTTCAGCGTCTCGCGCCGCGGCAACCCCGCCCCTCGGGTCGATCTCAAGTCGCGCAGCGTCGCGCAATCGAACGTCAGCACGGTGACGTCGTGGCCGCGCTCGACGAGTCGCTCGGATACGGACGCGAGCAGCCGCTCGGCCCCGCCGACGAGCGGCGCGTAGGCCGGAGACACATGGACGATGCGGAGTGGACGCGCGGGATCGAAACGACTCGAGCGATGCGCCACGATGCGCGACTACCGAAGTCTCGCCGGGCTTCCGCCGGGACCGGCCAGGATGCCGGTCACCTCGCCGGCAGCGTGGCAGCACGAGAGCAGGAAGATGAGCGGCCGGCTCGCGCGCACCGCGGGCATCGAGCGCGCCTCGCTGCTCATCGATCGCAACGCGCCGCGGTACAGATTCCACGGGAGCTGCGGGCGCCTCGCGGGGACGGGATGCAGTCCCGTCGTCGACCGGCCGTTGTCGAAGTGCGCGCGAAGGGTTCCCCAGAAGCCATGCGACTGCACATGCGTGACGGTGATTCCGTCATGCACGTGAAAGCGCCGATCACGAAACAGTCGTCCGTTGAGATCGAGCTCGATCCACCCCGGAGCGATCGGAGAAATAGGGTCAGACCCCAGTACGCTTCGCCGATAAGCGACGTTCGCGGCGGGCGGGCAGCGGTCGCGCTGGGCTTTGTCCAGCGGAGGGAAGCAGCTCCCGAACGTGTGTAGAAAGTTGGCCCAGTCGATCAGATGCCCCGTCGAACCGTTCAGCACCGGGCCCGTCACACCCATTGCGTCGGAATTGAGTCTGAACGCCTCGAGAATCTGGGCGCACCAGTCGTCGCCGACGATACAGTGGTCCTCGGTGAGGGCGACGATCTCGCCGCGGGCGCGCTCGACCGCGCGAGCGCGCAGCTCGAACACCGATGCCCCGGGCATGCGCACCCAGTGCAGGCGGTCCGATGCGGCAGCTTTCGCGGCGTCGAGCGCGGCTCCGTGCCCGTCACCGACGATGATCTCGCCGCCTACGGCGGCGACCTGCGGCTCGAGGACGGCGAGGCAGTTGGCGAGGTCGGGCCACGGTTCGATCGTGGCCAGAATTACGGAGAGGGAGATGCTGTCCGGCATGCGCGGCTAGTGTGGTGAATGAGAGGCGTGGGGTCAACCACTTTTCCGGCTGTTGTTTTTCCTGCTGTTGTGTGCCGTTCCCGGTCGTCGACGGTGTCTCCGGTCCGCTCCGGGTCATCCGCGGAATCCGCGTCCATTCCTGTTGTGGTCTCTCTGGCGTCCAAGCCCCGCCCCACGGTTCCAACTGAAAGCACAAACGACCGTGGCTCCACGAAGGGGCCGACGGTCGTTTGTCTATAATGGTCGGGGCGACTGGATTTGAACCAGCGACCTCCTGCTCCCGAATCAAGCCAGGCGACCGATCGCGATCCGGCAGTGCAACCCCAATCCGCGTCGAGACATCCACGTATCTCGATGGGAAATCAAACGATAACCGTGTTCGATTCTGAGGGATTTCCGAGCGTCGGCGCCGGACTTTCCCGGCACGGATGACGGGGTGTGCAGGGAGAAACTGAGGACAAACTGAGGACGGAATTCGTCGTCTCCTGCGGCCGACGTCAAGCCGCCGATCGCGCAAGCGGAGGGGTGGGGGAGCCCCGAACCGCCGACATGCCGCCACGTAGTTCGGTGCTCGGCAAATCGCACCAAGAAAAATCGTGTTAGTGACGACAACGTGAGGTATTCAAAATTGAATGCCTAACATGTTGGTAGATAACGATTTAACCATCCTCCACTTCCTTCAATAGCTCCGACATTTTGAGTCCAAGGGCGCGGGCGAGCTTCTCAATGTTCTTGAGGGTCAGATTCGCCTCGCCGCGTTCCACCGTGCCCATGTAAGTGCGGTGAACCTTCGCGCGATCGGCGAAGGCTTCTTGCGAATATCCCGCCTCTTCACGTAGGCGCCGCACGGTTCGGCCGAAGCGCTCCGGTAGGGTCATGCCGGAACGCTGAACGTAGACGGCCTGTTGCTCTACAGTGTAATCATAGGCACTCTATTCGTAGATAGATGCGAGTCAGCCTTTTATGGAGGTCGCAGTGCGAGGTTTGTCGCGGCGGTTCTCGACGGGATGGTTTGATTACTTCTTCGGTAAACGAGCTGTGGGGTCGACCATCGCTAGTGACGGTCGCGAAAGAACGGTCGTCGTCACTGAGCGATGGCTGAAGCAACGCGAGGACGACAGCGACGTAGACCCAATCGACCTTCAACTGGTCCCGGTTCATCTTCTCGGATTGGACGGCTACGAGCTGACGAGCTGGGTCGTCGGTGAAGACGTCGATGAACACGCCTGGAAACGTTTTCGCGATCCGCAGACTGGACACCTCAGGGCAATGACGGTCCTACGGGCTGGTCGGCCCCAGACCTTCCTCGTGGAGAAAGCGAAGTGGGTTCGCCTGAAGCAGGAGCTAGATTCCGCTCAACGGCTGCGAGAAGACGCGTCGGATTCTCATTCCGGCTAGGTATCTCGCGCTCCCCGTCGACCGCCGGCTTCTCAACGTCGCCGATTGACACGCGACGTCGTGCATGTCAGCTTGGCTGCGACACGTACGGTCGACCACGACGCACCCACCATCTCTGAGATATGCATGGCGCGGCTTCGCCGCTTGGCGCTAACTGCGCGCAGTTTCGACCCGCTTAGCCATTACTGGATTAGGTACCCTGCCAAGTTTCACCCGCCCGTCGCGATCGAACTACTGCGACAGTTCACTGCGCCCGGCGACTTGGTAATTGACCCCTTTTGCGGCAGCGGATCGCTTCTCGTAGAGGCGTTGGTTGGAGGGCGAAGTGCACTCGGCGTTGACATCGATCCGGTTGCCGTCTTCTCCAGCCGTGTTAAGACGCGGTCCTATAACGTCACCGCCCTCGCTGATTCATGTCTAAGGGTTCTCGAGCGTCTCGAACGCTCGAGACCCGATCCTTCGTACTACGGAGAGCGTGTCTACGCTCACGGCACCGAGTCGTGGGCGCGTCGCGCCATCCAGGACGAAAGGCTCTGGGTGCCGAAACTTCCGACGTTGTTTCACTGGTTTCGGCCGTACGTCGTTCTCGATTTGGCTAGGATTGCTCGTGCGATTAAGCGTGTCCGGGTCGAGGGACCGCACAGAGACTTCCTTTGGCTCGCGTTCGCATCGAGCATTCGAGCATCTTCCAACGCTGATCCGGTTCCAGTTTCAGGCGTTGAGTATACGTCGTATATGCGAAGCCTTGACGAGGTTGGACGCGTCGTTGATCCCTATTACAACTTCGAGCGCAAGATCAACCGGGCTCTCGAAACACTAGGGGCATTGCAGGGAGCACGGGATGCCACATCGAGCGTTCGCGTGCGCCGCGGCGACGCGACCAAGCTGCCTTCTGCCGCGAAAGGGGCCCTCAATCAACCAGCGAACGCGTTAATAACGTCGCCACCCTATCACAACGCGGTCGACTATCACCGACGTCACTTACTCGAAACGTTTTGGCTGGGATTCGTTCGCAACCAAGAGGACCGCGAGGAACTTGGCAGGCATTATATCGGTCGTCGGCACGTGAGGTCGTTGCCAAGGGTCCAGGAAATCGGCAGTCTGCCGGGCTTTGCCGGCAGGTGGTTTGAGCGAATTCAGGCCGTATCTCCCGCGCGTGCCGCAGAGTTCGCGCACTACGCACTATCGATGCGTGCAGTCTTTTCTGGTTCGGCCAAACTGCTCAAACGAGGTGCGCCCGCCGTCTTCGTGGTCGGCCACAGTACCTGGAACGGCGACGAGATTTCCACCAGCGCATTGCTGCGTGAATTGGCTGGCCGGGAGTTCGAGTTGGCCGATCAGCTCTACTATCCACTCGCAAATCGGTATATGTCGTTTAGCCGGCATAACAAGGCAAGTATCGACCGCGAATATGTTCTCGTATTCCGGCGCACGCGGCGTAAGGACGCGTAGCAGTTAACTGGCAATCAAATGCGGAGCGGGTAGGTCTTTCTTCCGAATGACGAAGGGGTCTCCTTCGATCGCGCTCCTTGGCAGTGAGTTTAGGCTTGCAACCAAGTTCGTCAGGATAGTCTCAGGAGTAGCCTCAAGAGTTACGTAAACACCGTCCACGGTAATTGATGGACCGGCGAATCGGCGTAGGCTACGGAGCAGTTCTAGGACGACAGACGTCTTGAGTGATCGAATAGGACCAGGCTTCGCGCGCTCGACGACCATTCCAACTTGTACGCGCTCCTGCCGCTCTTGTTGGATACCCCAAATGAGATCCAATAGCTCACGAATGGGGATTCGTGGTAACGTCGTGGACTGTGCCCCCTCCAGCCATCGCTGAACATCACTCGATGTGCGGCACGTCCTGAAGAAATCTTCAATGGACTCAAGCTCCAATCCGCGAGTGGCGGCAGTAACGAGCACGTCACCAAGCTGCGTTGGCGAAAGAACGAGTGCGTCTCGGCGCCGCATGTCATCCCGAAACTCACGGAGATCATCGGCCGAAGGTGCGCCTGTCGAAAGGCGAGGCGTTTCCGGCACGACGATACAGGCGTAGTTCGCCTGGTAGCTCTGCATCTGCTTGGCGAGTCGGTCAGGAGAGGCGAGCTTCGTGAGGTTAGTCCACCGATCAGTCGTCGCGGCATATACGGCGACGGCGTAGTTAGCGCCTTCGCTTCCCCTGGCAGCTGCCAGCCCATTCGGCGCGGAGCGCCCTGCAAGGCGAGTCACTTCGAAGCCAAGACACGAGAATGCACTCTGCGTCGCAGTACGCATCAACTCATCATCTAGGCCTTTCTCACGCAGCATTTGCAAAACGAGAGGAACAGTGGGCTGCTGCGACAATACGAGTGCTCGCAAGAATCGATCGCGACGCATCATTGCTTCGCGTGCGACGTTGGGAGGTACGCCGGCCTCACGAAGATATGCCTCAGTCAGAACTTCGGTTGCGGCGATGAGTTCGAAGGGTTCGAGGCTCTTGAATTGACCGGCGTAATTCGCGTAAAAGGGATGAAGCTCGTTTACTCGTAGGAGTCGGGTGCCTGCGTCGTACTCCGCAATGGGCCGATCCCATCCAATCGGTTCAAGGCGTACTTCGCCAAAGAGCCCGCCGTCGACGCTTTGAGCTTGAAGATTCGATAAGAACGCTGCACCGTCGTCCTTCTTCGTGAAGGACGGTATGCGCGTGAGGTAAAGTTCGTCGCCGCCACCAACGACATCGTAGATCGCGTCAAGCAGCGGAATACGGGACAAGCTGGCGGGAGTACGATCCAAGCGCGTCGACAACAGCCCTTCGAACTGTCTATCGTCTAGCCATTTGTCATAGTAGACGCGTGCTTCTGAAAACTTATTGCGCAAGTATTCGCGTAGCCGCTCGACTTCATCGCGCTCCTCAACCGATTCCCGAGACGATCTTAGAAAATCATCAAGGCCATCGGCCTCTACTTCCATTCGGAATGCCGCGAAAGTCGTGTGTGATAGCGCTGGCAATCCAAAGAGCGGGTCGTCAAGGTTGACTACACGCCCGCGCACTCGAACAAAAAAACCATTGCTTCGCCCCCACTGCTCGGACTTCCCCTTTGTAACGGGTCCGTCGTAGACGACGACCTCACCGCGCACGACACCCTTGATTCCGGGAATCACGATACCGGGAACAGTCGTGTCGACGGAGAGACCCATTCGTTCAGCCACATCGTCGTCGGCGCCGATAGTCCATTGCTGAACAGGCTTGACGTTCAGTCGTTCAGGAACGATCGCTTCGCTATCGAGCCAGATCTTAAAAACGCCGCCGAGCGGCATGGTAATGGATAGAACCCTGCGCAGGCGCCCCGCCGAGATCGACTGGCCGAGTGGTTTCAAGCCACGGATAGCCGCCACAGTCCATGTGGCGGCGGCGTCGGTACCAAATAGCGGCAGCAGTGCAGGGCTGCTATCCGCACCGACTCCACGAATATCCCTTAGCGCAATGCGCGCTTCGGCTTCAGTGAGACGACGCAAGTCGAGGAGGATGTCCTGCGTGTTGCGATCCGGCTTCGACGAAGGCTGCAACGACCGATCAAAATCCATTGTGACTGCGAGATAGCCTTCCGCGCTCTTACTGACATACGTTAGCCGCGTCCCCAGTACGAACGTCGCAAGCTTGCCAATGCCAAATTTGCCGATCGGTGGACGCTTACGGCTCTCGTGGTCTCGTTTGTTACTGCGCCCGATCATCCAGAGGTGACGGAGACCATCGGCGTCCATTCCTTCTCCGTCGTCGGCTACCCAGATTGTCGCGTCACTTGCGGTCGCGTCGGACGGTAGCTGGACGAGTGCGCGGCGAGCCTGCGCGTCGAACGAATTCGTGACTAGCTCCTCGACCGCCTTCGTGGGGCTGCGGTAGAGTCCCACAGCGAATAGCTCGAGAAGCTTCGGGTCTAGCTCAACCTTGATCTTGTCGAATGCCGTGCCGACATTCTCGATGTCAAGGCGTGCGGCCGATGGAGTCTTGGCGGCTCTCGCGACCCGCTTGGCCTTCTTGGCACGACGACCAGACGATTTGGCCATGGCTACTTCTCACTCGGCTGGGGTGGGACTGTATGCGAAGCGGTGCGTCCGCTGGCCGCGTCGTCCTGCGGGTCGTTTCGAGAAACAAGGCGCACGTGCGCACGTTCCGAGAGCTGGCCTACGCCGACACGAAGCGACACGAACGAGCAAAAGGACAGCTCTCGCTGCGGCGGCGTTTCAACGCGGATCTGTGCGGCGGTAAGCGTCGGGTACTGCCCAACTACACGCTGCGTGCGGCCGTCGCGAAGCACATAGCTGCGGCCATCGGCGAAGTCTTCGGCGTAAACATCGAACACGTCGCCCTCTCGCACACCGACGAACTCGCCGATGTCGAGCACAACGATTCCCGCATCGGTCCGATGCACTAGAATCCGACCGTGGCGCTGGATGATCTCGCCGAAGCCAACCGACCGATTCTTGCCAGTCGTCTTGGCGCGATACATCGCGGCGTCGGCTCGAGCGATTGCGTCTTGAACCATGGTAGGGACTTCCTTTTCTTCCACTGGCGGTCGCATGATGCTCCACCCGAGGCTCGCCGTGACAGGAGGATTTGGCAGTGGAAAACGGGCTGTCGCGCTTTGCGCAAGAAGGCGCAGGCGAGGAACCTCGGTCTGTTCGTCAGGCATTGGCGGGGTCGCAAAGTGTGCGACTAAGCCCGCCGCGCTAGCGGCAATTGCCGCTTCGTCTGACGGGAACAGCCCGGCGACCACGAACTCTTCGCCCCCCCAGCGTCCCGCGCACAGATCGGTTGCGACTCCATCCTTCATCCACTGCGAAACGAAGTCGCGAAGTCTCCACGCTGTCGCTTGCAGCAGTGAGTCGCCGAAGTCGTGGCCCGCAGTGTCGTTGGCCTGCTTGAAGTTGTCCAGGTCAAGCATCATCACAACGGCCTTGCCGACGTTGCCGGAGTTGGCGGAAAACTCCGCGATGGTCTTCGCCAGGCGATCAAGATGGCGCTCCAGCTGCCTGCGGTTTGGAGCGTTCGTGAGCTTGTCGAAGTCTGCGGCGAACCGGTCGCCCGTCTGGTCGATCAGGCGACGGACAACGCGGTTGGCGCGAGGAGCTTCCGTGAGCGCCGTCGGGAGGAGACGAACCGCCACGACGGCGGCGAGATCGGGAAATCCCCAGACAACCGTATCGGCTGCCTGATGGTAGTCACCGGGCTTCCGCAGTGCGTGCGCAAACACCCGAAGCCAGAACGACGCCGCTACCGCGGACTTAAACCCATGCCACCCACCATCTCGCTCGAAAAATACCGCCCGATGGCTCGTGATGAGCCCCAAATCTTCGTCGGATGCGAGAAGGCGCCGCAGAATATCGAGACGCTCCGCGCTTCTCAGCATGGCAGGGATTCCGGCCGGTGTAGGCGTAGCCGTACCGAGTGCTCGTTGCGCGTCAGATCGTTTGCGCTCACCGGGACGTCCCAGAGGGCGCGTCGGGTATCCACTCGATCAGGTCGCCCGGCTGCACGCGGAAGAACCCGCAGAGGCGGTTCAGCGTGGCGGCTTCAAGCCGGTGGAAGCCACCACCCGGTCTGGATAGCCGATACGCTGTCGGATAGTTGAGCCCCGCTCCTTTCGCCAGAGCGTAGGCCGACAGGCCGCGGGCCTTCATCAGATCTGCCACTCGCAGCCGCACCATCGGATCGAGACTCGCCTCAGGAACTAGAACTGCGCGAATCTAGATCGACTATCCCGTTGTGGTATATATCGCAGCGGTAATGTCCGTCCCGGGCCTACCTACGGGCGATGGCCCTTCTGGCGCTTCGTTGTCGCGGGTTGGGGGCCGTGTGTCTGCTCCAGGTAGGCGACCAGTACCAGCGCTGCCATGATTGGATCGACGTTGATGTAGCCGGTGATGTCACCCTCGGCCAAATCGAAAACCAGTAGGATCACGCCCTGGTGTTGGTCCACTCTCGTTGCCTTCACCAACTCCACAACGCGTTTGGCATCTCTGGAGAGACTATCTCGACGAATCTTTCTCGCCTTCAGATCGATCGTCCGTCTACGACGCCGGACGTTGAGTTTCGCCATGCCCTCAATGCTCCTGCTGCTCAGACGCATGGGCGGCGGTAGCGTGTCGCCCGGCAGGGAGCCATTCGCACTGCTCGTCGAGGGTGAACCTCCGTGAGTCTTCGTTGAAGTCAACGACGAGGCGACCAACTCGGGCGAGAAGCCTTGCTACCGCCAGGAGGGAGGCTGCATCGACGTCGGGCAACACTGCCGCTCCGTCGAGCACATGAACATCAAGAGGTGTGGTCGGAGAAGTGCGCACACGACGACGGGTACCTTTCACGAGTCCTCGTTTCGGGATTCGCTTCGGCACTCTACTCGGGGTCCGTGGTCCACGCAACCTAGCGTGCGTGGCCCCGCGGGCGCAGTTTCTGCGGGGCGACGCGCGGGCCGCGAACCTCCCTCCGCCAATGCACGATGACAACGGCTCGACGCAAGCAGAGCTCACTCCACGCGGTCCGACCCTGCCGATGCAGTTGGATTCCCGAACCACGCAACAGCCGCCGGATCGAGTTGCGACCGGCTCAGCACTGGCGTGACGCGAGTACAAATGAGCGAAGACCGCGTTCAGGAGATAAGGCTCCGATACCGAGACCAATTTAGGAGCGTCTACGGCGATGCGTTTCAGCATTGGTTCGAACGACTCGCGCGTGCGCTTCATGGTGAAGACTGTTTTCTCGCCGTTCGGGTGACGAGGGGTGACGGTGGGTTGGACGGCCTAGTGCTCAGCGAGGGGCGCGTCTATCAACTCCACGCACCGGTACGCTTGGCATCTGATTCCTCGACCGCTGCGAAAGTCAATGACGACTTCGTGAAGGCAAAGGCGACCGTTGGAGGCGGCCTAAAGTCGTGGACGTTTCTGCACAACAGCCCAGATGGGAAGGTCGGGCACCGCACGGCGGCAGCGCTCCTACAGCTTCAGACCTCTCACGCGCCGGTTCGAGTTGAAGCGCTGGGAATCGACGGGCTCTGGGACCGGCTGGCGGGCCTGCCGCTCCAGGTGTTGGCCCCCTTGTTCGACGTAGCAGGTTCCGCGTCCGACGTTGCTACACAGGTGCGGGAAATGTTGCACCGAGCGGCCGACTTAGACGCCGAGGAAAAGAGCGTTGAGGCGTTTGATCTCGCCAAAGACGCGTTGTCTAAGACCGAGAATCATGAGGACTTGATCGACCTCAGGGCGGAGACGCTGGCGACCTTAAGCCTTTTGTCCTCGGACCGAGCGGGGCGAGGTGACAGACGTCACTACCTGCGGCTGTTGGAGCCACTGCAAGGTCAGATCAAGGACGCCACTGTGCTGCTGCAGACGTATCGAGCGCAAGCGTCCATGCTGGCAGAATCGCCGACACGTGAGACCGCTGAGGCAGTATACCTGCGTGCGCTTGACGTCGCGACCGGCATGGAGAACGCGGCAAAGCGCGGAATGTGGCAATCCGTTGTACGAGCTGAGTATGTACACCTTCTCTGCGATATTGGTCGTTGGCAGGACGCGACCTCTCCGTTGCGCATGGCCGAGGACTACGCCCGTCAGAACCCGGACGAGCGCGACGGGGAGGTGTTCCAGCTCGCATTGAATGCAGGGTTGCATTGGGCGGCGATGGCGACGGATGAAGACGGGGCCCTCGACCGAGTGCGTGCGCTCGAAGAATCGGCATCCACTCGTCGTCGAGTGATGAAGGTCGCCGGAAGTCTTCTGAACGCCGCGAATGGTCTGACACACAATGGTTGCCATAATGCGGCTTTGGGCGCCGCCGAGGCGGCGCTTCGCCTTTCAGAGCAGTGGCCTGAAGATCAGCGACGCGTCTTCTTACCCGGCGTGTTGTATGCCATCGCGATGATTCATCACGCCGCTGGTCGGCTCGAAGAAGCACGCGAAAAAGCGCAGGCGCTCGTGAGCCTTCCCGGGTCTGACGAAGACGCGCCAATTCGCTTCGCAGCCTTGCAACTGCTCTCGGTGATCTCTCGAGATATTGGTGACACGGCGGAGGCTGTCGAAAAGGGAACGTTGGCCGTCGGTCTAGCGCCAGAGATCGACTCGTCGTTCATGGCGAAGATGAATTTGGCTGAGTCATTGGCCGACCACGGCCAGACTGAGCGCGCGCTGGAGATTGCGCTTGAAGCGCAACATCTCGTTGATGGCCGCGAGCGCGTTCCGAAGGACGTTCAGATGCGAGCCATTGCCAATGTCGGCCGATTCGCCGCGCAGCTTGGCAAGGAAGAAATCATGCACAGAGCATTGGCGAAGTTGACCCAGTGCGCTGGGGATGACCCGAGGCTCGTCGACCGAAGAAACCAGTATGCTGAGTTGATCGATGCCTTTCTCTCCATCCGCAAGCGGATTCTAGATATTTCGTTGGTCGATCATGGGCTTCCCGAACTGACGAAGGAGCTTGAGCAGGTAAACGACTTTCGTCGCCTCGTTCTTCCGGCATCGTCCGCCGAGGCAGAGGCGGACATGAGCGCCCCAATAACGAGTCTTCGAGAGGCGAATGCTCTAACTATTGGACCTGTGCTACGGTGGTGGGAGGATCTTACCGACGGCGACTACAAAGCGGCGGCCATCGACTATGACTATTGGGGCCGTGGTGGCTTCGCGCGAATACTTCGAAATCTTCAGGCATTCCCACACGCGTTGAACGTCACCGTCGAGGTTCGTTCGGCCGAGGATATCCGGCAGGCTCTCCGCCTTTGGTCGCTCTATGCGGATTTCATTCTGCTTCTGTGGAAGGGGCCCACCCAAGCTGGACAAGTGCTCCACATGATCGACGGCGAATGGTTTGGTCCGTGGGGAGACGGATACATGCTAGCCATGGGTGACAAGTACACGTCGAAGACGGGGCGGCTACGCTTTCCTGCGCTCGCCTACGGCTCATGGCTCCCAGAAGACGCGATGCAATGTCTGGTGACAGAGGGGAGGGCGTTCTTGGCTAGTGGACGGGCGTTGTTGGTGCCAGCGTCAGCAGTCGGCTGTGTCACTCCAGGGCATGGTGCGCTCGAGCAGGTCCTCACCGAAGCTGCGAACTGTATTCCGATCCTAGGAAATCGCCAGGAGTCGGAGCGCGAGATCGGTCTACTGCCGTACGCCAAGGACATTCCACTGGAAGTGCTTTTTGACTTCGTAAGCACGCAAGAAGATGCGCTGCTGCAAATGCGCCGGCTGATTCATAAAACGACGGACGACGTGCGGAAGAACGGCCTTCAGCCCTCATCAAGGGCGATGGAACGTGAGATTGCTGAGGTGCTGCATCTACTACGGCACGAGAATGCAACCACTGCGCGGAAACGGCAGTTAGCGACCGCCGAGCAAGACGCGCGTATCGCGGTTGCGCCGTTTCATATTGCTGGACGCTCTCTCGTGCATGAGAACGCTGAGACATTTGCCCCGCTTCTGACGCTGGAATCCATCGGCTATGGGTGGAAGGTTGGCGGCAATCCTCCATCGTCACCGCGCCACCGATACGAACCGGCAGAGGGAGAGGCCGTCGGTGCATGGCTGGCGCCGCCGGAGTGTGGCGTCGGAATCCTAACGATGAAGCAAGCGGATGCATCGGAGCACTAGTAGTGCGCGAGCGTGCACTCTACGCCGGATTGCGAGAGGATTGTACTCATTTTCATTCGAAACTCTCGCCCAGTTCTAACGCGGCGTGCATGTGGGGCGTCAGCTTTTTGCGGCTGCCTGCCTGACGCGGCGGAGTTTGCGAAGCGGCCAGCGAAAATGCCGACGCGTCCCGCCTAGTCTTTGCCGACCCAGTCCGGTAGGGGCATGCCGGTATGACGCGAGATCATCCGCGCAATCTCGTCTCTGTTGCCGATTCTTTCCTCGATGTGGGCGACAGCCTCGGCGTCGCGCATGATCTCGACGCCAAACTCTTGCCTAAGCATCCCCGCCTTGCCGAGAATGCCCCCTGGTTGGGCGACGCGAGCCGCCGTCATTCGTGACAAGGATCGCACGATACTTCGCGGCGTTGAAGACGATTTCGACGTCGTTCCGCTCTCCGCCCGTGCGCGCACCGTTCTCGAAGAGGATTTCCCCGATGCGACGCAACTCATCGGTCTCGTCCGATGTAGTGGCAGCAGTCATGGAATAGATCATCCACGATGCTTTCTGGCTTCGCGCCAGATCACCACCACTCCGCATTTCTCCGGAAGCCACCTCTGAAGTGAGGAGCTCGACGACGCCGTCCTGATGCCATCGCTCGATGCGATTCATCGCGGGAAGTGCGTTGCGGCTGTTGATTCTGTTAGTGTCGATCTGAAGCCGGACGTAGACGAATCTGTCCGGCATGTCGAGCGGAGACGACACGTAATCCCTCGGGCTTGAGGCCGTCGAACCATCACGTGCCGGCCGATCTCGTAGCTCTGGCCGCGGAACTGCTTGCGTTCGATGGTTCCGTAGCACTAATGTACGGCCCGACAACTCACAGCGCGCTGCGGAATGGCAGGGCTGCGCCATCCTTAGGTTGACCTGGTACAAACCGACACGCTCACAGCGGCGGCCCCAGGCCAAGTCTTCGAATCCCGATTCATAACCGGGGTCTGAGGCTTGGCTTTTTTCGTCCTCGGCCCCACAGCCAACGGACGAAGAGATGATCGATGAAAGCGCCAGTCCAGCGGATGGCGGGGTCGACCCACAAACCGACGCAACCGCGCAACCGTCGATACCGTCGGACGGCGACCGAGTTGCACGGCGCACGGCCGAGTTGATGATGAATCCCAACATTCTCGGTGATGTGGTAGCGCGCGTCCGAGAGATGGGTGTCGCGAACGAAGAACGTACCGTCAAGCTTCTCTATCTCGCGCTGACCAGTCGCGTCCTTTCGATGCCGGTATCCATGGTCATCAAGGGCGCGTCATCGAGCGGGAAGTCATTCGTTCTCAAATCAGTACTCGCTCTCTTTCCCGAATCGGCGTACGCGGTGTCGGCGAGCGTGTCGCCCAAGTTCATCGTCTACGACGATGAGTCCTATGTCCATCGAGTGCTCGTGTTCGAGGAGTGGGCGGGGCTGAATCCGGATGCTCAGTATTTCCTGAGAATCCTGCTGAGTGAGGGGTATGTCTCACACCAAACCCTCGTAGGTCCGAGCGGTTTGCCCGAGCCCAAGACCCTGAGAAAGCAAGGGCCGACAGGTCTCGTACTGACCACGACCGCAGAAAAGATCCATCCGGAGAACGAAACGCGGATGATCTCAGTGTCCGTGGATGACACTCCAGAGCAGACTGGGCAAGCGATCATCGCGACGGCGGAGGCATATGAGCGGACGGTAACGGTAGACTTGGAATCCCATCGCCAGCTCCAGGAGGTGATCGCGAAGCTTCCCAACAAGGTCGTGATTCCGTTCATCGAACAGCTCGCGCGCGGAATCGCACCAGTTGCTACAAGGCTGCGCCGCGACTTCAAGAAGATCATCGGCCTGATTCAAGCACATGCGCTCTTGCATCGGGCAACAAGGTCCGTGGACCCCGACGGAAGAGTGATCGCGACAAGGGAGGATTACAGGGCGGTCTATGGCATTGTGGCGGACCTCATCAGCGAAGGCGTCGGCGCATCGGTGCCTGAGATCGTTCGCGAGACGGTCGAAGCAGTAAGCGCTCTGATGCTGAATTACCCGGAAGGCGTTCCCGGAAACGCGGTCGCTGGCGCGTTGGGTGTCAAACCGTCCAACAGCTCGCGTCGTGTGAAGACGGCGATCGCCGCTGGTTATCTCGTCAACCTCGAAGCCAGCACAGGCAAGCCTCAGCGGCTAAAGTTGGGCGCGCCGATGCCAGTTGGAGGTCAGGTCTTGCCGCATCCCGATCATATCGGGGACGATTGCGCGGTTGCGCCGAATATCGGGGGGGCCACCCCTCCAGAGGTGGCGCCATGACGCAAGGGGAGCTGCTGAGCCGGTGGTCGGATCGACGAGACGTTTACGCTCGCGTTGCTGCCGTCGTGGATGCCGCGAAACTGATTGCGGAGTTTTTGCATGACCTCGGTGAGCTGTCCATCACCGACGAGAGTCGCGCCCTTACGCTGCGGGCTGCTTCGGAAGTATGCGGCTACTCCGTCGAGCATCTCGCCCGCATGGTTCGCCAAGGCAAGCTGAGAAACGCTGGACGGCGCTACGCGCCTCGCATTTTCGCAAGCGATCTTCCGAAGCGACGTGAGTTTGCCAGAACTCGCGCGCGCTCTTACGATGTGAATGCCGACGCTCGGACGCTCAAGAACGGACGCCAGTGAGGTCTACATGGCGAAGCGTAAACCGAGACGTGAAGAGTGGCGCCTGACAGGGCGCGGATGGACACGCTCCTTCGGAGAGCGAGGGTTGCGTGTCCGGCTGTTTCAAAAGCGAAAGGAAGGGAAGTTCTATCGGTCGGTCTGGAAAGGCGACCTCGGGCGAAGCGATGAGAAGTGCATCGACACGACCGACCGCATCGAAGCCGAGCGCATCGTGCGCGAACTACTGGCAAGGACGACGCTCGGCGAGACGGAAGAACGTTCGTCGAACGAGGCAGTCACGTTGTGGTACCTGCTTGATCGGTACTGCAAGGAGGCCGCGACGTTCCTCGACAACAGCGAGCCGACGCGGAAGGATGGTGAGACGCGCGTCAAGGTTCTCTGCGCGTACTTCGGCGCTGAGTGCGACGTGCGCGAGCTACGGGAGGATGATGTCGTCGCGTACACGCGTTGGCGTCTCGCGGGCAACGCGAAGTACGACGTTGACCCGAAGACTGGAAAACCGAAGCTGACGCGTGCCGTTCGTGCTCGATCCGTTGAAGCAGATTTGAAGCTGCTCTATGCGGCGCTCAGGTGGGCAACGTCGGTGCGAGTGGGGAAGGGCAAGCGCCTTCTCGATCATCACCCGTTGCAGGGCGTCCGTCGCCCGCGTGAGAAGAATCCGAAGCGTCCAATCACGACGTGGGAACGCTTCGATCGAGGACGGAAGGCCGCGCAGGAATTGACGGCGGAAGCAGAGGCGCGGATCGCTGATCCGAAGTCCGACGAAGGACGCGCCGCTGCGGAGGCGGATCGCGCGAAATGGCTTCGTGCGGAATTCGCTCTGGTGCTTCTCGAAGCGACGGGTCGGCGTAGCGGCTCGATCCGTCAGCTTCGGTGGGACGACATCAACCTTGCCGCGTCAGAGATCACCTGGCGCGCCGAGGCTGACAAGAGGCGTCAGCAGTGGATCACGCCGATTCCTGCCGCGTTGGTGGAAGAGATCCGCACCTTCCGCTCGAAGTTGAGTGTCGTTGGCGGTTGGATCTTCCCTGCGGAGAAGACTCCCAAGGAGCCGATGCGCCGCGATGTGTTCGCCCGCTGGGTTCTCGCGCTGGAGAAGCGGGCTGGCCTCTCGAAGCTCGACGGTGGTTTGCTCCACGCATACCGCCGAAAGTGGGCCACGGAACGAAAGGACTTGTCGGTGAAGGACGTGGCGGCAGCCGGCGGCTGGAAGGACGTAGGAACGTTGCTCACGTGCTACCAGCAGGCCGACCGTCAAACCATGCTCGCGGTGATGAGCGAGCCGAGGAAGGTCACCGAAGCGACCGTGACGAGAACAGGCTGAGGCCATGTCGGGCTATCAGAGATCTCGAAAAACCCGAGAAACTGAGGACGAAACTAAGGACGGCTTCGGGGCAACGAAAAAGCCCCACAACGTAAGTCGTTGCAGGGCTAATTCTTAAATGGTCGGGGCGACTGGATTTGAACCAGCGACCTCCTGCTCCCGAAGCAGGCGCTCTACCGGGCTAAGCTACGCCCCGCCGATCTCGTCACTCAGCCACGAGCAGAGTCTCGTGGACGCGCCCAGAAGGACTCGAACCTCCAACCTTCTGATCCGTAGTCAGATGCTCTATCCAATTGAGCTATGGGCGCTTGCACGCACTTGGACACACGAACGGAACCACACGACCGCCGAGAGCGCCGCCGCCCGTCGCACGAAAGACTCGTTCCACACGTGGAAACATCTGCCACATGTGCGCCCGCGCACGGACGTGCAACCTATTTCTACCCGATACTCGAGTCAACGGCGATGGGCGGTACAAGACTCGAACTTGTGACCTCCACGATGTCAACGTGGCGCTCTAACCAACTGAGCTAACCGCCCAGTACTGCGAGGTCGTGGTGCAAGGCCCATGATTCAAAAAACCAAGATGCCGCCCAAAAAAGAGGCGCGCGAAGCGCGCCGCTCTTCCACCCGAGCCCCTCCGACCCACCCAGAACCCTTCCACCCTGCTGTCGAGAGCGGGAAACGGGACTCGAACCCGCGACCCCAACCTTGGCAAGGTTGTGCTCTACCAACTGAGCTATTCCCGCAATCTGTCTCACGCACCTCGGAAGCCGACACGCCGGGATCGCCGAGCAGCTACTGCAAACCCGCTGCAACCGCTGAGCAATCACATGGCCACTGTCGCGGCACTCTTCCGAGCAATCGTCGACGAGGCGTCCCGCACACCCGCTTGCCACGCCATGGAGGCGAGGGGAATCGAACCCCTGACCTCTTGAATGCCATTCAAGCGCTCTCCCAACTGAGCTACGCCCCCTCGTCCCGATCGACTCGCAAAAGGCTGTCGCCAGGAACCACCAAGTATAGCCCAGGGTATACCGAGTGTCAACAAATTGGGACTGGCGAAAATCTGATAGGCCGGTATTTTGCAGCGCCTTATGTGACTTCGCTCGATTCAGTCCGAAGGGCCTGCGTGGTGTTGCTGCCGCGTGCGTTTTCTCCGTAGCGACGCGGTGCGTGCTGTGGCCGCCGCTCCATCATAGATGCCGACTTCAACGCGCTCCTCGCGCGAGGCTAACTGTAACATGACCGAACTCAAGCGTCGTCGCCGCCGCGCGGCCCCCGCTGGGATCGCTCCAAACGAACCGGAACGGGACATTCTCGATCAGTACCTCTACGAGGTAAGCACCTATCCGCTCCTCAAAGGAACGGAAGAAATCGAGCTGGCCAAGAAAATTCGTGCGGGCGACCAGGACTCGCTCCAGGAGCTCGTGAAGCGCAACCTACGCTTCGTGATCTCCGTCGCAAAAAAATACCAGAACCGCGGACTCCCGCTCATCGACCTCATCGGTGAAGGGAACGTCGGCCTGCTCACGGCTGCCCGAAAATTCGATCCCGATCAGGGCGTCAAGTTCATCTCCTACGCCGTGTGGTGGATTCGCCAAGCCATTCTCTCGGCGCTCGCCCGCCAGGGCCGCACCGTCCGGGTTCCCCTCAACCGCACGGCCGACCTTTCGAGAATCATCAAGGCGTCGGAAATCCTCCGGCAGAAGCTCAACCGCGAGCCGAGCCCCGAAGAGCTCTCGCAGCTCACCGGGCTGTCGGTCGACGTCGTGCAGTCACTGGCCGCGCTCAATACCAGCGACGTTCGCCTCGACGCGCCCATGGATCCCGAAGGTGACCGATCGCTCATCGAGCGCTTCGTCGCCGACGAGATGCCAGACACCGAGGAAGAGGCGATGAACCGCTTCCTCACCGACGAGATCGAGCAGGCCCTCGGCACACTGCCGCCGCGGGACGCCAAAGTCCTGCGCCTCTACTTCGGGCTCGAGGGCGGACGCGAGCACACGCTCGAGGAGATTGGCTCCATGCTCGGCGTTACCCGCGAGCGGGTTCGCCAGCTTCGCGACCGCGCGCTCAAGCGGCTGCGCGAGGGCGACGTCGGCCGCGCGCTGGGCAGCTTCGCCGCGTGAGGCAGTCCGCGCGGCGACCACGCCCGCGAACGAAAAGGGCCGGCATCTCTGCCGGCCCTTTTTTCATTCGCGGGCTAGCCTCTGCTCGGATTGAGGATCACATTCCTGTTGAGAGCGGACGGTGTTCGCGCCCGCCTCCCCACCCGCGCGCGCTCCATGATTCGGCTCATCGACGTCTATAAATCGTTCGGACCAAAACACGTCCTGCAGGGATTCAGCCTCGACGTCGTCGAAGGCGAGACGATGGTGATCATCGGCTACTCCGGCACCGGAAAATCGGTCGCGATCAAGCACATCGTCGGCCTGCTCGAGCCCGATTCCGGTCGCGTGATCGTCGATGATTTCGAGGTGCCCCTCCTGTCGCGCCGCGAGCTCTACAAGCTGCGGGCGCGAATCGGCTACGTGTTCCAGTTCGCCGCCCTGTTCGACTCCTTCAGCATCGGCGAGAACGTGGCGATGGGACTGCGCAAGCAGCAGGAGCTGACCGAGCGCGAGATCGCCGACCGCGTCCACGAAGCGCTCGAGCTCGTCGACTTGCCCTCGGTCGCCGACCGGTTTCCCGCCGAGCTGTCGGGCGGCATGCGAAAACGCGTCGGCATCGCCCGCGCCATCGCGCTGCGGCCCAAGTACATCCTCTACGACGAGCCCACGACCGGCCTCGATCCGGTGACGAGCGCCGTCATCGACACGCTCATGATTCGCATGCGCGAGAAGCTCGGCGTGACGGGGATCGTCATCACACACGACATGCGCAGCGCGTACAGCGTCGGCTCGCGCATCGCCATGCTGTACGAGGGGCGCGTGCGACAGGTCGGGACGGTCGACGAGATCAAGCACACCACCGATCCCATCGTACGCCAGTTCATCGAGGGGCGCCCCGACCTCGAGCTCGAGAACGAGGAGCAGGTCGTCTAGTGTCACGCGGCCGCGCGCGCGATGAGACTTCGGCGGGCGGCGTCGTGTTTCGCATGGACGTCGGCCAGCCGGTATATCTGCTGATTCGCGACAGCTACAAGAATTGGGGATTCCCCAAGGGGCACATCGAGAACGGTGAGCAGCCGGAGGCGGCGGCGCTGCGCGAGGTCAGAGAGGAGACCGGGCTCAACGATCTTTCGCTTCGTGGACCCATCGACACGATCGACTGGTACTTCCGGTTTCGCGGCCAGCTCATTCACAAGGTCTGCCACTTCTTCTTGATGGAGACGGCGGACGCCGTCACGTCGCCCCAGCGCGCCGAAGGGATCACGGCCTGTCGCTGGGCGCGCTTCGAAGACGCGCGATCGCTCATCTCCTACGACAACGCGCGCGGCATGCTGCGCCGTGCGCAGGAGATGCTGGTTGCCCGGTCGTCGGCGGCGTCGTGATGCCCAGTAGCGCTACGCAGGCTGTGGGCGCGGCCGACCGTGCCACGACGCCGGCGATCGTGGTCTTCGCCCAACGCGCGCGAACCCGGACGTTGGTCAAGGGCATATTCCCTCGCCGTCGAACGCGGGTCGTGCTCACGCGCGGGCTCGATGATTTCGACGCGGCTTTCAAGATCAATCTCGTCGACGCCGCCGTCGTGGACGTGAGCGCCGCGCAGGAAGACACCTGGCGCGTAGCGTCCCTGGCGCGTGAGTATCCGAGCGTGCCGTTCTTCGGGCTCGCCGCACTCCGTGCCGCGGATGGCCCCGCGCTCGCTCAGTGCGCGAGCTACGAGTTTGCCGACGTGCTGGTGGAAGGCGTCGACGACGCGGCTGCGCGGGAGATCGTGGGTCACGCCAGCTTTTCCGCGCGATTCGCGCGCGCTCTCTGCCAGCCGCCCGACCGGCTGGCGCTCGACGCGCCACTACAGCGCGCGGCGTGGCGATTCATCGTGTCGCACGCGGGTCGGCCGGTGCGAACGTCGGCGCTGGCGAAGGCGCTGCATGTGACGCGCGAGCACTTGAGCCGCTCGTTCGCGGCGGGCGGCGCGCCGAATCTCAAGCGGATCATCGATCTGGTCCGGATCGTGTCCGCGGCCGAGCTGGCGAAGAATCCGGGGTACGACCTGCGCGACGTGGCGAACGTCCTCGGCTTTGCGTCGTCGTCGCATCTGTCGAGCACGGCGATGCGGGTGATTGGAACCAAGCCGACGTCGCTCGCGCGACTACGGACGGTGGATCTGGTCGATCGGTTCGTGAAAGGGCACGGCCGGAGCCGGAGTCGTTAGCGACCGTTGCCGGCGGCGCCCTCGGGCGTCAACTGTCGCTCCAGATAGACGAGGTAGCCGCCGAGCAGGCGAAGCACGCCTTGGATCCGGTTCGAGAGGTCGGCATGGGCTTGCAGGGAGACGAGGTCGGCCTGGCGAAGGATGGCCAGTTGGGTTTCGAGTCGCAGAAGCTCGCGTTTTGCGGTACGGTACAGTTGCCGTTGTTCGGGCGCGGTGTAACGTCCATAGCCGTCGGCAATGGCGCCGGCCGCCGACAGCGCCGTGAGGATGAGCTGATCGGTGGCGACCTTGGTTTCCCGCCGAGCGTTTTGGCGGGCGGTTTTGACGACGTCGGCAGCGAGGGCGACCGCCTCCTGCCATACCTTTAGATCCTTCATGCTGGCTGCCATGGGGATAAGATGTGGGCGCCGAGCGGGTTGTCGGCACCGAACCATTGCGAGCCGGTCAGAAACGTCGCGCTTGCAGTGAAGGCCCTCCTTGTGATATTTTTCACAAGCCGAAAACGCACCCCCACGCCGCTCCGAGCTCCGACCCCACCGTATGGCCACCGACACCACACTACGCCCCGGCGAGATCAAGGACATTCTCCTCCGGGAGATCGAAGCCGCTGACCTCCACGAGCTCGATGTCGAAGAGGTTGGAACCGTCCTCGAAGTCAAGGACGGAATCGCCCGCATCTACGGCCTGCAGAAAGCCATGGCCGGCGAGATGCTCCAGATCACCGCGTCGGAGACCGGCAATCAGGTCACCGCGCTCGCGCTGAATCTCGAGGAAGACAACATCGGTTCCGTCGTCCTCGGCGATTACCTCCAGCTCAAGGAAGGCGACGAAGTGCGCCGTACCGGGCGCGTGCTCGAGGTGCCGGTCGGTCCGGAGATGGTCGGCCGCGTCGTCGACGCACTCGGCCGCCCGATCGACGGCCTCGGCGACATCAACGCCAAGCACACGCGAAAGGTCGAGTCCAACGCGCCTGGCATCATCGTCCGCCAGCCGGTGCGTGAGCCGCTCCAGACCGGTATCAAAGCCATCGACTCGATGATCCCGATCGGACGCGGACAGCGCGAGCTGATCATTGGCGACCGGGCGATCGGCAAGACCGCCGTCGCTGTCGACACGATCATCAATCAGAAGGGCCAGGGCGTCATCTGTGTGTATGTCGCGATCGGCCAGAAGGCGTCGACTGTCGCGTCGGTCGTCGAGCGGCTCAAGAGCTCGGGCGCGATGGACTACTCGATCGTCGTCGTGGCGTCGGCGTCCGACCCCGCGCCGATGCAATACATCGCGCCCTACTCGGGCTGCGCGATGGCTGAGTATTTCATGTACAACGAAGGCAAGCCGACGCTGTGCGTGTACGACGACTTGTCGAAGCAGGCCGCGGCCTACCGCCAGCTCTCGCTCGTGCTGCGACGCCCGCCCGGACGCGAAGCGTTCCCCGGCGACGTGTTCTATCTGCACTCGCGATTGCTCGAGCGCGCGGCAAAGCTGCGCGAGGACGATGGCATCGTGGACGGCAAGACGATCCTCAAGCCCGGTGGATCGCTCACCGCGCTGCCGATCATCGAGACGCAAGCCGGCGACGTCTCGGCCTACATTCCGACGAACGTCATCTCGATCACCGACGGTCAGATCTTCCTGGAGTCCGATCTGTTCTTCGCGGGTGTTCGTCCCGCGATCAACGCCGGTATCTCCGTGTCGCGCGTCGGTGGGTCGGCGCAGATCAAGGCGATGAAAAGCGTCGCCGGGCGTCTCCGTCTCGACCTCGCGCAGTTCCGCGAGCTCGAGGCGTTCTCCGCTTTTGCATCGGACCTCGACGCGGCGACGCGACGCCAGCTCGATCGCGGCGCGCGCACGGTCGAGATTCTGAAGCAGGGCCAGTATCAGCCGATGCCGGTCGAGCAGCAGATCATGATCATTTTCGCCGTCACCAACGGATTCATCGACGACGTTCCGGTGAACCAGGTTCGCGAATGGGAGCGCGGCTTCCACCAGTTCATGGCGGCGACCTACCCCAACGTCGGCGACGCGCTGCGAAACGGAAAGGTGTTGACGAAAGAGATCGAGGCCGATCTGCGCCGCGCCATCGAGGCGTACAAGAAGGGTCCCGGCGCAGTGCGCGGCAATGGCTAAGGGTCGAGAGCTCAAGGGCCGCATCAAATCCGTCGAGAACACGCGCAAGATCACGCGCACGATGGAGATGGTGGCGACGTCGAAGATGAAGCGCGCCCAGGATCGCGTGTCCGCCGCGCGCCCCTACGCCCAGGCGCTCACCGACGTCATCGGGAGTCTCTACTCACCCGAGTTGGCCGAGCGTTTTCCGCTGCTGCGCCAGCCGGCGCAAATGAAGCGCGCCGCGGTCATCGCGCTCACGGCCAACCGCGGGCTGGCGGGCGCGTTCAACGCGAACCTGATCAAGGAAGCGCGCACGACGATCCTCGGGCTCGAGGCAAAGGGCATCGCGGTGGATCTGCACGCGATCGGCAAGAAAGGTCTCGGATATTTTCGCTACGTCGGCCGCGAGGCGGCGACCAGCCGAACCGACATCAGCGATCGGCCGACGGCGCAGAACGCGGCGGAGATCGTGAACGACCTCGCCGACGCGTTCGCGCGCGGCGACATCGACGCGGTGTACGTCATCTACCCGAACTTCAAATCCGTGTTGTCGGCGCCGCCGGCGACCGTGCGGATCCTGCCCGTTCAACCGCCTGAATCCGGCGCCAGACAGCGCGATTACATTCTCGCGCCCGACGCGCAGACGATCCTCGGCGAGTTGCTCCCGCTGTACGTGCGCAACGCCGTGTACCGGGCGCTGGTCGAGATGACGGCGGCCTTCTACGCGGCGCAGCGCACGGCGATGAAGAACGCGACGGACAACGCGACGGACATGCTCAAGATTCTCGGCCGGACGTACAATCGTGCGCGTCAGGCCACCATCACGCAGGAGATCGCCGAGATCGTCGGCGGCGCTGCGGCACTCCAAGGGTAGGTATGGCAACCGCAACCGGCATTCATAACATCGGAAAGATCGTTCAGGTCATCGGCCCCGTCGTCGACGTCGAATTCGAGGCGGAGCATTTGCCCGAGCTCTACAACGCGCTCGACATCGCCGCTACGGCGGAGGATGGCTCGGCGGTGCGTGTCGTGGCCGAGGTGCAGCAGCACATCGGGCGCAACCAGGTGCGCGCGGTGGCGATGTCGTCCACTGACGCCGTCGTGCGCGGCATGGAGGTCGTGGACACTGGGGGCGCGATCTCGGTCCCGGTCGGGGCGGCGGCGCTCGGCCGCATTCTCAATGTGCTCGGTGAGCCGATCGACAACGGTCCGCCGATTCCGAAGGACGCGCCGCGGTGGCCGATTCATCGCAAACGCCCGGACTTCGTGAACCTCGAGCCGAAGACGGAAATCTTCGAGACCGGAATCAAGGTCGTCGACCTGATCGCGCCGTTCGTGAAGGGCGGAAAGATCGGTTTGTTCGGCGGCGCCGGTGTGGGCAAGACGGTGGTCATCCAGGAGCTGATCAACAACGTCGCGAAGGGGCACGGCGGCCGGTCGGTGTTCTGCGGCGTGGGCGAGCGGACGCGCGAAGGAAACGATCTCTATCTCGAGTTCAAGGAAGCCGGCATCCTGAATCAGGTCGCGCTGATCTACGGACAGATGAACGAGCCGCCGGGTGCACGCCTCCGCGTCGGGCTGTCGGGACTCACAGTCGCCGAGTATTTCCGCGACCAGGAAAACGCGGACGTGCTGGTCTTCATCGACAATATCTTCCGGTTCACGCAGGCCGGGTCGGAAGTGTCCGCGCTGCTCGGCCGCATGCCGAGCGCCGTAGGTTATCAGCCGACGCTGGCGACCGAGATGGGTGATCTGCAGGAGCGCATCACGTCGACGCGCAACGGGTCGATCACCTCGGTGCAGGCCATCTATGTGCCTGCGGATGATATCACCGACCCGGCGCCGGCCACCGCGTTCGCCCACCTCGACGCGACCGTCGTGTTGTCGCGCGCGATCACGGAGCTCGGCATCTATCCCGCGGTCGATCCGCTCGCGTCGTCGTCACGCATTCTCGACGCGCAGTTCATCGGCGAGCGGCACTACGCCGTGGCGACGAGCGTCCAGCGCATTCTGCAGCGCTACAAGGAGCTGCAGGACATCATCGCCATCCTCGGCATGGACGAGCTGTCGGAGGACGACAAGAAGATCGTCGGGCGGGCGCGGCGAATCCAACGGTTCATGTCGCAGCCGTTCGCGGTCGCCGAACAGTTCACGGGCATTCCGGGCAAGTACGTGAAGCTCGAGGAGACCGTGTCGTCGTTCGAACGGCTTGCGTCGGGCGAGTTCGACAACCTGCCCGAGCAGGCGTTCTTCATGGCTGGCGGCATCGACGACGTCGTCGAGAACGCCAAGAAGCTCCAGAGCTGACCCGAGGCGATCGATGCTCACCGTGTCGGTAATCTCGCCCGAGGCAATCCTCTATCAGGGCACGACGGACTCCGTCGTCGCCCCTGCGTTCGATGGGGAGGTCGGTATCCTGACCGGTCACGCGCCGATGATGACGCTGCTCGGCAAAGGCGTGCTGCGATTGGGAGACGGCGCGGGCAGGCGGTTCAACGTCGACGGCGGGTTCCTGCAGGTCGTGGACAACACGGTGCGCGTGGTGACGGAGAAGGCGTCGGTCGCCTAGCCCAGCGCTCGTTATGACCTGAATGACACCGTTCAGGTCCCGTTTCCGGCAAGCGTGCATGATGCTTGCTCGACAGGCCGCGTGCTCTCACGGAAACGGTCCATGCGCGGAACCCCAGGTTGTCTCGGTCGAACACGGAGGCCGGTCGCAAGCGCGGCGTGGTGGACGGCGGCTGTCCTCGTCCTGTCCCCCGCATCGTCGTTGCCGCTTGGAGCGCAGATGCCCGGGGCGCCGGTGCTTCAGAATGCGTGGGTGACGCCGGGAATCGTGGGCGCCGTCAACTTCGGCGGCGGTCCGGACGGACAGATCTACGCGGCGGCGCTGTCGTGGGCGCCCGCATCGAGTCGCTTCCAGCTCAGCGGCGGTCTCGGCTCGCGGAGCCTGACGGGGTCCGGATCGCGAGGCGTGTACGGCGTTCGATTGGCGATCCCGTTTGGCGCAGGTGCGTCGAGCAACCTCGGGTTCGCCATCTTTGGCGGCGCGGGGGGCGGCTCCGGCGGCGCGTCGAACGCAGCGGATTCGAGCGTCAGCACGAGCCAGGTTCCACTGGGGGCAGCGGTCGGTTGGCGCCGGGCGCTTGGGGCAACGCACGGAGTGTCCATCTATGCGTCGCCGTCTTACGTACTCTACTCAGGCGGGAGCAAGAGTGGCGGACTCGTGCGCGGCGCGGTCGCAGCCGATGCCGGGGTCACGCCGTCGCTGGGTGTCACCCTTGGACTCGACTTTGGCCAGACGCGGCCACGTGCCGTCGGTGGTCCGAGCGGGACGCTCTTTGGGGTCGGGGTCGCTTACGCATTTGGGCGCCGGTAGGTGGCGTATGAATTGCCCACATCGACTAGCGATGGAGCGCGTGGGTGCGCGCGCCGTGCAACCCACGAAGCAGAGGAAGGGCTGGTCCCATGCCGAACGCCAAACTCCCGCCGATCCTGGTGGTCGACGACAACCACGACAACGCTGAGATCGTTCGGCAGTACCTGGAGATGCGCGGCTACCCGGTGAGCGTCGCGCACGGTGGCGACGAAGCGCTCGTCCTGTTCGAAACCATTCGGCCGGCAGTCGTACTTCTAGACGTGATGATGCCCGGTCGGGACGGCTGGGAGGTTTGCCGCGTCATGAAACAGCATCCGACGCTCGGGAGGACGGTCCGGGTCATCATGGTCACGGCGCTGGGCGAGTGGCAGGACAAGCGTGAGGCGTTGCAAATTGGCGCGGATGATTACGTTGAGAAACCGTTCGATCTTCCCAAACTCGCCGCGACCGTGCAACGCAACCTTGCCATGCAGCGCGAAATGGCCTCGTGATCTCTAGGGCGAGGAGCGCGTGAGCGAATCCATCCTGCTCACCGATTCCGACGAACCAGCGCTCGAACCGGCTGTCCGGCAGCTCGATGGGTGGGTGATCGAGCGGGTGACGGCAGGTGAGTTGGCGAACGCCGTCGCCGCGCGGCCCGGAGTCCGCGCCGTCGTCGTGGCGTCAGACGATCCCGACGTGCTCCGGGCCGTGGTCGAGCGCGCCCATAGTTGTGGCGTGCCGGTCGTGGTCGCTTGTGCCGACGACACGGCGCGGCGCCGCGCCGTCGAGCTCAAAGCCGAGGAATGGTACCGCTGCCCGGCGGACGCCTCCGAGATCGCGCAGCGGATTCGCGGGGCGGTGGGCCGCGGATCCCCTCCGGGACTCTCCGAGGATCGCATCGAGCGCGTCGAGTACGAGCAGATGCTGCACGATTCGCTCACCGGACTGCCCACGCTGCCGGTGATGATCGAGCGGTCGCGCGGCCTGTTCAAGGAGCGCGGCGAGCTCGTCGTGCTCTATCTGAACTTCGTGCGCTACTCGAAGATCGAAGAGATCTACGGTTGGGAGAAGCTCGACGCCGTCCTCGAGACGACCGCGGCGGCGGTCCGCGAATTTCTCGACGACACGGCCATGAGCACGTCTCGTCTCATGGTGAGCTTCACCAACGACGACGATTTCATCTTCTTTCACGTGCCGGCGACAGGTGTGGCCGCGGCGTCGGAGAACGAGATCACGGACATGGTGGCCCGGCTCCAACGCCACGTCGCCGGCCGCATCGAGGCGCAGCACGGCGAGGACATCGCGGCGCTGTTCGACATCTACGTCGGCCGCGCGCACGTCTACTACAATCCGAAGATCCGTCTCGAGCGGTTGATCTATCGCGGTATTCGCGAAGCGTCGAACGCCGCGCGGTCGATCGAGGAGCGCGAGCGGGGCCGCCGCGTGGCGGACCTTCGCTCGAGTCTACGCGACCGCGCCGTCTACGTCGACTACCACCCGATCGTCGTCACCGACACGCAGGAGATTTTCGGCTACGAGGCGTTGGCACGCGGCGTGATGCGCAGCCTGCGCAGCCCCGAGGTGATGTTCGACGTCGCCGCCGAGGCGGACCTCGTGTGGGAGTTGAGCCGCCTGTGCCGCAGCCGGGCGATCGAGGGCATCGAGACGCGCTTGCAGCCGAACGAGCTGCTCTTTCTCAACGTCGACCCGCACGATTTCAGCGACCCGGCGTTCAATGAAGACGAAGTCAAGTATCCGGAGCGGGTCGTCATCGAGATCACCGAGCGCACGGCGATCAAGGACTATCCGAAATTTCGCGAGCGCCTGCGCATCTTCCGCGAGCGCGGCTTCCGCTTCGCCGTCGACGACGCCGGCAGCGGCTACGCGGGCCTGGGCTCGATCGCCAATCTCGAGCCGGACTTCATCAAGCTCGACATCTCGTTGATCAACGCGATCGATACGAATTTCATCAAGCAGAATCTCGTCGAAACGATGGTGAAGTTCGCAAACGACCACGGCGCGATGGTGATCGCCGAGGGCGTCGAGCGCGCCGAGGAGTTCAAGACGGTCAAGGACCTGGGCGTGCATCTCGTGCAGGGCTTCTTCCTGCACCGTCCGCTGCACCTTCCGTTGCCTCCCGCGGTGGCGGCGGCCAAGGGTTGAGCCTCGGGCCGGTCAGCGCAGCAGACCGTTGACCAGCTCGAACGACCGCTCGGCGGCCCCGAGTCCGCTGCGCACGAGCGCGCGGGCGTAGTCGCCGGCCTCGCGCCGCGCCGCGGAGTCGGCGATCCACACGCGCGCGCGCCTGGCGAGATCGGCCTCGTTCGACACCGGAGCGCCGCCGCCGCGCTGCGCGAGGAGTGCCGCGTCGCGGCTGTCGTCGTATCGCGGGCCGAAGAGTACCGGCGCACCGAATGCCGCCGGTTCGAGCACCGAGTGGAGCCCGGCCGCGTGGAAGCCACCGCCGACGAATGCGATGTCCGCCAGCGCATACAGCTCGCCGAGCACGCCCAGCCGGTCGACGACGACGACATCGGAGATGCCCGCGGCCGGCTCGTCGAGCCGCGCGGCGCTCACGCCTGCGCCCAGGGCCCACTCGAGGAGACGCGAAACGTGGCCGCTCGTCGGCTCGTGCGGCGCGATGATCAGACGTACCGATCCTCCGCCGCGTCGCAGGGACTCGAACGCCGGCAGCAGCACCGCCTCGTCGGCCGGCCACGTCGAGCCGGCGACGATCGTGGGGCGCGTGTCCCGAAGCCGCTGGAGCAGCGGAGCCGCCCGGTCCACGCGCTGTGCGCGCAGCCAGACCTGATCATACCGCGTGTCGCCCGTAATAACGATCACGTTCGAGCGGACGCCGAGCTGCACCAATCGGCCGGCGTCGGCGTCGTCGATCGCGCCGACCACCTCGAGCGCGGCGTAGGCATCGCGAAGCAGCGCCGATGCGGTTCGCGACCGGCGCGACGAGCCGCGCGACAGCGTCGCGCTGATCAGGCCGAGTCGCACGCCGCGGCCGCGGGCTTCGCGCGTGATCACCGGCCAGACGTCGAGTTTCGAGAACACTAACGCCGTCGGGGCGAGCGCGCCGAGCGCGACGCGGGCGTCGCCCGGGGTGTCGAACGGCAAGAAGTCGCGGAAGTCGACGTCGAGCTCGCGCGCGAACGCGATCGCGCTCGGTGAAAAGTGGGTATAGGCGAGCTGCACGTCGGGTCGTCGCGCGCGGGTGAGCTCGAGCACGGGCCTCGCCTGCAACCCTTCACCGACCGACGGGGCGTGGATCCAGAGGAGCGGGCGCGTCCGGTCGCGCCGCGCCGACCCCCAGGCCCGATAGCGATTCCGAATGCCGCGGCGGGCCCGCAGCGCGCGGAGGAACTTCGAGTCGCTGTTGGGCGCAACGACGGCCGCGCCCCGCGCCAATTGCGCCAGAGCGTCGTACCCGAGCCGCACCGGGAATCGCACGATGCCTGGAATCGCGGTGCTATTTCCCTGACGTCTTGAGCGCGGAGTCGAGCGCGCCGCGGACGTTTGCGTCGGCACCGGCGAGGATCTGACTGCCGACGAAGAACGTGGGCGTCGAATTCACCCCGGCTTGCCGCGCGCGATCGCGGTCGGCGTCGATGAGCGCCAGCGTCGCGTGCTGCGCCATGCACGATCGCCACGACGGCATGTCGACGCCGAGCGCTTTCGTCATCGAATCGAGCTTGGGGCGTGGATCCGGCAACACTTCCCACGCCGCTTGGCTGGCGAAGAGCGTATCGTGCATCGGCCAGAATTTGTTCTGGACCGCGGCGCACATCGCGGCCTCGGCGGCGGGAAGCGCGTTGGGGTGGATGCTCAGCGGCATGTTGAGGAACGCGAGTCGCACGCGGCCCGTCGTGACATAGTCCTTGACGATCCCCTTGAAGCTCGCGTCTTCCCATTGCTTACAGAACGGACACTGGAAGTCGCTCGCGACGATCAGCCAGACTTTCGCCGAGGAGTCGCCCATGATGCGTCCCTTGTCGGCGGCGTCGCTGATACTGTCGCGCGGCGGTGTGCCGGTCGTCTTGATCGTCGTGCTGGCGCCGGCGGCCGCGCCGGCGGCCGGAGTCGTGGAAGGCTTGTCCGTTGTGGCGCCCGGGCGCGAGCAGCCGGCGGCGACGGTTACGGCGACAAAGAAGTGGATCAGAGCGGATGACATGGGAATGGCGTGTGGGCTGACGAGCGGCGTTGGTGTCCGGCGAAAGTTACGCGTGGCGTTGCTCACTCACAAACTCTTACGGCACAATAGCGTAGACGTCTGATTCCGGCGACCTGTGTGGGGCATACCTCTTGCACCCACGAGTGCGCGGGCCGCCCCGGCACGCCTTCGATGGATCACGTCCGAACAACGCGCACGACATGGGTACGACGCTGGAGTGGTTTCGCGCAGGCGGTCCGACGATGGTCCTCATACTGCTCGCCGGACTCGCCGGACTCGCGATCCTCGTCGAACGGTTCTACGTGATCGTGCTGCGCTCCAAGAACAACGGCCGAATGTTCATCGAGCGCATCATACAGCTCGTCCACGCCGAAAAGCTCGAGGACGCGATCAAGCAATGCAGTGCGTCGCCGGCCGCGCTCTCCGACATAGGACTGCTGATCCTGCGCAGCCGAACCCGCGACGAAGGCGACTTGCAGCGCGTGGCCAATGCGGCGACGCTCGCCGTAGTGCCGAAGCTCACGCATGGACTGGAGTTTCTCGTGACGCTGGCCGCGGTTGCGGTGCTGATCGGCCTCGTGGGAACGCTGTGGGGCTTTCGCGCCGCGCTGGCTGCGTCCGGCGCCGCAGGACAACCGCGGATGGCCGAAGGATTCGCGACGGCGCTGGCGCCGACCACCTTCGCGCTGGGCGTCGCCGCGGTCCTGTTTCTCGGCCGCGGTTATCTGCTGGGTCAAGCCGAGACGATCACGGAGCACATTCACGAATTCTCAGCGCGGCTGATCAACGCCCTCATCGACCAGCCAGACGTCCGGTTGGGCCACCGTTGACGGTCGAACCGGTCGACTCGCCAGTACGGAATGGCGGCGCGCTTCCCCTGGCGGCGCGCGCGGGATAGCCTTCTTCATTGGCCGGACACGCGCTAGCGTCGTCGCCCAACTTCCTCTTTGCCACCGCACGTGACGCGTCGCGCGCTCGCGCTCCTCATCTCTGCGTTCGTCAGCACCACCGCCCTGGGTCAGGGACTACAGATCCCTGCACCACAGGGATACGTCAACGATTTCGCCCACATCATTCCGCCGGCGAACGCGAACACGATCACGGCGATCATCAACGACGTCCGCGCCAAGTCCGGCGGCGAGATCGTGGTCGTCACGCTGCCGGACTTGCAGGGCCGGCCGATCGAGGAAGTGGGTCTCGACATCGGCCGCCAATGGAAGGTCGGTAAGAACGCCAAGCCCGGCGATGCGGCCCGCAACACGGG
>Ga0157370_10001103_pt1 | contig 33826 bp, 34 predicted proteins | sample C35metaG_FD_113463 | JGI IMG/M metagenome (GOLD analysis project Ga0157370, IMG submission 113463) | Corn rhizosphere microbial communities from Kellogg Biological Station, Michigan, USA - C3-5 metaG | ecosystem: Host-associated > Plants > Roots > Rhizosphere > Soil | place: USA: Michigan... | reverse complement strand
GATTCGCGCCACTAAGCCCTCGATCATCGCGACATAGCCCCAATAGATGCCGATCAGCATCTGGCTTTGAGTGGTTCGCCCGATGACGCTGTTCGTATCTGGTACTTCGATGGCAATGCGCGGAAGCTTGGCGGCGGCATTGACGAGCGCGTCGAGGGAGAGGTTGATTCCCGGAGCGATAATCCCGCCGGAATAGGCGCCCGTTCCGCTGACAACGTCGAACGTAGTCGCCGTTCCGAAGTCAATGATCAGTAGGTCGCCGGGATATTTTGCATGGGCTGCAATCGCATTCAGCGCACGGTCCGCGCCGACGTTCTGCGGCTCGTCGACGTCTAGTTGGAGCGGCCATGCCGCCGCGCGCTGCCCCGCGATCAAAGGCGTTTTCCTGAAGTATTTTTCGGAGAGGACTTCAAGATTGTGGAGCGCGCGCGGAACGACCGTACCGATAATCACGCCGTCGACACCGTCGCGTGAAAAGCCTTCGAGATCGAGCAACTGGTGGAGCCAGACCGAATATTGATCGGCGGTGCGACGGGCATCGGTGGCTATCCGCCATCGCGCCCTGATCTCACCATGATCGACAAGCGCGAAAACGAGATTGGTATTGCCCGCGTCGATCGCCAAGATCATGGCCGCGCCCTAGCTCCCTCAGCCGTTCTTCACAACTTGACGTCCCCGGTATGGATGAGCTCGAGCGAGCCGTCGCCGCGACGCAAGCGGAGTGCTCCGTCCCCTTCGATCCCGTCGAAACTGCCCGAGACTGTTTCGTCAGTACTCGAATGTACCGTCAGCCGCGTGCCAAGTGGGTGCGCCCGAGCGAGCCACGCCTGCGCCAGGAGCGCAGGCTCGCTCTGGCGCCAAAGTTCGAGCAGGCGCGCGAAGCTGCCGGCGAGCAGGGGTGCGAACGCTTCCGGCGAGACCCCGGCCGAAAGCGATGCGCAAGCACGGTCCGGAAGCACCGGGGCGCTCGCCAGATTCACTCCAAAGCCGACCGCGACTCGCTCGCAGCTCCGCTCGAGGAGGATTCCCGCGAGTTTGCGCCCGAGCAGCATCAGGTCGTTGGGCCATTTGAGCATCAGCGCGCGACCTGGCGTCGCTACATCGACTGCTTCAATGAGCGCCAGGCCGGCGATCAGCGACAGGCTTTGTGCCGGCGGGTCGCCACGGCGCAGCCGAACGAGCGTACTGCCGTAGAAATTGCCTTCCGAGGAAACCCAAATGCGGCCTTGGCGACCCCTGCCCGCCTCCTGGTGAAGCGCGACGAGCCAGTCGCCCTCGGCGGCCTCGCTGTCGGCGAGGAGGTCGGCGTTGGTCGAACCGGTACGCTCGACGATTCGGATTCGAGTCAGAACAGGCTTCCCGCGGCTTTGTCGCTCAGGGATCCAAGCGGACCGATAAGCAAATAGCCCAGCGGCGAGACGAGCAGCGCCGACAGGAAAATGAGGACGCCCTGGACAGGCTCGCGCACGCGGGCATAAGGCTCGGCCGGCTCGTCCATGTACATGACCTTGACGATCTTCAGATAATAATAAGCGCCGATCACCGCACCGAGGATGCCGGCGACGGCGAGCGCAACATAACCGCTGGCGATCGCTGCCTGAAACACCACCAGCTTGGGCCAGAAGCCGAAAAGCGGTGGGACACCTGCAAGGCTGAACATGAAGATCGCAAATGCCGCAGCATAGGCTGGCCGGGTCTGTGCGAGACCGGACAGGCTCGCGATGCTCTCGATTGGACGGCCCTCCTCGTCACGCATCCACAATACGCACAGGAATGCGCCAACCGTCATGACGACATAGACCGCCATGTAAAACAGCACTGCCGACGCTCCGCGGGCGCCGCCGGCGGCGAGTCCGACCATGGCGAAGCCGACATTATTGATCGAGGAATATGCGAGCAGCCGCTTAATGTTGGTCTGGCCGTAAGCAGCGATGGCACCGAGAAAGATCGAGGCGAGCGCAGCGAAGATTACAATCTGGCGCCAGGCGTCGGTCGCTGGACCCAGTCCTTCGACGCACAGCCGGGTCGCGAGAAGGACCGAAGCGACCTTCGGAGCCGAGGCGAAAAAGGTGGTGACCGGGGTCGGGGCGCCTTCGTAAACGTCCGGAGTCCACATGTGGAACGGCACCGCGCTCGCCTTGAAGGCGAGACCGGCCAAAACGAAGACGAGCCCGAACAGCAGCCCGAGCGAGGGTGCGCCGCGTGCGAACGCCGCGGCAAGGCCGGTAAAGCTCATTGTCCCGGTGAAGCCGTAAAGCAGCGAAATCCCGTAGAGCAGGATGCCGCTTGCGAGCGCTCCGAGCACGAAATACTTAAGACCCGCTTCGGCCGAACGCTCGTCTGTGCGGCGATAGGCGGCGAGCACATAGCCGGCGAGGCTGTTCAGCTCGAGGCCGACATAAAGCGCGACCAGGCTGGTCGCCGACACCATCACGCTCATCCCCACTGCGGCGAACACGATCAGGACGGCATATTCGGACGCGTGCTCGGTGCCTTCGTCGAACCAGCCATGGGCAGCGATGATCGCCGCCGCCGCCGCCGGGAACATGATCGCCTTGCCGAAGCTCGCGAACAGGTCGGCCGACACCATGCCGTCGAACACTGGCCCGGCATGCGAGGGGGGGCCGATCAGCGCGACGGTTGCTCCAAGCAGGACGAGGACTGCGAGCCAGTTCACGAGCGCGGATCCGCGCTTCCCGGTGAAGGCGGCAAGCACCATCAGGATTGTGCCGCAGACCGACAAGATCAGCTCCGGGAGCAGTGGTGCGGCAAAGCGGGGGATCAATGCATCGCTCCTGCGGGCATGTGCATGGCGGGAAGCGTCAGGTGTGAATCGCCGGCGGGTGCGACGCGATCGAGCCTCACGAGGATTCGTCCGACGTCGTTGCGGATCGGCCGGATGAAGCTTTCTGGATAGATGCCCATCCAGAACACAGCCAGTGCGATCGGCGCGAGCAGCCACCATTCGCGGATCGACAGGTCGGGCATCGCTGCCGCGTCGGCGTGGCGCAGCGTGCCAAAGCAGATGCGCCAGTAGAGCCACAGCATGTAGGCCGCCGCAAGAATGATTCCCGTGGTTGCGAAAATCGCGCCCCAGCTCGATGCTCGGTAGGTCCCGACCAGGCTCAGGAACTCGCCGACAAAGCCGCTTGTCCCGGGCAAGCCGACGCTCGCCATGGTGAAGACCATGAACAGCAAGGCATAGCCGGGCATATTGTCCGACAGGCCGCCGTAACGATCGATCTCGCGCGTGTGCAGCCGGTCATAGACGACGCCGACGCAAAGGAAGAGTGCGCCGGAGACGAGGCCGTGGCTCAGCATGACGATCATCGCGCCTTCGATGCCCTGCCGGTTCATCGCGAATAGGCAGAAGGTGACAAAGGCCATGTGCGCCACCGACGAATAAGCGATCAGCTTCTTCATGTCGCGCTGCACCAGCGCAACCAGGCTGGTGTAGACGACGGCGATTGCCGAGAGCACGAACATCAGCGGAATGAGTTGAGCAGACCCATCGGGGAACATCGGCAGCGAGAAGCGGACGAAGCCGTATCCGCCCAGCTTCAGCAGGACGCCAGCGAGGATTACCGAGCCGGCGGTCGGCGCCTGAACGTGCGCGTCGGGCAACCAGGTGTGGACCGGCCACATCGGCAGCTTGACCGCGAAGCTGGCCATGAACGCGAGGAATAGCCAGATCTGTGCCTGCTTCGGGAAATCGTAGGACATCAGCGTCGGGATGTCCGTCGTGCCAGAAACCGACCGCATGTAGATCATGGCGATCAGCATCAGCACCGAGCCGAAGAAGGTGTAGAGGAAGAACTTGTAGCTGGCCTTGATCCGCTCAGCGCCGCCCCAGATGCCGATGATCAGATACATCGGGATGAGGCCACCTTCGAAAAAGATATAGAAGAGGAACAGGTCCTGCGCAGCGAAGGAGCCCATGATGAGCGCCTCCATCAGCAGGAAATAGGCCATATATTCGGGCACACGCTTCTGGATCGAGCGCCAGCTCGCCCCGATGCAGATCGGCATCAGGAACGCGGTGAGCGAAATCAGCACCAGTGCGATGCCATCGATCCCAAGAGCCCAGCTGATGTCGCCGCCGAGCGGGTATTTCTCGACGAACTGCCACTGCGCGCCGTTCGGATCGTAATTGGCCCACAGATAGATGCTGATCGCAAAGTCGATCAGCGTGCCGATCAGCGCGATCCACCGCGCCCCGTTCGCATTGGCCGCCAGGCACAGGGCGCCCGCGATCAGCGGAATGACGATCAGGAGAGTGAGCCAGGGGAGCCCCGTCACTGCGCCCACCAGATTGCCCAGCTGGCTGCACCGATGAGGCCGAGCAGCATTACCAGCGCGTAGGAATAGAGATATCCGGACTGCAGCCGATAGCTGATGCGGTTACCGACGCTGACTGCATAAGCGGCACCGTGGGGACCGAAGCGATCGATCGTCCCCACATCACCGCCCTGCCAGAAGAGGCGGCCGAGCCACAGCGCCGGGCGGACGAACAGGAAGTTATAAAGCTCATCGAAATACCATTTGTTGGCGACGAACTTGTGCACCGCCGGGAAGGTCGCGACGAAGCGGCCAGCAGCGGCTGGATCGCGGATGTAGTTGTTCCACGCGATCCACAGACCGATCAGCATCGCGATAGTCGGCGACAGCTTCACCCACAAAGCGGAGGATTCGATCGCCTCTCCCATCTCCCGGCTGAAGGCGATGATGCCCCGCCAGTAGGAGGGTGCAGTTTCCGGGCCAACGAAAATGCCGTGGAAGATTTGCCCGGCAAAAGCGGCGCCGAGCGCCAGCAGCACGATCGGAACGAGGATGGTCAGCGGACTTTCGTGCGGATGATAACCGCCACTGCCGGTCTGCACCTTATGCGGATCGTGCGCGCTGTCGCCATGCTCCTCGTCGGGAGTATCGTGTTCGCCGTGGAGCGCGTGCTGGATATGCTCCGACTCCGCCCAACGCGGCGCGCCGAAGAAGGTCATGAAGATCAGGCGCCAGCTGTAGAAGCTGGTCATCAAGGCGACGATCACGCCGATCCAGAAGGCGATCGTCCCTGAGACCGTCCCGCTCACCCAGGCCGACTGGATGATCGCGTCCTTTGACCAGAAGCCGGCAAAGCCGAAGCCCGGACCAACGTCGATTCCCACGCCGGTGATCGCCAGCGTGCCGATCACCATCACCCAGAAGGTGATCGGGATCTCCCTTTTAAGCGCTCCGTAGAAGCGCATGTCCTGTTCGTGGTGCATGGCGTGGATGACGCTTCCCGCGCCCAGGAACAGCAACGCCTTGAAAAAGGCGTGGGTGAAAAGATGGAACATCGCTGCGCCGTAAGCGCCGACGCCCGCGGCGAAGAACATATATCCGAGCTGTGAACAGGTCGAATAAGCAATCACGCGCTTGATGTCATTCTGAGCGCAACCGACGGTCGCTGCAAAAAAGCAGGTGATTGCGCCGACCCAGGTGACCACGTGCATCGCGGTCGGCGAGACCTGGAACATTGGTGACAGTCGGCAGACCATGAACACGCCGGCCGTAACCATCGTCGCCGCATGGATGAGAGCGCTGACCGGTGTCGGGCCTTCCATCGCGTCGGGAAGCCAGGTGTGAAGTGGAACCTGCGCCGACTTGCCCATCGCTCCGACGAACAGCAGCAGGCAGAGCAAGGTGATGGTTCCGACCTGCATTCCGGCGAAATGGATGGTCGATCCGGCCATTGCCGGCGCGGCGGCGAGGATCGCCGGAATCGAGACGGTGCCGAACACCAAGAAGGTGCCGAAAATCCCTAGGCTGAAACCGAAGTCACCGATACGGTTGACGACGAACGCCTTCAGAGCCGCCGCGTTGGCGCTGGGCTTATGGTACCAGAAACCGATCAGCAGGTAGGAAGCGAGGCCGACCCCCTCCCAGCCGAAGAACATTTGCACCAGGCTGTCGGCCGTTACCAGCATCAGCATCGCGAAGCTGAACAGCGAGAGATAGGCGAAGAACCGCTGCTGGCTCGGGTCCTCCTCCATGTAGCCCCAACTGAACAGGTGAACGAGGCTCGAGACGGTCGTCACGACGACCAGCATCACCGCGGTGAGGCTGTCCACGCGCAGCGCCCAGTCGACCGTCAGCGTTCCTGAGTGGATCCAGTCGAGCACCGGAACGACCGTCGGCCCGCCGCTGCCGTTGATGTACTGGAAGAAGATCGGCCAGCTCAAAAACGCGCCGATGAACAATGCACCGGTGGTGACGACCTTGGCCGCCGTCCTGCCGATCCAGCGGCCGAACATCCCGGCGATGATCGCCGCCAGCAGCGGCAGGAAGACGATGAGAAGGATCGGGTGCATCAGCCTCTCATCCGGTCGGCGGCATCGACCGCGATGGTTCCGCGGCGGCGGAAGAAGATAACGAGAATGGCGAGGCCGATCGCGGCTTCCGCGGCGGCAACCGTCAGGACGAACATCGCGAGCACCTGCCCCGTCAGATCGCCGAGATAGGCCGAGAAGGCGACGAGGTTGATGTTGACCGCGAGCAGGATCAGCTCGATCGCCATCAGCATCAGGATGACGTTGCGGCGGTTGAGGAAGATTCCGAGCACTCCGATGGTGAACAGGATTGCGGCGACCGCGAGGTAATGGCTGAGGCCAATCACAGCTTCATTCCTTCGCCTACAGCTGGGTCGGTCATGCGAATGGCCTCACCGGGGCGGCGGCGCAGCTGCCGCGATGCTTTTGGTGTACGAAGGTCGCCGCGGCTGCGGTGGGTGAGCACGATCGCGCCGATCATCGCCACCAGCAAGATCAAACCGGCGATCTCAAATGCGAACAGATAGCGGCTGTAGAGCAGCTGCCCGATTGCGACGATGTTGGGCTGGGTCGTGGCCGGGATCGCATGGCCGCTGATCGTCGGGCCAGCTTTCCACGCGCTGTTGGCGACGAAAATCTCGCCGAGCAGGACGATTGCGACGATGATCCCAAAGGGCAGGTTGGCGGTGAAGCCGCGGCGAAGCGAGGCGAAGTCGATGTCGAGCATCATCACGACGAACAGGAACAGCACCGCAACCGCGCCGACGTAAACGATGACCAGAAGCATCGCGATGAACTCGGCGCCGACCAGCAGCATCAAGCCCGCCGCATTGAAGAAGGCGAGGATCAGCCACAGGACGCTGTGGACCGGGTTGCGCGCAAAGATCACTGCCAGCGCCGGGGCGATGGTGAGCGTCGCGAACAGATAAAAGGCGATAGTTGCGATCAAGTCGGAAACCCTGTTGCGGCGCGCTTATCGGTAGGGGTCATCGGCGGCAAGGTTGGCAGCGATCGCCTGCTCCCACTTGTCGCCATTGGCTAGCAATTTACCCTTGTCGTAGAGCAGTTCCTCGCGCGTCTCGGTCGCGAATTCGAGGTTCGGCCCCTCCACGATCGCATCGACGGGGCACGCCTCCTGGCACAGCCCGCAATAGATGCACTTCACCATGTCGATGTCGTAGCGCGTGGTCCGGCGGCTGCCGTCCTCGCGCGGCTCGGATTCGATTGTGATGGCCAGCGCCGGGCAGATCGCCTCGCACAGCTTGCAGGCGATGCAGCGCTCCTCGCCATTGGGATAGCGGCGCAGCGCATGCTCACCGCGGAAGCGCGGAGACGTCGGCGCCTTCTCATAGGGATAGTTGATCGTCGCCTTGGGCTTGAAGAAATATTTCAGGGTCAGCCAGTGCGCCTGGAGGAAATCCCACAAGACGAAGGCTTTGATGGTGCGCGCGATCATGACGCGCCTCCATAACGGGTCAGCATCAACCATCCAGACACGAGGAAGACAAACACCAAGCTAAGCGGCAGGAAGATCTTCCAGCCGATGCGCATCAGCTGGTCATATCGGTAGCGAGGGACCGTCGCCTTCACCCAGCCGAACACGAAGAAGAAGAAGCACATCTTGGCCAGCAGCCAGATGATTCCAGGGATCACGTACAGCGGCGCCCAATTTATCGGCGGCAGCCATCCACCCCAGAACAGGATGGCGTTGAGCGCGCACATCAGGATCACATTGGCATATTCGCCAAGCCAGAAGAGCGCGAAGCTCATCGATGAATATTCGGTCTGATGGCCGGCGACGAGCTCGCTCTCCGCCTCGACCAGGTCGAACGGCGTCCGGAAGGTTTCGGCCATCGAGCTGATCAGGAACACCACCCACATCGGGAACAGCAAGAGGTTGAAGCCGAAGGCGTTGATGATGCCAAGGCCGAAGCCCTTCTGCTGGACCACGATGCCGGTGAGGTTGAAGGTGCCCGCGTAGAGCACGACAGTGATCAAGACGAAGCCGATCGAGACTTCGTAGCTCACCATCTGCGCGGCAGCGCGGAGCGCCGAAAAGAAGGGATATTTGGAATTGGACGCCCAGCCAGCGACGATTACGCCGTAGACGCCCAATGAGCTCGCGGCGAGGATGTAGAGGAGGCCGACGTTGACATCGGCGAGCACCACACCCGGCTCGAAGGGGATCACGGCCCAGACGATCAGGGCAACGGTGAAGGTGACGATCGGGGCGATCAGGAACAGCCCCTTGTTCGCGTTGGTGGGGATGATGGTCTCCTTGAGGAAGACCTTCAGGCCGTCGGCGAAGCTTTGCAGCAGCCCCCAGGGACCGACCACGTTCGGCCCGCGGCGAAGAGCCATCGCGGCCCAAATCTTGCGCTCGGCATAGATGATCATCGCCACGGCGAGCATCAGCGGCAGCGCGATGACGAGGATTCCAATGATCGTGGCGATGAACCACGCCCAATCGTAGGTCATGCCCCAGCGGACCAAAGTGCCGGTCACTCCGCCGCCTCCTTGAACTGGACACCCTTGACCAGCTCCTCCGAGCAGCGGTGCATGGTCGGGCTCGCGCGGCAGATAGCGTTGGTCAGGAAGAAGTCGCCGATAGGATAGCGGATCGGTCCTTGCGCCTTCGCTCTGAGCTTCGGCGGCGACCACTGCAGATCAACCAGGCCGTCGCGGCCAAGCTCAGGATATTCCTTTGCCATCCGCGCGCGCAGCTCGCCAAAGTTGTCAAACGGCAGCACCTTCCCGGCGAGCTGGGACACGGCGCGGAGGATGGCCCAGTCCTCGCGCGCTTCGCCGGGCGGGAAAGCCGCTTTCTCGCCGCGCTGCACCCGCCCTTCGGTGTTGACGTAGGTGCCGTGCTTTTCGGCATAAGCCGCGGCCGGAAGCACCAGGTCGGCCTGCTTGGCACCATTGTCGCCGTGGTGGCCGATATAGATCTTGTAGGCGCCCTTCAGGCGATCGGCCGGCATTTCGTCTGCGCCGAGCAGCAGCGCCAACTCCGGGCCGGCCGCCTCGATATCTGCGAGTCCTCCCGGTTGGGCATAGCCAAGGACCAGGCTCGCCATGCGCGATGCGGAGGTGTGGAGAACGTTGAAGCCGTTCCAGCCGTCGCGAATGAGACCCAGCGGCTCGACCAGCGCGAGCGCAGCACCGAGCCCGCCTGCTGCAAGCGCTCCCGGCCCGACGATCACCGCCGGCCGCCCGGCGGCCGAGAACGCGTCCTTAACCGCCTTCGGCAGATTGCAAAGCAGGTTGAGGTCATTGCCGAGCCATTCGACCTTCAGATCGAGATCGACCTCGGGGCCGATGGCGAACACCTTGCCGCTTTTGCGAATGATCTTGCGGACGCGGGTAGCAATAAGCGGCGCTTCCCAGCGGATGTTCGACCCGGCCAGAAGCACTACGTCCGCCGTCTCGATTCCGGTGATCGTGGAGTTGAAGGCCACGGCCGAAAGGCTGGTGCAGTCGTACGTCAGTCCCGTCTGCCGCCCTTCGATCAGATTGCTCCCCTGCCCTTCGAGCAGCTTCTTCGCCGCGTACATGGTCTCGGCATCGAGCAAATCGCCGGCAATCGCCGCAACCCTCGGCCCCGCCTTCTTCAGCTTCTCGGCGAAGAGGTTCAGCGCTTGGGTCCAGCTTGCCTCGTGAAGCTTGCCCTTCTCGCGCACCCACGGCCGGTCAAGCCGGTTTCGGACCAGCGCATCGACGTGATGACGGGTCTTGTCGTGGATCCACTCCTCGTTGACCTCCTCGTTGATGCGCGGAAGGATGCGCATCACCTGGCGTTGTCGGACGTCGAGGCGGATGTTCGACCCGACCGCGTCCATGACGTCGATTCCGGGCACCCGGCGAAGCTCCCACGGGCGCGATTCGAAGCTCTGCGGCTTCTGCAGCAGCGCTCCGACCGGACAGACGTCGGCGAGGTTGCCGGCCAGCTCGCCGGTCACCGTCTTCTCGAGATAGGTGGTGATCTGGCTGTCCTCGCCGCGGTACAGCATGCCGATCTCGTCGATGCCTGCCACTTCGCTGCTGAACCGGATGCAGCGCGTGCACTGGATGCAGCGGGTCATCGACGTCTTGATGACCGGCCCCATATATTTGTCGTCGATGGCCCGCTTGTTCTCCTCGAAGCGGGAGAAGCTTCGTCCGTAGGCGATCGCCTGGTCCTGGAGGTCGCACTCGCCGCCCTGGTCGCAGATTGGGCAGTCGAGCGGGTGGTTGATGAGCAGGAACTCCATCACACCTTCGCGCGCCTTCTTGACCATCGCGGTGTCGGTGCGGATCGTCTGGCCGTCGGCAGCTGGCAGCGCGCAACTGGCCTGCGGCTTGGGCGGCCCCGGAGCGACCTCGACCAGGCACATGCGGCAGTTGCCGGCGATCGAAAGCCGCTCATGATAGCAGAAGCGCGGGATCTCCTTCCCTGCAAGCTCACAGGCCTGGAGCACGGTTGCGCCCTGCGGAACCTCGATCTCGATGCCGTCGACAGTGACCTTAGGCATCAGCGCGCCACTCCCGCAGTGACGTCCGGCGAAGGGGTCCTGGACTGACGGTAAAGAGCCTCTGCAAGCAGTCCGGTGAGCATCGACTTGCTAAGTCGCATTTGAGTGCCTTTGACGAGACAAAGCTGGAATTCTGGCGACAGCGTTGTGAGCCCCTCGTTTTCCTGCCTCGAACCCGGTCCGGCCAAGACAATCGTGCGAACGGACCAAGGATCACGATGGGTTAGGCAATCGGCAAAACCGAACAAGGTTGAGAAGGACTGCAGGTTCGGATTTGGCGATGAACTCGGGATCGCGTTCACGCTAACGGGCGTGGGATTCAGTTGGGCCGCCTCCGTTCCAAATTCCGCGCGGTAAAGCTCAACATAGAGGCTGCCTCTGAACAGCAGCGGCTCAAACTGGAGCGAGCCCTCGGCGAGGCAGTTTTCATCGGCCAGCGGCCGCATGTCGCGAGTGATCGTTGAATCGTCTACCGGAAGAGCCAGCAACTCGGTTACATGCTTTCGGTGTCGCTTGAGAACGCAGGCCGCAAAGGCATACATGGTCTTACGAGCCGCATCTCCAGAAGAATAACCCTCCTGCTCGATTTCGGCGGGCCGGGGGCCAAGTTTTGATGCGTCTTGTGCGATCGCTGCATTTCCGCCGCACAACAAAGTCGCAAGGATGGCGAGCGTCACGAGACGGCTCATCTTTCATCCTTCCCGTTCTTCCGAACAATGCGGTCGATTTGCGTCACGCGGGGTCCGCGCCGGATCTGCGTAATGGCGAGCGCGAAAAGGATCGCGACGGCGATGAAGACGATGATCGTCTGCGTGCTCACCGGGCGGTCCTTTCCAGCGTAGTTGCGACGCTCCGGGCGGCAGCTAAGAGCGACATCGCACGCGTCATTCCGCAGCCTCTAGAAGCTGGCGCCCGGCACGCTCGGCGATCCGGCGTTCTAGCTCGGGGCGAAAGTGCCGGATCAGCCCCTGGATCGGCCACGCCGCGGCGTCGCCAAGAGCGCAAATGGTGTGTCCTTCGACCTGCTTGGTGACGTCGTATAGCTTGTCGATGTCGCAGACCTCGACATCGCCGTCGCGCATTTTCTCCATGATGCGCCACATCCAGCCGGTGCCCTCGCGGCACGGTGTGCACTGGCCGCAGCTCTCGTGCTTGTAGAAATAACTGATTCGGCTGATCGCCCGGACGATGTCGGTCGATTTGTCCATGACGATCACCGCCGCAGTCCCGAGACCGGAGCCGAGCGCCTTCAGCCCGTCGAAATCCATCGGCGCGTCAAGAATCTGCTCGGCCGGCACCAGGGGGACCGAAGAGCCGCCCGGAATGACCGCCAGCAAGTTGCTGAAATCGCCGGCATTCTTGCCGCCGCGTACGCCGTGCCCATGGCGGGTGATCAGCTCGCGGAAGCTGATCCCCATCGATTCCTCAACAACGCACGGAGTGTTGATATGGCCCGACAGCTGGAACAGCTTGGTGCCTTCGTTCTTCGGGTTGCCGATGCTCGCGAACCAGCTCGCGCCGCGGCGGAGGATCGTAGGCACGACGGCGATCGATTCGACATTGTTGACCGTCGTCGGGCAGCCGTAGAGGCCGGCCCCCGCGGGAAACGGCGGTTTCAGCCGCGGCTTGCCCTGCTTGCCCTCCAGGCTCTCGAGCATCGCCGTCTCTTCACCGCAGATGTAAGCGCCGGCGCCGCGATGCACGAACAGGTCGAAATCGTAGCCGCTGCCCGCCGCATTCTTGCCGAACAGCCCCGCATCGTAGCATTCCTGAACAGCGCGCCGTAACACCTCGGTTTCTCTGATGAATTCGCCGCGGATGTAGATGTAGCAGGCGCGCGCCCGCATCGCGAAGCTGGCGATCAGCGCGCCTTCGAGGAGCTTGTGCGGATCGTGGCGGATGATCTCCCGGTCCTTGCAGCTGCCGGGCTCCGATTCGTCCGCGTTGATCACCAGGAAGTTGGGTTTGCCGGGCTTGGGCTCCTTGGGCATGAAGCTCCACTTCATGCCCGTCGGGAAGCCGGCCCCGCCACGGCCGCGAAGCCCCGACGCTTTCACCGCGTCGATGATCGCGTCCTGGCCGATGGCCATCAGCTCCTTGGTATTGTCCCAGTCGCCGCGCTGCTTCGCCGCCTCAAGGTAAGGCGACTGGAAGCCGTAGACGTTGGTAAAAATGCGGTCCTTGTCCGCGAGCGGCCCGGTATAGCCCATCAGCAGGCTCCCGCACGTGGCGATGACAAATGTGTGGCGCCCATCGTCATTTGAGCCGCTTCTGCCCAGCGCCTTCGACCAGCTTGACGACGCCGTAGACAATCAGTCCCGCGACAACGAGCCCGACTAGCAGCCCAATCAGGCCTTTGAGGATCTTCCAGACGATGATGATCACGAGGATCGCGACGATAAGCTTGAGGATATCTTTCATGCCCCTCTCCCCTCGGGAAAGAGGCTCAATTCGCCCTCAAGCGGGAGCGGCGTGAGCGGGTCCTCTCTCCAAGCTGCGCAAGGCAGTAAGCCACCGAGCCTCGCTATCCTTCCTCTCAAAAGGAGAGGAGAAATGGGCAAGGCTCTCACTGGCCGCCCTCCCGCGCCGGTCCGGCGGTCGGAGTCCACAGCGGCCGATAATCGTAATTGCGCTCGGCCATCTTCTTGAGCGTGGTCGGGCCGCCGACCGGGCAGCTGGTCTGCCGGTCGATCTGCGGACCGGGCTTGGGCGACTTGCCTGCGGCGAGCGCATCGAGGATCGCGGTCATGCTCTCCCCGGTCAAATCCTCGTAATTGTCGTCGTTGATCTGGACCATCGGCGCATTTGCGCATGCGCCGAGGCATTCGACCTCGCTCAGCGTGAACAGGCCGTCCTCGGTCGTGTGGCCCTTCTTGAGGCCGCGCTTGTAGCATGCATCAAACAGCTCGTCGGAGCCGCGCAGCATGCACGGCGTGGTCCCGCAAACCTGGACGTGGAAGCGGCCGACCGGCTCCAGGTTGAACATCGTGTAGAAGGTCGCAACCTCGAGTACTCGAATGTACGAAGTGTCGAGCTCCTTGGCGACGAACTCCATCACAGGGATGGGCAGCCACCCTTGGGTGTTGGTGTCGGTCCCGACCTGCCGCTGGGCGAGATCGAGCAAGGGGATCACGGCCGAGACTCGTCGCCCCTCGGGATAGCGCGCGATGATTTCCTTGGCCGACCGCGCATTCTCCTCAGTCCATTCGAACCCTTCCCAGCGAGCGCGCTGCTCAGCGTCATCAACGAAGGAGCCACCGCCGCTCACCGGTCCACCTCGCCGAAGACGGGGTCGATCGCCGACAGGACCGCGGTCGTGTCCGCCAGCATATGCCCCTTCATCATCATGTCCATCGCCTGAAGATGGCTGATCATCGTCGGGCGGATCTTGCAGCGGTACGGCTTGTTGGTGCCGTCCGAGACCAGATAGACCCCGAACTCGCCCTTCGGGCTCTCCGTCGCGACATATACTTCGCCCGCGGGGACGTGATAGCCCTCGGTGTAGAGCTTGAAGTGATGGATCATCGCCTCCATCGAGGTCTTCATCACCGAGCGCGAGGGTGGGAACACCTTGTTATCGGACGAGCCGACCGGTCCCTTCGGCATTTGCTGGAGGCACTGGCGCATGATACGCGCCGACTGCCGCACTTCCTCGACCCGGACCATGAAGCGGTCATAGCAGTCGCTGTTGGTGCCGACCGGGATCTCAAAATCCATCCGGTCATAGACCTCGTACGGCTGCGAGCGGCGAATGTCCCACGGGATGCCCGCAGCGCGGATCATGGGGCCCGAGAAACCCCAGCGGATCGCGTCGTCCTTGTGGACGATGGCGATATCGACGTTGCGCTGCTTGAAGATGCGGTTGTCAGCGACCAGCGCGATCGAATCCTCGAACAGCTGCAGGCGGTTATCGAGCCAATCCTGGACGTCGACGAAGAACTTCTCGGGCAGGTCGTAGCGAACGCCGCCCGCGCGGAAGTAATTGGCGTGCATCCGCGCTCCGGACGCCCGCTCGTAGAATTGCAGCGTGTCCTCGCGAATCTCGAACAGCCACAGGTTCGGGGTCATCGCTCCGACATCCATGATATGGCTGCCGAGGTTGAGGAAATGGTTCGACATCCGAGTGAGCTCGGCCATCAGCACACGGATGTACTGCGCCCGGATGGGGATCTCGAGGCCCATCAGTTTCTCAATCGCGAGCACGAAACTGTGCTCCATGCACATCGGCGAACAATAATCGAGGCGGTCGAAATAGGGCAGGGCCTGGGCGTAGGTCTTATATTCGATCAGCTTCTCGGTCCCGCGGTGGAGAAGGCCGATGTGCGGATCGACGCGCTCGACGATCTCGCCGTCCAGCTCCATGATCAGGCGCAGGACGCCGTGAGCCGCGGGGTGCTGCGGCCCAAAGTTGATCGTGTAGTTGCTGATGACCTCGTCGCCGGGATCGCGCGAATGCCCGAGCTCGTCACGGAAATCCTCGCCCTCGCCGATCGCGCCGAGGCTGACCTCGACGGTGCGGGTCATGGGCTTTGTGTCGGTGCGCACGTCAGTCACGGCTTCTTACCCCGAGGCTTCTTGCCGACTTCCTGCTCGGCCTTCTTGGCGCGGGACCGCGCTTCCTTCTTCGCCGCCTTGTCTGCGGGCGCTCCGCCGCCAGTCTCAGGCGGACCGCCGCCAGTCTCAGGCGGACCGCCGGTCGTCTTTGCAACCTTGGCCTTCGTCTCGGACTTGAGCTGCGGAGCCGCCGGCGCCGGCGCCGGCGAAGGCGCGCCGGGCTCCTCGCCAGTCGCCTTCTCGTCACCCGGGAGCCGGTATTCCGGGCCTTCCCAGGGCATCAGGAAATCGAAGGTGCGGAAGTCCTGCGGCAGCGACACTGGCTCATAGACCACGCGCTTCTCGGTCTCCGAATAGCGCAGCTCCACATGTCCGGTCAGCGGGAAGTCCTTGCGCTGCGGATATCCCTCGAAACCATAATCGGTGAGCAGTCGACGAAGGTCCGGATTGCCGGCGAAGGTGACGCCGTACATGTCGTACACTTCGCGCTCGAGCCAACCGGCGACCGGCCATAGGCTCGTCACGCTCGGCACCGGAGTTGCTTCGTCGGTCGAGACCTTCACTCGAATCCGCCGATTCTTCGTCAGCGAGAGCAGATGATAGGCGACCTCGAAACGCTCGGGCCGGTCGGGGTAATCGACTCCGGCCATCTCCATCAGCTGCTGATATTCCAGGCCAGGTGTATCACGCAGTGCCTTGAGCACATTGACGATTTGTTCGCGCTTGACTGTGAGCGTCACCTCGCCGACGGCCTCTTTCGTGGCGAGCAGAGCTTCGCCGATCGCCTTCTTCGCAGCGTCGATAACGCCCTCATCCGAAGCCATCTTCGGCACGTGCATGGCAAGCTGGACGGCCATCAGCGCGAGCCACTCATCGCTCAATAGTCCCTTCGCGGCGGATTTTCCGCTGCAGCTGAAGAATCCCGTAGAGCAAAGCCTCGGCGGTGGGGGGGCAGCCGGGAACGTAGATGTCGACCGGAACGATGCGGTCGCAGCCCCGAACCACGGAATAACTGTAGTGGTAATAGCCGCCACCGTTCGCGCAGCTACCCATCGAGATGACGTAGCGCGGCTCGCTCATCTGGTCGTAGACCCGCCGAAGCGCCGGGGCCATCTTGTTGCACAAAGTCCCGGCGACGATCATCACGTCCGACTGGCGCGGGCTCGCGCGCGGCGCTGCGCCAAATCTTTCAAGATCATAACGCGGCATGTTCACATGAATCATTTCGACTGCGCAGCAGGCGAGGCCGAAGGTCATCCACCATAAGGAGCCTGTGCGAGCCCAGGTGAATAGGTCCTCGGCCGTGGCGACCATGAAGCCCTTTTCGTTGAGGCTCTGACGAAGCTCCTCGAGCTTCGTCCGGTCGACCTCGCCGGGAATCAGGCCGGAGATGCGGGCGAGTTCCTCTTCGCTCGGCATCCGGTCTTCGTTGGGGCCGAGCATCACTCCCATTCGAGCGCCCCTTTCTTCCAGGCGTAGGCGAGGCCGAGGCCAAGCTCGATCAGGAACACGATCATCGCCGCCCAGCCAGTCCACTTGGTGAAGCTGAGGCTCACTGCCCACGGAAACAGGAACGCCGCCTCCAGGTCGAACACGATGAAGAGGATCGCGACGAGGTAGAAGCGGACGTCGAACTCGGCGCGGGCGTCCTCGAAGGCCGGGAAACCACACTCATATTCGCTGAGCTTTGCAGGATCCGGCTGGTGAGCGCCGGTAAAGCGCGCGACGATCATCGGCAGCACGACGAAGGCCGTGCTGAGGCCCAAAGCGATGATCAGGAACAAAAGGATCGGCAGATAGCCTGCGGCAACGCTGGCCAAGGGGGGACACTCCGGGAGCTTCGAAAACTTGGCGGTTCTCTAGGACAGGGAGTCGCAGGTCGCAACCACCCGGGAGATTATCTCAAAGCGCCAGCAATCAGCTTCTGAAGCTTCGAATGGATGCCCGCCGAGGCGGCGACATATTCGCTTCGCTCGAACGCCCGGTCGGAGCCTCGGTAATCGGTGACGAACCCGCCCGCTTCGCGGACCAGCAGCACGCCCGCCGCCGTATCCCAAAGATCGAGGTCGTCTTCCCAAAAGCCGTCCATTCGACCGGCCGCAACCCAGGCGAGATCGAGCGCTGCCGAGCCGAAGCGGCGAATGCCCGCGACGTGCGGCGCGACCGCGCCGTAGATTTTCGTCCATTGCGGAATGTCGCCGCGGCCGAGGAAGGGAATTCCGGTGCCGATCACACTGTCGGCCAGGTCTCGCCGGCCGGAGACGCGCAGCCGCTGGTCCTGGAGCCACGCGCCCCTGCCCCTTTCGGCCCAGAAGCTCTCGTCGGTGAGCGGCTGATAGACGAGCGCCTGAGTAATTTCTGTTCCACCGCCGGGCTTTTTCTCCTCGACCGCGATCGAAATTGAGAAGTGCGGCAGGCCGTGGAGAAAGTTGGTGGTCCCGTCGAGCGGGTCGACGATCCAACGCGGTTTGACCGGATTACCTTCGATCGTGCCCGATTCCTCGAGCAACATGCCCCAGTCGGGACGAGCATTCCTGAGCTCCTCGACGATCGTCTGCTCAGCGCGCTTGTCAGCCATCGAGACAAAGTCGGCCGGCCCTTTGCGGCTGACCTGTAAATGCTCGACTTCGCCGAAGTCGCGCCTCAACCGAGGCGCTGCCTTGTGAGCAGCGCGTTGCATGACGGTAATCAGGCCGGAATGGGCTACCATCGTCCCCCTCCCTGTGAGGGGGAGGCAAAGAGTGGATCGAAAGGTGGAAATAACCGCCCTTCAATCCCCTCTTTAGAAGGCAGGGCAGATCTCAATCCGCCCGCCTCACATATTCGCGGTTGTACACGTCAACGACGATCTTGGTCCCGGCAGTGATGTGCGGTGGGACGAGGACCTTCACCCCGTTGTCGAGGACCGCCGGCTTGTAGCTCGAACTCGCGGTCTGGCCCTTCACCACCGCGTCCGCCTCGACGATCGTTGCTTCGACCTGGTCGGGAAGCTGTACGCTGATCGGCCGCTCGTTGTAGAGCTCCATCACCACATCCATACCATCTTGGAGGAAGTCGGCGGCGTCGCCGAGAAGGTCCTCGGGCAACATCACCTGCTCGTAGGTGCCCTTGTCCATGAACACGAGCATGTCGCCATCATGATAGAGATACTGGAAGTCCTTGGTGTCGAGCCGAACGCGCTCGACCGTCTCGGCCGAGCGGAAGCGGACGTTGGTCTTGCGGCCGTCTATGAGATTCTTCATCTCGACCTGCATGTAGGCGCCGCCCTTGCCCGGTTGCGTGTGCTGGATCTTCACGGCGCGCCAGATGCCACCTTCATATTCGATGATATTGCCGGGACGGATGTCCACGCCGCTGATCTTCATGTCTTCTCTCGGAGAATGTGTTGGGAAAGAGCCGCCGCGGCTCCTAGCCGCCGGTCTTGTTCCCGGCAAGCAGCGGATAGGGGTTGATCGGAATCCCCTCCCACCAGCGCTGGCCGGGAGACATTGAGTTGATTGCAAAATGGAGATGGGGCGCCGATGCGATCGCATCCCCGGTGTGATCGACCCAGGCGATGACCTGCCCGCGCTTCACCTGCTGGCCCTCCCCAAGACCGGGCGCATAGCCCTGAAGATGGGCGTAATAGTACATCCACTTCCCGTCGGGTGAGCGCTCGTAGATCGTGATCCCACCGCCGCCATTGCTGTAGAAAAGCTTCTCGATCGTGCCGTCGGCCGCGGCGATAACCGGCGTTCCCTCGTCGGCCATGATATCGATGGCGTCATGACGTCGCCCGGCAGCTCTCGCCGAATCGAATGTGTCGACGAGTTGATCCGGTTTCACGCCGACGACGGGGATCGCGAGGCCGGAGGGGCGGACCTGCACGCGCTCGGCGACCACGACCGGCGGCGCGTTCTTGCGTTCGACCGTCACAAACGGTCCGCTGCGCTCGGTCCCAGGTCTTGGCTGCGGGACATAATTATAGAACCAGATCCAGAAGGCACTCACCAGTACCGCCGTCAGGAGCGCCGTTCCAATCACCCTGAGCATGGCTAAGCAACTCTCCGCTGGTGGACCTTGTTGAGTTGCAACGATGCGGGAAACGACTGTTTCCAAAGTCCGGATCGGCTGCTCCGGCTGGGTGTACAAGCACTGGCGCGGGATCTTCTATCCCGAAGGCCTGCCGCAACGGCTGTGGTTCGAGCGATACGCCGAGAATTTCGACACGGTAGAGATCAACAACAGCTTCTACCGGCTGCCGAGCGGCGACACCTTCGAGAAGTGGCGCAAGCAGGCGCCGCCGGGCTTCTGCTACGCGGTCAAGGCGAACAGGTTTCTGACCCAGGCGAAGAAGCTCAAGGATTGCGAAGAGCCGCTCGAGCGGATGATGACCGCCGTGAGGCAGCTCGGCGATCGGCTCGGACCCATGCTTTATCAGCTGCCGCCGAAGATGAAGATCAATCTGGAACGACTTGAAAGCTTTTTGAGAATAGTTCCGCAAGACGTGACCAGCGTGTTCGAATTCCGAAACACCAGCTGGTACGCTCCGGAAACATATTCTCTGCTGGACCGATACGGTGCGTCCTTTTGCGTCCACGATATGCCGGGATCAAAGAGCGAGCGGATCGCCGTCGGACCGGTCGCCTATGTCCGCTTCCACGGCGGTGAAGGGAAGTATTGGGGCCGCTACTCCAACGAGGACCTTCTCGGCTGGACCGACTGGCTGACTGATCAAACTCGATGCGGCCGCACTTGCTGGTGCTACTTCAACAACGACATCCACGGGCATGCGATCGAGGATGGCCGCACCCTGAAGGCGATGGTGCGCCAGATGAGTCGCTGATTGGCAACTGCGCGAATCTCGAGCAAACTGGCGCGCATGGCCGACGTCGAACCGCCGCTTTATTACGAGCCTCCAACTCCATTCGCGCAGCAGCGGTCGGACCTGCGTGCGGGAATCGCCCGGCGCATCGGCGAGAATCTCGACGCCACGCCGCGGCTGTGGCGGCTGTGCTGGAGCCCGAAACAGCCGATCCAGCTCTACGTCGGCGAGAATTTCCTGGATCCCGAGACCTGCCGGGTAATGCGCGAGAAGATCGACGAGGGCAGCTATCCGTCGCCGCTCTACGATAAGGAAAAGCACAGCGACGTCAGAACCAGCTACAGCTGCAATCTCAACTCCTTTGACCCGCTGATCGTCGAGGTTGACGGCCGCATCGCCGACCTGCTCGGCATGGACAAGGTCCACGGCGAGCCCCTCCAGGGGCAGCGCTATCAGGAGGGCCAACGCTTCAGGGAACACGCGGATTTCTTCTACGTCGATGAGCCCTACTGGGCGCAGTACGAGCCACACGGCGGACAGCGGACCTGGACCGCGATGATCTACTTGAACGAACCCGAAGCGGGCGGCGCGACCCGGTTCAAATTGCTCGATTTCCAGGTCGAACCGAAGCTTGGCCGAATTCTCATCTGGAACAACATGGCGCTCGACGGCAGCCCCAATCCGTGGACCATGCACGAAGGAATGCCGGTCGAGAGCGGCACCAAATATATTGTCACGAAATGGTATCGCGAACGGCAGTTCGTCTGAGGGTCGCTGCGTGAAGCATTTTCTCCGTCCCGCGGGCTTGCGGTGACATGAACGGCCGGACGGCTCGGTGGGCCAATTTGGCCAAAAACGGGGCGAGGCGATCGCGTTTGGCGACAATTTCCGTCACTCAGGAAAGCCCGTTCATTACGACAAACCGCTTATCCTACTTTGCTTCGAATTCGGGCCCGACAAGATCGAGCACTGGCCCGAACATCTAGTAGGACAGTCGGCAAGCAAGTGACGCATATCAGTCGGCCGACCGCCAATTCGTTTGCGCTCACGAAGGCGGTTAGGCCGGCATCCCGAGAAGTTTTGCGAATGCGCTCACTGCCGCGAATACGTCGTCCTTCTCCCAGACAGCCTTGCAGACCGCGAGAAAGTCGGCGCCGGCATCGACCAGCGGCTGAGCATTTGCCGGCGTGATTCCGCCGATCGCGACACACGGAATCTCGAACAAGGTCGACCACCAAGTGAGGATCGACGAATCCGGGCGGTAGTTCGACGGTTTGGTCGTGGTTGGATAGAAGGCCCCGAACGCGACATAATCGGCACCCGCCTCGCCGGCTTCCATGGCCAGGTGCCGGTTGTCGTGACAGGTCTTTCCGATCTGCGCCGAAGGCCCGAGCAACCCCCGCGCCTCGCGCACGTCGCCGTCGCTCTGCCCCAAATGGACCCCGTCGGCGCAGATGCGCTTCGCCAGAGCCATGCTGTCGTTGACGATGAAGGCGACGTCGGCGTCAGCGCAAATGCGCTGAAGCGGCTCCGCGAGGCGCGCGAGCTGATGCTCGTCCACGTCCTTCACCCGCAACTGGAAGGCACTTGCGAGCCGCGGCTCCAGCGCAGCCTTGAGACGGTCGGGGAATGAACCGCCGACCTCCTGCGGACTGATCAGGTACAGCTTGCAAGGACCCTGCTGCGCGGGCGCAAAATCTTCGGCAAAGCTTTTCGCAACTTCGTCCAAGGTCAGGCAAAGACCTTCGATGTCGACGCAGTGTATATTTCGCTGATCGCCTGCCCCAGCGCCGCATCGAACTGCGCATCGCTCTGCTGAGCGCGCAGATCGGACAGGAGCGCTCGGCTGAAGCTCGCGATCATGCCGGGGTTCTTCGCCAGCTCGCGGCAGGCCTCGTCGCGAGAGAAGCCGCCAGACAGCGCCACTACCTTGAGCACCTTAGGATGGGTTACGAGCGGATCAAATTTGCCCGGCTCGGCGGGAATCGAGAGCTTCAGCATCACACGCTGCCCGTCGGGGAGTTCGTCCAACTCCTCGAGGATCGACGAAAGGAGGAGATCGTCGCATTCCACGCGGTCAGCGCTCTTGATGTTCACCTCTGGCTCGACGATCGGCATCATGCCGTGGGCGAGCACCTGACTGGCGACTTGGAACTGCTGAGCGACGAGGACGGCAATTCCGGCCGCATTCGCCGAATTGATGACCGACCGTTCCTTGGTCCCGAACACGCCGAGGCTCTTCGCCCGTTCCAATAACGCATCCAGGCCTGGGATCGGCTTCATCAGCTGAACCCCGTTCTCCTCGGATTCGAGCCCTTTATCGATCTTGATGAACGGCACGATGCCGCGGTCGATGAGTGCCTGCGGCGTCGGCTTGCCATCGATCGTCCCGTCCATGGTCCGCTCGAACAGAATCGCGCCCACGACCTTGCCGCTGGCGAAACAGGGCGAGGTGATGATCCGTGACCGCATCTTGTGGATGAGGTCGAACATTTCCTCGTCGTTCGACCATGCGCCTTCCTCGATCCCATAGCCCTTGAGAGCCTTTGGCGTTGAGCCGCCCGACTGGTCGAGCGCGGCGATGAAGCCGTCTCCTCGTGCAATCTTCGCCTCCATCTCTTGTCTGGTCATTCTACAGGTCCCATCGATTTGGTTGCTTGAAACTGTTGTGCCGGCACGGCGCGAATGTTCATCGCGACCGAAATCCTTGTCCCGCTGCCACGCCAAGGCTCGACATGGTGCGACAGCCAGCCAGGGAAGAGGATCATCATGCCGGGCTTCGGCTTAATGTCCACGGCGACTTCCGCGCCGAGGTCCTTGAAGCGGTAGTGCGGCGCATGCATGCGCAAGGCGGGCATGCGTGGGTCGTGGAGGATCAGTGCGCCCCCTTCCCCCTCGCCGACGCTGACATAATAAACGCATGACCAGAAAGTGGCGCCATGGACATGCGCCATGTTGAAGCTGCCGCTGCCCGAGACGTTCGCCCACGAATCGACCAACCAGCGCGCGACTACATCATTCCCGGTGCTCGTCGTATAGGTTGAAGCAAGGTCGGTCGCCTGCTTGAGCAGGCGGTCTCCTGCCTCCCCGGACCAGTCCGAGAAGTCATGGCGCGATTGCCAGCCGCCGCGGTTCGATAATCTCAACCCGTCATCGCTATCGCGCCGTGCGAGAATTGCCGCTTCCAGCTGCCGGTTGAGTACGGCGGAATTCTCGATCTCGTCGAAGATTACTGGAGTGGAAAACAGCGCCGCGAGGCGCCCGCGTGGAGTTGACGAGGGCATCAGCGTTGAAGGGCTGCGACGCCAGGAAGCGTTCGTCCTTCCATCCACTCCAGAAAGGCTCCGCCCGCCGTCGAAACGAAGGTGAAGTCCCGAGCGACGCCGGCGTGGTTGAGTGCCGCCACAGTATCTCCGCCCCCGGCGACCGAGATCAGCGAAGCTTCCTTGGTAAGCGCCGCCGCGAACTTCGCCAGCGCGACCGTCCCAGCATCGAACGGCGGGACCTCGAACGCGCCAAGCGGGCCGTTCCAGACGAGCGTTCGGCAGGTCTTGAGGACATCGGTGAGCGCCTCGACTGCGGCGGGGCCGATGTCGAGGATCATCTCGTCGAGCTGGACTTCGTGCACGTTGCAGATGCGCATGCTCGGCGGGTTGGGCGCGAACTCTTTCGCGACGACGACGTCGTACGGCAGGTGGATCGTGCACCCGGCCTGCTCCGCCTGGTCCAAGATCGTGTTCGCTTCGCCGGTCAGCTCATGCTCACAAAGGCTCTTGCCGACATTCACCCCCCGCGCCGCAAGGAACGTGTTGGCCATCCCGCCGCCGATGATCAGGTGATTAACCTTGCCGACCAGATGTCCCAGTACTGCAAGCTTGGTCGAAACCTTGGCGCCCCCAACAACCGCCGCGAGGGGGCGCTCGGGATTGCTGAGGGCTCGCTCAAGCGCGTTAAGCTCCGCCTCCATCGCACGGCCCGCGAAGCTCGACAGATAGTGCGTGATGCCCTCGGTCGAGGAATGCGCGCGGTGCGCGGAGGAAAATGCATCGTCGACATAATAATCGCCGAGCGCGGCCATCGCCTTCGCCAATTCGGGATCGTTCTTTTCCTCGCCAGCATGGAACCGCGTATTCTCAAGCACGCCGATATTGCCCGGAAGCATGGTGGCAATGGCGCGTTCGGCTTCGGGCCCTTGGCAGTCCTCGATGAACCGAACCGACCGCCCGGCCAGCCGGTGAATCGGAAGCACGAGCTGCGCGGTCGACATGTCTGGCCGATTCTCGCCCTTGGGCCGTCCAAAATGCGACAGCAGAAGCACGATCGCTCCGCGGTCGCTGAGCTCCAGAACCGTCGGAAGCATCGCCCTCAGCCGCGTGTCGTCGGTGACCTTTGCGCCGTCCATGGGCACGTTGAGGTCGACCCGGACGAGCACCTTCTTACCGGTCAAATCCTCCGGCAGATCATCGAGGGTCTTGAACTTAGCGGCCACTCAGCCGAGCTGTCCCATCGCATGGGCCGTATCGACCATACGGTTCGAGAATCCCCATTCATTATCGTACCAGCTGACCACTCGGACGAGCTTGCCATCGAGGACCGCGGTCTCGAGGCTGTCGACGGTCGAGCTCGCCGGAGTGTGGACGATGTCGACGGACACGATCGGATCGTCGGTATAATCGAGGATTCCTTTGAGACGCGCGCTCTCGCTCGCCCTCTTGAGGATCTGGTTGACCTCGTCGCGGCTGGTGTCGCGGCCCGGAACGAAGGTGAGGTCGACTATGCTTCCATCGGGAACCGGCACGCGAATTGCCGAGCCGTCAAGCTTCCCCTTGAGCTCAGGGAGCACTTCGCCCACGGCGCGCGCTGCGCCGGTCGTGGTCGGAATCATCGACATGGCGGCAGCCCGGGCCCGCCGCAGATCCTTGTGGATCTGATCGAGAATCTTCTGATCATTGGTGTAGGCATGGACTGTGGTCATCAGGCCGCGTTCGATACCCAGCGAGTCGTTCAGCACCTTGGCAACCGGAGCGAGGCAGTTGGTCGTGCATGAGGCGTTCGAGACGATCCGGTCCTCGGGCTTCAGCTTGTCCTCGTTGACGCCATAAACGACGGTCAGGTCAACGCCTTTCGCGGGCGCCGAGATCAAGACCCGCTTTGCCCCTGCCTGGATGTGAGCTTCGCCACCCGCCCGATCGGTGAAAAAGCCGGTGCATTCGAGCGCGATGTCGATGCCGTTGGCCTTGTGCGGAAGCTTCGCCGGGTCCTTCTCCGCGGTGACGTGGATGCGTTTACCATCGACGATGATGTCATTGCCGTCCGTGGTCACCGTGCCAGGGAATTTCCCATGGACACTGTCATGGCTGAACAGCCAGGCGTTGGACCTCGCATCGGCGAGATCATTGACACTGATCAGATCGAGCCCGCAGTCGGGGCGCTCCAGAATTGCACGCGCGACCAGGCGGCCGATTCGGCCGAAGCCGTTGATTGCGACTCTCGTCATTGGATTCCTCGTTGCTCCATGAAATCGGTGATTCGGGCGGCGATCTTGTCGGGGGTGAGGCCGAAGAAGTTATAGGCGTCCTTCGCGGGCGCCGAGACTCCGAAGCGGTCGATCCCGATGCGAAGGCCATGGAGACCGGTGTACCGCTCCCACCCGAAAGTGGTGCCGGCCTCGATTGAGACGCGCAGGATCTCGCGATTGCTAACGTCGGGAAGGATATTCTCGCGATAGTCTTGCGGCTGCGCGTCGAAGCGCTCGGTGCAGGGCATCGACACCACGTCGGCCCCGATGCCCTGCCGTTCAAGTTGGGCGGCGGCCCCGAGCGCAATCTCGACCTCGGAGCCAGTTGCAAGAATGATGACCTTGCGATTTTTTTCAGCAGATTTCAGCCGGTATGCGCCCAGTTCGCAAAGATTCCCGCCCGCCGCCTTTGTGCGCAAAGGCGGCAGGTTCTGGCGAGTGAGCGACAGGACCGAGGGAAGGTCGCTCGCAAGCGCCAACGCCCAGCATTCGGCGGTCTCGACCGCGTCGGCGGGTCGATAGACCTCGATCTGCGGCATAGCGCGGAGGCTCTGCAATTGCTCAATCGGCTGGTGGGTGGGGCCGTCCTCGCCAAGACCGATCGAGTCGTGGGTCATCACGTAGATGACCCGCGCCTTTTGCAGGGCGCTGAGGCGGATCGCGGGCCGCGCGTAATCGGTGAATACGAGGAACGAGCCCCCGTATGGGATCACGCCGCCGTGGAGCGCCATGCCGTTCATCGCCGCGGCCATGCCGAACTCGCGGATGCCGTAATGGACGTAGCGTCCTGAATAATTGTCGCCGGTGAGCGGCTCGAGCCCCTTGGTCCTCGTGTTGTTCGATCCGGTGAGGTCGGCCGAGCCGCCAACCGTCCAGGGAATAGCCGCGTTGATCGCCTCGAGCGCCATTTCCGACGCCTTGCGAGTCGCGACCGGTTTCGGTTCGGTCAACAATTTGTTGAGATAGGGTTCCAGCCAGGCGTCACTGACCTTACCCGACATTCGCGCGAGAAAATCGCCCTTGTTGGAACTACTTGCGAGCCGCTGCTTCCACTCGGCGTTCGCCGGCCCACCCTTCCTTCCCGCCTCGCGCCAGGCGGCCAGCACATCCTCCGGTACGAAGAAGTCCCTGTCCTCGAGCCCAAGCTCCTGACGCGCAGCCTCGATTTCGTCATGGCCGAGCGGTGAGCCGTGGGTCGCAGCGGTCCCCTGCTTGTGCGGAGCCCCGAAACCGATGACCGTCTTGCAGCGGATGAGGCTCGGCCGCGGGTCGGCGACCGCTTCGTCGATGGCGCGGCTGACGGCTTCGGCGTTAAGCCCGTCGCATTCGACAGTATGCCATTTGCCCGCCTGAAAACGGTCGAGCACATCCTCATTGCGCGACAGCAGCGACGGACCATCGATGGTGATGTTATTGTCGTCCCACAGGACGATTAGGCGCCCGAGTTGCAGATGCCCGGCAAGGCCGACCGCCTCGTGGTTCACGCCCTCCATCAGGTCGCCATCGCCCGCTATCACGTAGGTGCGGTGGTCGACCAGCTCGTCGCCGTAGATCGCGTTGAGGTGGCGCTCGGCAATCGCCATCCCGACGGCCATGGCGAAGCCTTGTCCAAGCGGACCGGTCGTGACCTCGATTCCCGGCATTTCGAAATTTTCCGGGTGCCCCGCCGTGACCGAGCCGAGCTGACGAAAGCGCTTGATGTCGTCCATAGTCGGGCGCTCGTAGCCGGTGAGATAGAGCAGCGAATAGAGCAACATCGACCCGTGCCCTGCCGACAGGATGAAGCGGTCGCGGTCAGGCCAGTGCGGATCGGCGGCATCAAACTTCAGGTGACGAGTGAAGAGCGCGGTAGCCGCATCGGCCATTCCCATCGGCATTCCCGGGTGCCCGCTGTTCGCGGATTCCACCGCATCCATCGCAAGTGCGCGGATGGCATTGGCGAGGCGGCGGTCGGTCGGCTGCATCGGGGCTCCGGCAGTGGGGTTCGGCCCGTCCGGGGTGCGGACGGGCTCGCCGGACCCATTAGCCGCCCTGCCGGTGGCGTCAAATCGGGCTGCAACCGCTTGCCGTGAATCGTGAAAATGCTAAGCGAACCGCTTATGGATGATGGCGAACTTTCATCGGCGCTGAACCGCGCCGAGCAAGCGCTCGAGCGGATCGAGCGTGCGCTCTCGAGCGGCCGGCCACAACCTTCACGCGACGACGAGCTGCGCGCCAAGGTTCGCGAGGTGGTCGAGGAGCTCGACGAGCTCATCAGGCAGGCGGCTGCGTGATGGCCGCGCTGGTCGATCTTTCGATTGCGGGACGGACCTATCAGGTCGCGTGCCGCGAAGGCGAAGAGGACAATCTGCGGGCGGCAGCCCGGCTCGTGGACGGCAAGAGCCGCGAAGCGCTTGCCGGACTCGGTACGCTTTCCGAGGCGCGGCAGTTCCTGTTCGCATCACTGCTGCTCGCCGACCAGCTGGTCGACGACAAGCCTGAGGCGGCGGTTGCGCCACCACCTCCGCCCAACCCCGATCTGATCCTTCGCGCCGAAGCGCTTGCCGACCGGCTCGAATCGATTGCGATGGTGCTTGAGAAGGAGGGCGCGAACCCCTAGGTTCGCATGCGACGGGCACTACCCGGTGCGAGCCTTCGGAAAATCCCTGAGGCGATAGAATCCATCTGGGAGCTGTCCCTGCCCCGGTCACTTGGGTCATCCTTGGGATCGGGAGCATATGGCACCCACCTGACGTTTTGGCGTCAGAGGATTTTAGGGCAAACGGCCATGGTGGTCCCGTCACCTCCTTTTCCCTTCGGTCCGCGGCCTGAAATGGAACCGCTGACCAAGGAGTCGCTGCGCCGCGTCGCACTCGAGGCGCGCAAGGCCTTCGTCCAGACGCTGTCGGATGCCGATCGGGCGATGCTCGAGCGACGACTCGCCGAACACCTGACCTCGCTGTTCGCCGGCGTCTCTGTTGTCGGCGGCTATTGTCCACTGGGCTCCGAGATCAGCCCGCTGCCGGCCACCGAAGAGGCCCGAGCCGTCGGAGCAATCGTTGCCTATCCGTGCTTTGCTCATCCAGCGAAGCCGTTCCGGTTTCATGCCGGCGATCCGCTCGAGCCTGGCCCGTTCGGCATCATGCAGCCGGCCAGGCGCCATCCCGTCGTCGAGCCCGATCTCGTCCTCGTGCCCCTGATCGCAGTCGACGGGCACGGCACACGGCTCGGCCGGGGCAAGGGCCATTACGACCGCGCGCTCGTGCGGCTGAAGAAGAGCGGAGCTCGACTGGTCGGCGTCGGCTGGCCGCTCCAACGACTCACGGAAACGATTCCGAGCGACGACTGGGATATTCCGCTCGACGCGTTCGCCTCGCCTGACGGCGTAGAGCTGTTCTCGAGTCTTGACTGACCGTCAGCGCGTGTACGGCACGAAGTCACTCAGCACGCAGGCCGGGCCCGGAATGCGAGTCACGCGATCGATCGACCGGACTATATCACCCCTGCAGTGAGATGAGCCGATCGGCTCGGTGACCAGCACGTCGTCGGAACCGAAACGGCAACCGCCGAGATTGTTCGCCCAGATCGTCCTGCCGTTGCCGTAGAGCAGGACGTGCGGATCGCTCTCGGAAATGCGCAGTCCTTCCGACTGGCTGATGGGAACGCAGCGCTGCGCAGCACCGGCGGAGCGGCCGGCGAGTTCGACCGCGGGCCCATGCTGCCCGGCGCCGGGCGGCGGCGCGGCGCAGCCGGCGAGGAAGACGATTGGAAGGACGACCCTGGTTTTCATGACCCCATCCTACTCTCAAATTGCGACGCTATGGAAACGCACGCCCTTGTTTGTTGGTGCCGCGCTTGCTGTAAACGGTTGCATTAGGAGGAAGCAATTTGGCGAACGGCGAGCAACCAGTCCGAAAGGTCACGATCGTCGGCGGGGGAACGGCCGGCTGGATGACCGCCGCCGTCCTCTCGAAATGGCTGACCAAGATCGAGATCCGCCTCATCGAATCGGATGAGATCGGAACGATCGGCGTCGGCGAAGCGACCATTCCCCACATCCGCAGCTTCCTCGCGCTCGCGGCTATCGACGAACTCAAGATGATCAGCCAGAGCAAGGCGACATTCAAGCTCGGCATCGAGTTCGTCGACTGGGGCGCGCCTGGCGAGACCTATATCCACGGATTCGGCAAGATCGGCCGAGACATGCTGTGGCTCCATCCGCACCAGCTCTGGCTGGCCGCCCGCGAGCGTATCCCTGAGAAGGTCAAACACTTCGATTCCTATTCAATCAATTGCGTCGCGTGCCACCTCAACAGGTTCGCCTTTCCGGACAAGCGCAACCCCGCCTCGCCGCTCGCCGACCTCGACTATGCCTACCAATTCGATGCATCCCTGCTCGCCCGCTATCTGCGCGAGGAAAGCGAAGCCCGCGGCGTTACGCGGGTCGAAGGGCGGATCGTTGAAGTGACCCAGCAGCCGCAGACCGGCTTCGTCGAGAAGGTTCGCCTCGCCGACGGGAGTGAAGTGGATGGCGACCTGTTCGTCGACTGCTCGGGAATGCGGGCCCTCCTGATCGGCGACGCCCTCGGCAACGGTTATGAGGACTGGAACCATTGGCTGTTGTGCGATCGGGCGATGGCGATCCCCTGCGCGAGCGTCGAGCCGTTGACACCCTACACGCGCTCGACCGCGCGCAAGGCCGGGTGGCAATGGCGAATCCCGCTTCAGCACCGGATCGGCAACGGCTATGTCTATGCGTCGGACCTCATCGGCGACGAGGAAGTCGCGCAAACGCTGCTCGCGAACCTCGACGGCGAACCAACGGCCGATCCGCGGCCGGTCAGGTTCAGGCCGGGCCGGCGGCTCAAATCGTGGGACAAGAACGTCGTCGCGCTCGGCCTCTCCTCCGGGTTCCTCGAGCCGCTGGAATCGACCAGCATTCATCTTATTCAGACCGGCATTCATCGCCTGCTTGCAATGTTTCCGTCGACGGGCTTTGCTCAGGCCGATATCGACGAATATAATCTTCAGGCGCGCACCGAATATGAGGATGTGCGCGATTTCATCGTTGCCCACTACAAGGTCACGCGCCGGACCGGCGATCCCTTTTGGGACTATGTGCGGACGATGGATGTCCCGGATACATTGAACGAGCGCTTCGAGCTGTTCCGTTCATCAGGCCGCTTCTTCAAGCACAACGCACAGGAGCTGTTCACCGAGGAGAGCTGGGTCGAGGTCTTGCTCGGCCAGGGGTTCAAGATGCGCCCCGACCCCGTGACGCAGTTCGTTTCCGACAGCGATCTTGCGGACTTCCTCGGCGACATTGCCGAAGTCATCGAGGATGTCGCCGGACGGATGCCCGACCACGGCGATTTCGTTCGCTCGCTGCCGCCAAGTACGCCTGCAGCGAACGACGGGCAGGTAAGCGAGCTCGCGGTCCCGAGCGTGAATTTCACGCTCCGCTACGAGCGCGGCGAAAGCGTCAACTGACGCTGCGTGGATATTTCGTGACCTGAAAGCCACAGGAGCAGTGAAACCCACACCGCCCTAGCCTGTGCCGCAATTGACTTGTCGCCTCCGAAGGAGTTTCACTTTGCCACAAAAGAGCCGAATGGCCGCGTCATTGTGTAACCGGTTACATCACCGGGCTCGGGAAGAGGGGACTTGAGTGACCACACCATCCAATAAGCGCCAGCTCGCATCTGGCATTTCCGTTGCCGCCATCGTCGCAGCCTTGAGCTTCGCCGCGCCCGCCGAGGCGCAGACCACGTCAACCGTTCAGGGACGCGTCGAAGGTGCGCCCGCCGGTTCGGTCGTGACGGTCACAGACCTCAATACCAACCATTCTGATACGGCCCGCACCGATGCTAACGGCAACTATCTCATCGTCGGGTTGCCGCCGAGCACCTATCGCGTGCAGGCTGCCGGCAGAGCGCAGACGGTCGTTGTGCCGCTGGGACAGGCGGTCACCGTCGATCTTGCCGCCCCGGCGACCTCGTCCGCAGCCGCAATCGTCATTGTCGGCGCCCGCACCAAGGACGTCAAAACTCCGTCCGTGGCCACCAACGTCTCCCGGTTCCAGATCGAGAATCTGCCCAATGGCGATCGCAACTTCCTGAACTTCGCGGCGCTGGCGCCGGGCGTTACCGTGTCTCCGCCGACGCTGGGCGGCAGGGCCCGCCAGGTGCAGGCCGGCGCCATCAACTCGGATAACACCAACACCTTTATCGACGGCCTCAGCATCAAGAACCTCGTCAACCACGGCGGCACGCTTGGGCAGAACTATTCGTCGGGTAACCCTTTCCCGGCTTCGGCCGTCGACCAATTCAACGTCGAAACCCAGAATTTCTCGGCTGAATATGGCGATGCCGCTTCGGCCGTAATTTCGACGGTCACGAAGACCGGTGGCAATGAATTCCATGGCGAAATTTTCGGCGAGTGGCAGCCAAAAGCGTTCATCAGCCGGAATTATGATGACCGGACTGGCCATCTTTTCAATCCCACCGGTGCCAACAAGAAACCTGACTTCAGCACCAAATATTATGGCGGCGATATTGGCGGCCCGATCATCAAGGACAAGCTCACCTTCTTCCTGGATTTCGAAGGTACTGATAAGACGTTCGCGTCCAATGATATCAATGTATATCCGGGAACGCTGACCGGCCTTTCGGCGCCTGCCCAGGCTTATGAGCAGACCGCGAAATCTCAGTACAACGGCAGCTTCCCCCAGACGTTCAAAGAGCAGCTTTACTTCGGCAAGCTCACCTATTTCGCGACGCCGGACGACACTATCAATCTAAGCGCCTTCGTCCGCCATGAATCGAACCTCGCGATTCCGAGCGGCGTCGTTACGAAAGATGCGTCAACACTAAACAAGAACAACGAGGATCGGTACGAGGCCTGGTGGACCCACCGCGGCTCAGGCTGGCTAAACGAACTGTTCGTCGCGCGGGATGCCGCGGCCAACGGCGCATTCCCGAACACGCCCGGATCGTCATACATTGTAACCTATACACAGCCGCAGGCTGGCGCACCGCCGGCCGGCTGTTATGCGGTCACTGGTACTGCAACCTATACGTGTCCAAATACGAGCAACCAGGAAGTACTCCAACTTGGTGGCAACAACTTCACCCAGAACGACCACCAATACCAAACGCTGATCAAAGACAATGTGACGATCACGACAGGACCGCACACGATCAAGTTCGGCGGCGAGATCAACTTTACGAAGTTGCAGCGGCTCGAGGATAACGCCACCAGCGGCGCTTATTATTTTGACGCAGCGAACTTCACGGGCGTGTCCACGTCAACGCCTTATGCGGCCAAGATCAACACAGCGGTAGTGAGACCGGTAACTGCGAAAAATACACAGATCGCCCTGTTCGTGCAGGATCAGTGGCGGCCGGACGACCATTGGCAAGTGAATTATGGCTTGCGATGGGACTATGAATCGAATGCGACGAACGAGAAGTTCGTCACTCCCGCGGATGTCGCAGCGGCCTTGAGGGTTTATCCCGGATGGGCCGCGGCCGGCATCAATCCCGAAGATTATATTTCGACGGGTCACAATCGTAAGCCGTTCCTTGGCGAGTTCCAGCCACGCCTGGGCATTTCCTACGACGTGCGCGGCGACCGTGATCTCGTCTTCTTCGCGGGTGCCGGCCGCTATTACGACCGCTCCCTGTTCATCAATTCTGCGATCGAGACGATCAAGGATTACTATCAGTCCGTCGTAACGCTGAACGCATCGCAGGTCGGACCCTTGCCCACCGATCCCGCCGCGCTTCGCGCGCTGGCCATTGCCCAGGGCGGCGGTGAGGTGGATCTGCTCAATAACCACACCAAGATCCCCTATTCGGATGAAGTGGATGTGGGAATTAGAAAGCGTTTTGGGGCGATAAACACTTCAATCAGTGGCTCTTACATCAGATCTAATAATATCTACCAGGAAGTGGTTGGAAACCGCTTCCCAGATGGAAGCTATAGTGCTGCAACCCCACAAATTTATTTTTATAATGGAATTCCTTTTTCGCGGGGAATATTCTATAATGGGTCTGCGGTATTCAATCCGGCGGCCGCTCTAAGCGCCCAGCATCAAAACTTCTTCATCGGCAACAACGACGGCAAAGCTAGATACCTTGCTTTGTATCTCACG
>Ga0157370_10001102_pt1 | contig 33889 bp, 19 predicted proteins | sample C35metaG_FD_113463 | JGI IMG/M metagenome (GOLD analysis project Ga0157370, IMG submission 113463) | Corn rhizosphere microbial communities from Kellogg Biological Station, Michigan, USA - C3-5 metaG | ecosystem: Host-associated > Plants > Roots > Rhizosphere > Soil | place: USA: Michigan... | reverse complement strand
ATCCCCACCTATGTTTATATTTTCCTGCGCATTTCTTTGATCAATCCCATTGGTGCTTCCGCGACTAATTCTACCGTTTGAATTCCTATCATAAGCCTCGCCTCTGTTATTTGGCTGATTGTTATCTCTGCCTACAACACCATCATTGCCTCTGTTTTGCTGACCATTGCGGTTGTCATTTCTGGATCCAAAACGATTATCATTGTTCCCGCGCTGCTCATTGTTGTTACCTCTTTGCTCACGGTTTACATTGTTATCGTTTCTTCCGCCCCGGCCAATACCAGCATTCCCTTGTTCAAATTTTCTTGGTGCCGCACTGCGATTGTTTACAGCAGCATTACGTTCAGGCCTTGGTCTGTAAATCGATACTTCCCTACCGCCAATTCTACTGGCTCCAGGTCTGCTGCTCTGATCAAAACGATATACCGTTACATTACGGTTAGTTGCCCTTCTGATATCTTCCATCCTCGGGCCACCATAATAACTTCTTCTGTTATAAACATAAGTATTGTTAATGATGGTTGTATTACGGATATAAACATTGTTTCTACCATAATCATATCTCGGAAAAGTATTGATATAAATATTATGTTGCGGAATAAAGTTCCAGCAAAATTCTGGCACCGAATAACGGCGTCCAAAACTTAAATTGATATTAATGCTTGGCGCCATCGGTGCCCAGCCATAGTAACCATCTCCACTTCTCCAATCTACCCACGCTGGCCCCCAGTTGGTATCCGGCAACCAGATCCATTGGCGGTAGCTGTTAATCACCCAACGGCCGTAGTGGAAAGGTGCCCAGCCCCAATCATAATTGGAAACCCAGGTATTGCCATATTCGGTCATTGCCCAACGTCCGTTTGTATAATAAGGCCGAAATTCATTTTGATCTACATCCGGACGCCACACGTAACCATATTGCGGATCTTGAATCCAGGTACCATAAGGTGTAAGTTCATCATAAAATGTTTGCAATGAAACGTTGCCAGTGCTGTAACCATCATCCTGGTAATCGTTTTGATAGTCCTGTGCCCTGACTAAGGTGGTGGTTCCGGCGAGGAGCGCAAAAAGCCCCAGCACAATCGCCGATTTTTTCAGTGTTTTCATTTGTGTGTTTATTTAATAACCTAATTTGTGTGTATCAATTAGAGAACCAAAAATGTTTAAGGTTTAATATGCTTGCATAGTTTTTTAGTTTTCCTTAAAATATGGCTTCCACGGGCATATTTAACTCTTATATAACGTTTTAAGTTGAAAGCAATTGTGCAGAAAAGCAGTCATCTTAAAATAAAATTTGCTACACCTTTACAGACTAAAAAGATTATACCGTAAGTCGACAGAATTTTAAAACTTAAATCCTATTTATTGTAAGTATTTTTGCATCATGCAAAACGGCACCTTATATCTTATTCCTGTTCCTCTGGCAGAAGAGGCAGCACATAAAACCTATACTCCCTACCTGGTTGATACCATTAACCAGATTGATACTTATATTGTAGAAAATAGCAAAACAGCCCGTCGGTTTTTAAAAGAAGCTGGCTTAAAAACGGCTCAAAAAGATTTAATTGTTCACGATTATGGAAAACATAACCGTACCGATTTAGGTCAGTTTTTTGTAGAGCTTGCCGCCGGAAAAGATGTTGGTTTGATGAGTGAAGCCGGATGCCCTGGTATCGCAGATCCAGGTGCAGATATTGTGGCAGAAGCCCACAAACGTGGGATTAAAGTGGTGCCGTTGGTTGGCCCAAGTTCAATTTTACTGGCTTTGATGGCATCTGGTTTCAACGGCCAAAGTTTTGCTTTCTTGGGTTATTTGCCTATTGATAAAGAGCAACGCACGAAACGCATTAAAGATTTAGATTTATCGGCGAGTCGCTATAAACAAACCCAAATCTTTATTGAAACTCCTTTTCGTAACAACCAGCTTTTCGAAGAGGTGTTGAAAAGCTGCAAACCAAATACCCAGATTTGTGTAGCCAGCAATCTAACCGGCGAAGATGAATACATCAAAACACAAAGCGTTTACAACTGGCGGAAAGAAGAGATAGATCTTCATAAAAAACCAACGATATTTTTATTGTATTGATATATTAATGCCATTGGCTAAAGCCAGATGGCTATGGATCAATAGCGATCGGTTTTTATAGGGTGCTTAGATTCTTTTTAATGCCATCGGCTAAAGCAAGATGGCCATGAATAAATAGCGATCGGTATTTATAGGGTATTTAGATTCTTTTTAATGCCATTGGCTAAAGCCAGATGGCCATGAATAAATAGCGATCGGTTTTTGCAGGGTAAATTCTTTTTAATGCCATCGGCTGAAGCCAGATGGCCATGAATAAATAGCGATTGCTTTTTGCAGGGTGCTTAGGTTCTTTTTAATGCCATTGGCTAAAACCAGATGGCCATGAATAAATAGCGATTGCTTTTTGCAGGGTGCTTACATTCTTTTAATGCCATTGGCTAAAGCCAGATGGCTATGGATTAATAGAGATCGGTTTTTGTAGGGTATTTAGATTCTTTTTAATGCCATCGGCTGAAGCAGGATGGCAATGAATAAATAGCGATTGCTTTTTGCAGGGTGCTTACATTTTACTTATGCCGTTGGCTGAAGCAGGATGGTAATGAATGATTGAGCAATTGCTAATCATTCAAAATTTTCTTCACAATTTTTGGTGGAAAACTTGATTTTAAAAAAGCTTGATTCCCGCAAATCCTGATTAGCTTTGCTACCTCGAAATTTGAAAAAAAAATATGTTAGCTCATCATAAAATAATTGCTGCAGAATTAAAAATCGCAGAAAAACAGGTTACTGCTACCGTAAGCCTATTAGATGAAGGTGCAACAGTACCCTTTATCTCTCGTTACCGTAAAGAATTAACAGGCAGTTTGGATGAGGTTGAAGTAGCTTCCATCCGCGACAGGGTTTTGCAATTACGTGACTTGGATAAACGTAGAGAAGCGATCCTAAAATCGATGACAGACCTCGGTAAATTGACGCCGGAGCTGGAAAAACAAATCAACGACGCAGCAACCATTTCACTTTTAGAAGACATCTATCTTCCATACAAGCCGAAACGCAAAACCCGCGCCTCTGTAGCTAGAGAAAAAGGCTTAGAACCTTTGGCATTGCAAATTTTCGATCAGAAAAATTTTGATCTGGATGCTGAAGCAGCAAAACTTATAGACGCCGAGAAAGGTGTTAATACCTCCGAAGAAGCGCTGGCAGGCGCAAGAGATATCATTGCAGAAATGATATCGGAAAACGCCGAAGTAAGAACAAAAATGCGTACTTATTTCCAGGAGAAAGCAGTATTCAAAGCAGAAGTAATTAAGGGAAAAGAAGAGGCTGGTATTAAATACAAAGATTATTTTGACTGGAGCGAGCCTGTTAAAACAGCGGCTTCGCATCGGGTTCTGGCGATGCGCCGAGGGGAGAAAGAGTTGGTTTTAAGGTTAGACGCTTTACCACCGGCTGAGGATGCGGTTGCTATTCTCGAAAACCAATTTATCACGGCAAAAAACACAGCAGCAAAGCAGGTTCAGCAAGCGTTGGAGGATGGTTATAAAAGATTGTTAGAGCCCGCAATGGAAACCGAACTTCGGGTACTTACCAAACAAAAAGCAGACGAAGAGGCCATTAAGGTTTTTGCAGAAAATGCCCGTCAGCTGTTATTGGCCGCCCCAATGGGACAAAAGAATGTGTTAGCCATCGATCCGGGTTTCCGCACGGGTTGTAAGGTAGTTTGCCTGGATAAACAAGGGCAGTTGTTGGAAAACACGGCCATTTACCCACACACCGGACAAGGAAATGTAAAAAATGCAGCTACCACCATTCAACAACTTTGCGAAAAACATCAGGTAGAAGCCATTGCCATTGGCAACGGAACTGCGGGCAGGGAAACCGAATCTTTTATCCGCGGCTTAAACTTACCAAATGTTACTATAGTGATGGTGAACGAAAGTGGTGCATCCATTTATTCGGCATCTGAAGTAGCAAGAGCAGAGTTCCCTACTCAGGATATTACCGTTCGTGGCGCAGTTTCTATCGGTCGCCGTTTGATGGACCCACTGGCAGAACTCGTAAAAATTGATCCAAAATCTATCGGTGTCGGTCAATATCAACACGATGTAGATCAGAATAAATTGCAAGCGAGCTTAGATGATACCGTAATTAGTGCGGTAAATGCCGTTGGTGTTGAATTAAATACAGCATCTAAAGAAATTTTAGCTTATGTTTCCGGCCTCGGACCAACACTTGCACAAAACATTGTAGATTACAGAAATACCAATGGTGCCTTCAAAAACAGGGCGAGCCTAAAAAAAGTACCTCGTTTAGGCGATAAAGCCTTTGAACAAGCTGCTGGCTTCTTGCGTATCCGCAATGCGGAAAATGTATTGGATATGAGTGGTGTACACCCCGAACGTTATGCTGTGGTAGACCGCATGGCAAAAGATCTTGGTACAACGGTTACAGCTTTGATGAAAGATCCGCAATTACAAAAGCAAATTAAGCCGCAGCAATATGTAACGGATGAAATCGGCTTGCCAACTTTAAATGATATCCTGAAAGAACTGGCCAAACCTGGTCGCGATCCGCGTGAGCAATTCGAAGCTTTTAGTTTTACAGATGGCGTAAATGAGATTTCAGATCTAAGAATCGGCATGAAACTTCCTGGAATTGTAACCAACATTACCAATTTTGGTGCCTTTGTAGATATCGGCGTTCACCAGGATGGGTTGGTTCACACCAGTCAGCTAGCAAACCGTTTTGTAGCCAATGCAAATGATGTGGTGAAAGTTCATCAGAAGGTAGAAGTTACGGTAATGGAAGTAGATGCTGCCCGAAAAAGGATCTCACTATCAATGAAAACGGAAAGTAGTCCAAAGCCAGAAAGAGCAAAGAATAAAGATCAAGGAGCAAAGATTAAGGAACAAGGGGCAAGGAATAAAGAGCAAAGCGCAAAAAATTATTCATCTAAACCTCAGCAACAACCTAAAAAAGACGCAGACGGGGATTTACAAGAGAAGTTAGCGAAACTTAAAGGGATGTTTAAATAGTTTTCAAACCACCTAAGACTTCTTAGTTGTCCTAAGGTGTCTTAGGTGGTAAAATTTAGAGCCCCGCAAATTTATCCTTGTATTCCAGCCTTGTTTTTGGCAAACTTTCAGGGTAGTTATTCTGAATAAAGGTGATCATTGCCTCCCTTACATTACAGCGTAAATCAAAAGCCCTGGAAGAATTCGAGGCACTCATCAGAAACCTGATTTCGATAGAACCATCTTTATTGGTATCCGTTACCTGAACAACATTTACTCTTTTATCCCAAAGAGGATTAGTGGTTAATAAACGGGTAAGTTCCTGACGAAGCGGCTCTATAGGAATGGTATAATCCATATAGAGGAAAACCGTGCCAAGCAAATCTGCCGATACCCGTGTCCAGTTTTGAAAGGGTTTTTCAATAAAATAGGTTATGGGCAAAATCAGCCTCCGCTGATCCCAGATGCTCACCACAACGTAAGTTAAGGTAATCTCCTCTACCCTTCCCCATTCACCTTCCACGATCAGTACATCATCAATTCTGATGGGTTGAGTAAACGCAATTTGGAAACCGGCCAATAGGTTTCCTAAAGATTTTTGAGCCGCAAAACCAATGATAATTCCACCAATTCCCACACCTGTTAACAAACCGGCACCAATTTTACGCATGCTTTCGAAGCTTAACAAAATAATTGCCGCAGTAACCACAACGATTAGCGAAACAATAAACTTACGCACAAACTGAAGTTGCGTCCGAATCTTCCTTTCCTTTAAATTGTTTTCTTTATTGAGGTCATATTTAAGGAAGAAAAAATCTTCGAGTACATTAATCAACCGAATTAAAATTAATGAAAATGTGACGGTAAGCGCAATTTCTAATGCCTTTTCTATCGGAATCCTGACTTTAAGTGGCATGGCCATCAGATCGAGCGAAAAGTTAAGCAATAACAACGGGATGAACACCCCTACAGGTTTTCTAAGGTGTTTGGTAGTGGATTTAATCAGGATGGAATCCCACCATCGGGAAAGCAAGATGAAAGTTTTGCTTAAAATAAACTTGATGATGATCCCCAACAAAATGGCGACACAAGCTATGATGATATTTTTTAAAAATAACGGAATTGGATAACCAAAAAAATGGTCAAGATACTGCATAAGAAATTTGTTGGTTAAATGCCTGAAGTTACTCTTCTATCTAACAACAAAATTTATTGATTGTTTGAAACCGTTATCACGAATCAGTGACCGGATGAATATAACAAAAGTATTATTATTCATCCGATGACTATCCCCTCCTATTCATTTTAAATCTGCGCTACAAAGTCTCTGATTGCTGCTCCGGGGTGATCAGTTTTCATGAAATTTTCACCGATTAAGAAACCATCGAAGCCAGCCTGCTTTAATTCTTTAATAATTTTCGGATCGCTAATCGCACTTTCCGAAATTTTCAGAAATTCATCTGGAATTTTGTTCACTAAATCAAAAGAGGTTTGAATGTTAACCGTAAAATCTGCCAGGTTTCTATTGTTAACGCCTATAGCATCTACATTCGGACAAATACTTCGCTCTAATTCTTCCAGATTATGAACTTCCAGCAATACATTTAAGCCCAAATTCTGGGCAAATTTTCCAAAATCGATAATCTGTTGGGGTGTCAGGATTGCTGCAATGAGCAAAATAATATCTGCGCCCCAGGCTTTTGCCTCCAGAATTTGATACTCATCAATCATGAAATCCTTACGTAAGATTGGAATTTCATTCGCGGCTCTGGCTGCCAACAAATCATCAGTTTTACCACCGAAAAAATCAACATCGGTTAACACGGAAAGCGCAGATGCACCTGCCTGGTTATACGCCTGGGTAACCTCAGCCACATCAGCAATCCCGTTGATCAAACCCTTCGAAGGTGAACGGCGCTTAAATTCTGCAATAATTCCGGTACGGTCTTCCGCCTGCAAAAATGCTTTAAAAGAATGGGGAGTGCGGTTAAAATGCACAGACTTTTCAAGGTCCTGTTTTGAAATCAAACGTTTCGCATCAGCAATTTCTTCTTTTTTCCGCAGTACGATTTTATCTAAAATAGTCATTTTGTAAATACTTTAAGAAGTTAACCAATTTTCCATCATTTGTTTACCATGTTCAGTCAACACACTTTCCGGATGAAACTGTACGCCACGAACATCAAGCGTCTCATGCCTTAACGCCATAATTTCGCTTTTATGATCTCTGGCAGTAATCTTTAAACAAGAAGGGAAATTTTCTTTACTCACCACCCAACTGTGGTAACGGCCAACATTGATGGTTTGCGGACATTCCCAAAATAAAGGTTCGTCGCCATCTACTACGGTAACAGGCGTAGCGATGCCATGCATTGGTCGCCCTAAATTTAACAATGTACCACCAAAAGCTTCTGCTATGGCCTGTTGGCCCAAACAAACGCCGAAAATACTTTTTGTTGGCGCATAGGTTTTAATTACATCAAGCAATAATCCCGCTTCTTCCGGAATCCCCGGGCCTGGAGAAAGTAAAATTTTATCATATTGTGCCACATCCGCCAGCTCAAATTTATCATTTCGCCATACCACAGCCTCGTACCCTACCTCATTAATCAGATGAACCAGGTTGTAAGTGAAACTATCATAGTTATCAATTACTAAAACCGTTTTTTTATCTTTATTTTCCATTTAATTTTCTCTGACTCCAAACTTTATACGCCTTACTCCAAACTAGATTCCCTCTGCCATTGCAACTGCTTTACGCAAAGCCGCAATTTTATTATTCACTTCCTGCATCTCCATTTCCGGTACAGAATCTGCTACAATACCTGCACCTGCACGGTAATGCAATTCATTGTTTTTACTCATAAAGGTTCTGATCATAATGGCATGGTTAAAATCTTCATTAAAGCCCATAAAACCTATTGCTCCGGCATAAAAATTCCGTCCTAATTTTTCATTTTCATCAATCAATTGCATGGCCTTATACTTCGGTGCACCACTTAAGGTTCCGGCTGGATAAGTATCTGCGACTACTTTAAATGCGCTTACGTTTTCTTGCAAATGGCCGGTAACTTTACTCACCAGGTGAATGAGGTGGGAATAATATTGAACTTCCTTGAAAGATTTCACTTCTACCCGATTGCAATGTCTGCTTAAATCATTTCGGGCCAAATCAACCAGCATGACATGCTCTGCACTTTCTTTTGGATCTTGCTCCAGTTTCTTGGCTTGTGCAGCATCTTCGATATCGTTTCCTGTTCGCTTAAAAGTACCGGCAATCGGGAAGATATTGGCTGAATTATTTTCAATTGTGATTTGTGCCTCTGGCGATGAACCAAATAGTTTGAAATCGCCATAATCGAAATAGAAGAGGTAAGGAGAAGGATTTATAGAACGTAAACAACGGTAAACATTAAACTCATCGCCAGAAAAAGATTGTTTAAATGCCCTTGAAGGAACAATCTGAAATACATCTCCCCGGTAAATATGTTTTTGAAGCTTTTCTACCAGATTCATAAAACCCTGATCGGTTAAGTTTGAACTTTCTTCTCCGCGAAGGTGAAATTTATATTCAGGATAATTTTTATTCTGAATCAGGTATTCCATTTTCTCTAATCCACCTTCTTCTTCTCCTTCGAATGTATTTTTAAAGAGTGTAATTTCGTTTTTAAAATGATCAATTGCGATCAGATACCGATACAAATGATATTGCATTTCAGGGATTTCTTCGCCTTCCGGAGTTTCGGAAACAAATTTAATATCCTCGAAATGCTGCACGGCATTCCAGGTAAAATAACCAAATAAACCACTCGAAATAAACTTGATTTCCGGAAACGCAGTTTCTTTGAATTTGCCTTTAAAATCTGCTATTTCATCAATTAAGTTTTCACTTTCTTTAATTTCAACCGTTCCATCAGGAAAATAAGTTTCCAGCCTGGATCCTTTCAAAATAATTCCGGCAACCGGATCGGCACATACAAAACTCATTGAATTCTCGCGACTATGGTAATCTGAACTCTCCAGCAGAATACTATTTGGATAGACATCGCGTAAGCGCAAATAAATGCTTACAGGCGTTGTCGTATCTGCGAGCATCTTTTTGTAGGTGGTATTAATTTTATACATGATAAAGGTAAATGGTATAAGGTGTAAGGCCTATGGTTTGCATGCTATTATTTTTTTCAACAATAAAAAGCCCGGCGTGTGGTTCTACGCCGGGCTTTAATGGTTCTTTTAAGGTTTAGGTTGATAAACTATATTTTTCTCATACGCAGCCAGCGCAATCCGTTTTCGAATTACTTTGCCAAAGCCATGTATGTATATTGCTGATCATGAGCAGCAAAAATATAAATAAATTTGAAAAAAGGAAATTTTTAAGAGAATAAGTTGAAATAAGATTTAACCGCAAAGGGCATAAAGAAGAAAACGCAAAGAACACCAAGCTGGAGTTTTAAGATTTATTTTACATAAACCGAAGCTTAAACTTTCATATTTAACCGCAAAGAGCGTAAAGAAAAAAGCACAAAGGGCAGAAAGCTGGGGTTTTAAAATTTTACTTCGTATTCTAGGCGAAGCCTTTATGCGCTGTGGTTATACCTTTGTTTCTTTTCGAAAAACTTTGCGTTCTTTGCGGTTAATAAACCTATAACCTCTATGATTACCTTTGTCTCTTTGCGAAAAAACTTTGCGTTCTTTGCGGTTAATAAACCTATAACCTCTATAGTTAACCTTTGTCTCTTTGCGAAAAACTTTGCGTTCTTTGCGGTTAATAAACCTATAACCTCTATGGTTAACTTTTGTTTCTTTGCGAAAAACTTTGAGTTCTTTGCGGTTAATAAAACTAAAATCTCTCTAATTAACCTTTATATTCTTTGCGGTTAAACTAATTAAGAAACCCCGAAAAAAGTTCTTCCCGGTACGGCTCTGGTCATCATCCAGATAGAGACAATAATTATAACCAGTGCAAGGCCAAAGAAAATAGCTATAGTACGATGTTTAGCAACTGCTTCCGCTAATTTTTTAGATTTTGCATTACCAATCGTAATCAGGATGATCGCAATGAGCATCATTGAGGTATGCTCCGCTTTGAAATACCTTCCTACTGCCTCACTCATAGGTAATTTGGTTAAAGGGCTCAAAAAGAAAAGCACCAAACCCATTAAAAACTGAATGTGCGCACTAATCAATGTAAATACATTTAGCTTACGGTTACCTTCTGTGTAAGATTTTTTACCCAGCCAGCCAGATAAAGCATTAATCACAGCAATAACCAATAAAATTAATACGATGTAGCGCCATCCAGAGTGCGCAGATTTTAAGATACTATACATTTTTATAAAATATGTTTCCTCAAAAATAGACATTAATTGTAAAAAATAGGATATTCAACAGAACGATCGCTAATTTATATTAGTTTTAAACAAAATAAACCCCTAAACTTATTATGAAGAAAATTTTACTCGCCATTGGGCTGGTATTTTCTACTACATTGATGTTTGCACAGCAAACCACCTTTCCAGTTAATGGTTCATACGATACCAGACCTGGAATGTTTGCTTTTACCAACGCCACAATTGTAGTAAACGCCAACCAAACCCTTAAAAATGCTACACTTTTAATTAAAGGCCAAACCATTCAGGCTGTTGGAGCGGGATTATCCGTACCAAAAGGTTATGTGATTGTAGATTTAAAAGGCAAATTCATTTATCCATCGTTAGTTGATGCCTTTTCAAATTATGGCATTACGGAAGCACCTGCAACGGCACGTGGCTTTGGCGGACAAAGACAATCGATCTTTGTCTCGACAAAGAAAGGTGCTTACGGCTGGAATGAGGCCATCAGACCAGAAACATATGTAAAAAATATCTTTACTGCTGATAGCAAAAAAGCAGATGAATTACGGAAAGTTGGTTTCGGAAGCGTAAATGTCATTAACCGTGACGGGATTGCGCGCGGCATATCTGCTGCAGTAGCCCTGAATGAGGATGCAGATAATAACTTAATTCTAAAGGATCAAACCGCAGCAAATTATTCGTTTAACAAAGGGTCATCGTCCAATGATTATCCAACATCTTTAATGGGCGCTATTGCTTTATTACGCCAGACCTATTTTGATTCGCAATGGTACAGCAAACAAAAAGAGGAGTACAATATTTCTCTGGAAGAATTTGCAAAGCAGCAGACCATCCCACAAATATTTGAGGTTGATGGCTGGCAGAATGTATTGCGTGCCGATAAGATTGGCAAAGAATTTGGCAAAAAATTTATCATTAAATCTGGCGGTGATGAATATCAACGCATTAACGAGGTGAAAGCCACCGGTGCAAGTTTGATTATCCCACTGGCTTTTCCAAAAGCTTATGATGTAGAAGATCCTGCGGAAGCAAGAAATGTAACCTTAACGCAAATGAAGGGTTGGGAACTGGCTCCAACAAATCCGGCTGTGTTAGAAAAAGCAGGTGTAAAATTTGCTTTAACAGCTTTTGGCTTGGAAAACAGCCGTGATTTCTGGATAAACATTCGCACTGCAATTGAAAATGGCTTAACTGAAAAACAAGCACTTCAGGCCGTAACTGCTATTCCTGCAGAACTCCTGGGCATTAGTGATAAAGTAGGCTCGCTTGAAAAAGGCAAAGTAGCTAACTTCTTAATTTCATCTGATAATTTATTTAGGAACGGTAACATCATTTTCGAAAACTGGGTTCAGGGCAAACGCTTCATTGTTAATAAAATGGATGTGAGCGATGTTCGCGGAACTTATAACTTAAATGTGGATGGCGCCGGTGCATTAACCTTAAAAATCACCGGAACAGGTGGCGGCTCTACCGTTGCGATTGAAAGAACGGGTGTAGATAGTATTAAAACTACGGCAACTTTCACCAGAAACGGGGATTGGGTAAGTATCAATTTCAACTTAAAGAAAAATCCGAAAGGCGACGTTCGTTTAAGTGGTTATATCACTTCTGCAAATCCAATCACAATTAAAGGTGAAGCTGCTTTAGCTGATGGCACAACCGGAAGGTTTACGGCTACTTACAAGGAAGTATCGAAAGAAACGCCTAAAAAAGATGAACCTAAACCAAGCCTAGCCAATGGTCCGGTAATTTTTCCATTTACCGCTTTTGGTGCTAGCGAACTGCCAAAACAAGAAACTGTTTTAATTAAAAATGGTACCGTTTGGACAAACGAGAAAGATGGCATTTTGCAAAATGCTGATGTACTTTTAGAAAACGGAAAAATCAAAGCTGTTGGTAAAAACATTTCGGCAGGAGGCGCCAGAGTAATCGACGCTACTGGCAAACACATCACTGCTGGTATTATTGACGAGCATTCGCACATTGCAGGCAGCGGCGGGATCAACGAAGGCGCACAATCTGTTTCAGCAGAAGTTCGCATTGCCGATATCATTAACTCTGAAGACGTAAATATTTATCGCCAGTTGGCTGGTGGTGTTACCACTTCACATATTCTACATGGCTCAGCCAATCCGGTTGGTGGCCAATCGCAACTGATCAAATTACGTTGGGGTAAATCACCTGAAGAATTAAAATATGCAGGCGCTGATGGTTTCATCAAGTTTGCTTTGGGAGAAAACGTAAAACAAAGTAATTTTGGTACCGGCGCCCGTTTTCCGGTAACACGGATGGGAGTTGAGCAAACTTTCGTTGATGAGTTTACTCGTGCCAAAGAATATGCAAAAGCCATTTCAGTTAAAGGAAACAATGTTCGCAGAGACCTGGAACTGGATGCAATTGTAGAGATTTTGAATAACAAACGGTTTATTACCTGTCACTCTTATGTGCAAAGCGAAATCAATATGTTAATTCATGTTGCCGATAGTCTGGGTTTCAAAATCAACACTTTTACCCACATTTTAGAAGGTTATAAAGTGGCCGATAAAATGAAAGCACACGGCATTGCAGGCTCCACCTTTTCAGATTGGTGGGCTTATAAAAATGAGGTGGCAGAAGCGATTCCCTACAACGGAAAAATTATGCACAACGTTGGTGTAACTACTGCTTTCAATTCGGATGATGCGGAAATGGCCCGTCACTTAAATCAGGAAGCAGGAAAATCAGTTTTATATGGTAACGTTCCGGAAGAAGATGCATTAAAATTTGTGACGTTAAACCCTGCAAAAATGCTTCATATTGATGATAAAGTAGGCAGTTTAAAAGCAGGTAAAGATGCCGATGTGGTAATCTGGACGGCTAATCCACTATCAATTTATGCCAAAGCAGAAAAAACCTTCGTAGATGGAATTGCTTACTGGGATATTGACAAAGATGCGCAGCTCATGAAGTCTCAGCAAACTGAAAAAGCACGTCTGATCCAGAAAATGCTGGAAAGCAAAAGTAAAGGCGGAAAAATGCAGCGCCCAATGGGAGATGCCCCTCGCCTTTATAACTGCGAAACTTTAGAAAATTATTCAGCAGAATTAACCGAAAAAGAACATGCACACTAACATGAAAACCTATTTAATGAGTCTGGCTTTTTCGGCAACAAGCCTGATGTGCGTTGCGCAAGCAAACATTTCGCCAGCTAAAAAACAAAATAAAACCATTGCCATTACGGGTGCAACCGTGCATGTGGGCAATGGGACGATCATCGATAACGGAACCATCCTTTTTGGCAACGGAAAAATCATTTCGGTTACCGCGAACGGGCAAGTGCCACAGGATAATGTGGTAAAAATTTCGGCAACGGGTAAACATATTTATCCTGGCTTTATTGCTGCTACTACCAACTTAGGATTAGCAGAAACAGAATCTATCAAAGCAACTTTGGACTTTCAGGAGATTGGCGACTACAATTCGCACATCCGTTCTATTGTTGCTTACAATACCGATTCGAAAGTACCGGCAACTTTACGCAGCAATGGTGTTTTGATGGCGCAACCAACACCTCAGGGCGGGGTGGTTTCCGGTAGTTCTTCGGTGGTGCAGTTAGATGCCTGGAACTGGGAAGATGCAGCTGTAAAAACTGATGATGCCATGCATGTAAGCTGGCCGGTTACACCACGCTTCAGGGGTGGATTTGGTGGCTTCGGCAGACCGCAGATGTCGCCTGAAGCATTGGCAGAAAGAACAGCAAGTGCAATCAATCAGTTAACTTCTTTTTTCGCTGAGGCGAAGGCTTATTCAGAAATGGGTAAACCAGAGACGATTAATACCCGTTTCGAAGCCATGAAGAGGGTTTTTACTGGCGATGAAAAATTATTTATTACGGCTGATAGCCAGAAGGATATTGTAGCAGCGGTGAATTTTGCAAAGAAATTTGGCATCACTCCTGTAATCACCGGCGCTGATGAAGCTTATCTGATCATCGATTTCTTAAAAGAAAATAACATTAGTCTGGTGGTAAAACAGCCACATGCTTTACCTAATAATAATGATGATGATGTGAACATGCCTTATAAAAACGCAGCAGTTTTGGCCAACGCGGGCTTAACCGTAGCATTAAGTATTGATGGTTACTGGCAACAGCGCAACCTGCCTTTTATGGCCGGAACGGTTACTACCTGGGGATTAGACAAAGAAAAAGCATTATCGACAATCACCTTGAACGCTGCGAAAGTAATGGGGGTTGATAAACAAACAGGAAGTATTGAAACAGGTAAAGATGCCACGTTCTTTATTTCTGCTGGCGATGCTTTGGACATGAGAACGAACAAAGTGGAGCAGGCTTTTATTCAGGGCAGAGATATTAACCTGGATAATTTGCACAAACAACTGGATAAGAAGTTTAGCGATAAGTATACTGCTGAGAAGAAGTAATCAAATCATTAAAAAGAAACGGCCAATATTGATTTATTGGCCGTTTCTTGTTTAAGGACTAGTGTGTTTGATATACTACCAAATGCAAATTTAAATTTTATACAACCCAAAATCTAATAATCTACAACTACGTTTATGTGAAATTGTAACTAGACTAACATAGTAGTAATGCTTTTTTCAAGTGAATACTGAAAACCTATCACTAAAATGAAATCACCTTATAAACTATGATACCATTATTAAATTCGATTTTAAGTCCGAATTCTAATGGAAGCATATTTTTAGGAGCATAAATACGTCTTTCGGTTTCATCGAATTTTGAAATAGGTATAAAACCATAAGGTAGGCTCTCATCACCATATAAAACTTCCACACTTCTTATTTCGTTAAATATTGCTGGATTAATTACTAATTCATTCCTAAAAAAATTAGGAGGAAAAATTACCCACCTAAAAAAACCATCATTAACCTCACTAGGATAGCCATATTCATCAATGATAGGAATGTAAACATCTTGGTGTACCACCTCTGCGGTTGTGCCATCGAGATTAAATATTCCCCATGGTATGTTTTGCAAAGCCCTATAAGCACTATTACCAATTACTGGCTTTAAATATACACTAAAGGATGCTTTTGGAGATGTTAATTTAATTGACCCTGTTTGATTGATTACGCCTTTAAGTTTGATGTTATATGGTACACCTGAACTTCCACCTGAAAAACCTGATACTAAATTCAACACACTTTTTAGAAAAATGGTAGCGCCTCCAGCAATTCTACCCTGTGCATCAGACTCCGGAATTTTTAAAACTTTTGCTACACCTTCTGCTGTTTTAGTATAAAAACTCTCCGCATTTTTTATTAAACCTAGAGCACTTGGTCCGCCACCAGCTTGCGGTTGTGCGGTTCCATCCAGTTGTATATTTCCATTTAAAACAACATCTGATTGTGCAACTTCAGAGACGCCTATATTAAATGATGTATTGTCATCGAATGTCTCACTAAACCCATTAACATCGAAATCTGCGATCATCCATTGCTGTACTCCAGCGAATGTAATTGCAGTTTGTTTATAACCGGCACCTTGAGTATTATCATTAGGATTAGCAGGGTATTCACCCCACCATGCATAAGCTGGTTTTGTGCTGCTATATTTAAAGAATTTAGGATATGTTGCATTGGTAGCATAACCAAGTGTGATCTGTTGGTAAGATGATAAAACATCGTATGTTCTCAATACACATACCCTCAAAACACCCCTATATTTGTTATATAATAACAAAAATGGGTAGGCATTGGCTTCAGTCGGTGTTCCAAAATCTCTTGAGACTAGCATCCAGCCATTTGCAGGATACATATCAGCTTTTGAAACATCAACATTACCGTATATTGATTGAGAACCATCAATAAATGGATTTAAAGTAGTAACACTACCAACAGAACCATTAGCATTGTTGAAATATGCTGTCCAACTATGCTGGGTCCAATCCCAGGATGCATCTAAATTAGGATCACCAACATGTAGCGGTCTTGAGCTCTTTAACATTGAATTTGATCTCGAAAAGAGTGCAGTTTCCTTCTCCATGTTTTGATCTTTCTTGCAGGCAGAGATAATTACTACCAATAGTAATAATAGCGTATTAATTTTTTTCATAGCTGTTTTTTTATAAAAAGACAGCTTTTATATTAAGTATATGTAATATAAAAATTATGACAAAGTAAATATTATCTTATAATTCTATATCTAGCCAACCAAAATATTATTTAAAATCATTAATATGAAGCATCTATTCTATCTAAAGTGAAGTTTTATAAGTCAGACGAAAATTTGATTATTAAAAACACCTTAATATTGTTTTTTTACCCTGCATAAATTTTAGATATATTTGAAATATGGAAACCGCAGAAAAAACCAACCTTGTACATTTAGGCAGAAAAATTAGCCCGATACGCGAACCGTATAAGACAGGAGTAAAAGTAGATTTTATCAATTAGTATCTCACCAACCGATAAGAACTATTTACCTTTCAAAATCTCGATCTTTTCACGTTTACTTGCTAACAATCTTTCGTAAAGTTCTTTGTTAGCGCTTAAAAACCTTAGTTAATTCATCAAGTGGATTAAATGTACAGTTGTAGTGCCCATTAGACCCATGGTTATTTGATCCTTCGTAGTTATTTTGAATATTATTAATCACAGACTCATCAGAATAATTTTTAATGGCTTCAACTGTTACGCCTAATACTTTCGCAACCTTTTCTAAGGTAGAGTCTTCTATCATTTCACTTTTGTTCTAGTTTACTTACCGCTTGTTGGCTGATACCAAGTTCTGTGGCTAGGGTCTTGTTCATAGCTCTTAGTTCTTACTGCAAAGCTTATGTTACCTACTGCAAGGCTTATGTTGCCTACTGCAAAGCTTGTGTTGCTTACTGGAAAGCTTAGATTGCCTACTGCAAAGCTTGTGTTGCTTACCCTATCGGTTGGTGTCTCACCAACCGAAATATCCAACTACCCATTCGTGAGACATCCACCTACATATTCGTAAGACATCAACTAAAATATTGATAAATCAGAAATCTATAATTTAACATCAACCCTAATTTCGAACCATTTCTAAACCATTTGATAACATAAAATCCAAATCAACTTAACACAACAATAACACCTTTGCGGTCAGATAACAAATCAAAAACTGATCATGATTAAAAATTTACTTATTGCAGTTGTGCTGCTGTTATGCATTGCGAAAAACTCAGCAATTGCACAAACTACACAGGCATCCATATCCGGTATAGTGACGGATGATCAAAAGAAACCCATTCCAGGCGTTTCCATTCAAATTAAAAACAACTCTACTGGCTTTACCACCAGAACATCAACCAATGCCCAGGGAGAATATACTTTTAAGGAGTTGCCTTTAGGCGGGCCGTATACTGTAAAAGCGGCTTATATCGGGTATTCCGAACAAAACAGAACAGGCTTTATGCTAAACCAGGGCGATGCAGTATCAGTAGCCATTAACATGCAAGAAACTTCTCAAAATCTTGGTGGTGTAGAAATTAACGGATCTTCATTAAGAAATAAAGTTCAGCAATTTGGTGCCTCTACAGAGGTCTCATCAAAAACAATGAACCTGTTACCTGTGAATGGGCGTAACTTCTCAAGCTTAACAGATTTATCGCCGCTTTCTGGCCCCGCAGGTATTTCAGGTCAGCTAGGTTCTTCTACTAACTTTACTATAGACGGTATGACAGCAAAAAACCCTACGTCTTCTGGTAGTACAACCAGCCGAAGTGGTGCGCCATACTCTATTTCTATTGAAAGTGTTCGGGAGTTTAAAGTCGTAACCAATCAATACGATGTTAGCTTAGGACGTTCCGGTGGTGGTACCATCAGTGCTGTTACTAAATCAGGAACGAACGAAATTACAGGGAGTGCATTCGCTTATAATAGGGCTGATTTCTTAGCAAGTAAATATGATATCAGGGGAAATAAAAGAGTTAACGATTTCTCTACTTATCAGTATGGCTTTAGTTTAGGTGGCCCGATCATTAAAGATAAATTACACTATTTCGCCGTTTGGGATCACCAAAGAGATTCTCGCCCATTAATTATTGCCGATATTAATTCGCCGGCCGATGAAGCCCGCTTCAATGTTACTAATGCTACATTAAATAACTTTTTAACTGTCGCCAGAAACAAATATGGTGTTGCCAATACTGCTCAATTTGGTTCCTTCCCTAAAAAAAGAGGTACGGATGCAGGTTTTCTACGTTTAGATTGGCAAATTGATGACAAAAACTTATTAACAGTTCGGGATAACTATACAAACGACAGAAACCCATTGGGTTTAGCGGATAATACAGCGATAAATTTTTACGAAAGCTACGGAAACGATAAAAATGTTGATAACAGTTTATTAGCCACTTTACGTTCCACCATTAGCAGTAAAGTTACTAATGAATTAAAAGTTCAGCACTTATATACTTATCAGGCCAGTACACAAAATGATCAATTGGCTTATGCTATCCCTAGAACTGTTGTAAATAATGTTCCTTCAACTTTATCAACTGGCAGCAATGTAACTACCGCCATACAAATCGGTGGCCATCGCTTTGGGCAGGAAGGTTTTACCAATAATGTTTTTCAATTGGTAGATAACATTTACTATAACACTGACAAAATTAAATACACTTTTGGTGTAGATATCATGTACACCCATGCAAAATCTTTGTATGGAAGTGAAGTAAACGGAAGGTTCGAATTTACCAACTCTGGTACAGCAGCATTAGGAAATGTACAAACATCAGTAGAAAATTTTAATAATTTAATTCCTAATCGTTATTATAGAGAGGTGCCGCTGGTCGCAGATCCTACCGTTAACGGTAAATTGTTAAACTCAGCCATTTATGGTCAAATGCAAACTAAGCTAGGTAAAGGTTTAGATTTTACAGGAGGTCTACGTTTAGATTATAGCAGATACCCAACTTCACCTCTTAATCAACAATTGTTTGATGCAATTGGCGTGAGAACAGACAATAAATTAAAACAATTTTTAATTCAGCCACGTATTCAGCTTAACTGGGATGTGAATGAAAAACATACTGATTATGTGCGTTTAGGCGCCGGAATATTTGGATCTGATGTAAACAATTATGTAACCATTAATAACCTTACTTTTGATGGAAACCATTTTGGAACCGTTGATGTAACAACTAATATACCTACTCCTAACTTTGCCGACTACAGAAATGGTACAGCTGCCGCACCAGCGCTGCCAGGAGCTCAGCTTAAAACCATTAATACCTATGCTGACGACGCAAAACTTCCAGTTGTTTATAAAGCCAATTTGTCTTATAACAAATTAATTAGTGATAAAATACGTATTGGCATTACAGGTTATGCAACATTAGCACGCCACAATTATATGTATGTTGATAGAAACATGGCTGCAACACCATTTTTTACCTTAGCCAATGAAGGAAACAGAGGAGTATTTGTACCGTCTATTCCATCAAACGGAGTAGCAGACTGGAAAAACGGCCGATTAACTACTAATACCTTTGGTAGAGTATTAGAACTTAACAGCAAAGGAAAGGTAAATCAATTTGCGGTTGTGGTTGATGGTACCTGGAAGTACTTTAAAGACGGAGAAATTTCAGCTAGTTACACTTGGAACGATGCAAAAGACAATACTTCTTATAATGGTAACGTAGCCAACTCTGCTACTTTATCTTTACCAGTAGTAGATGACCCAAGAAATTTAAGCCAAATGACTTATTCAAATGGTCAGTTCCGCAATAAAGTAGTCGTTTATGGCACATTACCAGCATTCCATGGTATTAAAGCAGGTATCCGTTATTCTGCTATCGGTGGAACAAGATATAGCCTGCTTTCAGGTGGTAATACTAATGGTGATTTTGTTTCAACAAATGATTTAGCTTTCATCTTCGATAGAAATAACCCAGGTGTTCCTGCAAATGTTCGTAACGGCCTGCAAGCTTTGTTAGATAACCCGGCTGCAAGCCAAAGCTTAAAAGACTATATATTAAAATATGAGGGTACATTTGCTGAACGTAATGGCGGTATTAATGGCTTCTATGGCACTATAGATTTAAGGTTGGCGTACCAAATCAGATTTGGAAACAACAAAAAACAAACTGTGGAAATTTCTGGTGATTTATTTAATGTTGCTAACTTATTTAAGAAAACCTGGGGTACATCTGAAACTTTAGGTACACAAGCCATTTACGGTTTAGGAATGCCAGCAGTACGTGACAATGCAGGCACGATAATAACACCTGCAGTTGACAACTACAATACTACAAGTCGCCAGTTCAATTATCGCATCAATAACACTGGTATTGTAACGCCATCAGGTAACCCTTGGCAAGCGCAAATCGGTTTGAGATACGGATTTTAGTCATTGAAAGATAGACTGTATCTTTCCAAAAAGTCATAAAAAAAGGGAATGGATTTTTATCCATTCCCTTTTTTTATGTTTGTAAAATAAACAACAAAACTTTAATGGGATTATTATTAGACTACCTGAAAAACCACAAGTGGATTGTGGCTTTAGCGCTATTGCTGGCAGGTTTCAATATCGGTTTTTCACTCTTAGATCCATATATTACCGGAAGAATTTTAGATCGCTTCATCAATCAAAAAGATAAATTAACTTATAGTCAATATTTGTGGGGTTCTTTGGGTTTAATTGGCCTGGCCATTGGTGCCGCCATGATTTCCCGGATTGCGAAAAACTTTCAGGATTACTTTACCAGTGTAATTGTACAAAAAGTAGGCGCAAAAATGTATGCCGATGGTTTGCAACATTCTTTAAAATTACCTTATCAGGTTTTTGAAGATCAGCGAAGTGGCGAAACACTCGGAATTTTACAGAAAGTACGCCTAGATTCCGAAAAGTTTATCACCTCGTTTATCAGCATTTTATTTGTGAGCCTGATCGGGATGATTTTCGTAATCGTTTATTCCGTTTCGATTAGCTATAAGGTTACTTTGGTATATTTTACCGCTATTCCCATCATCAGCTTTGTAAGCTGGTATTTGAGTCGCAAAATCAAAACCATTCAGCGATCTATTGTTGGCGAAACAACAGCATTGGCAGGCTCTACAACCGAATCTTTAAGAAATATTGAACTGGTGAAAAGTTTAGGTTTAGCTGATCAGGAAATTGAGCGGTTAAACAAAACCACCTATAAAATTTTAGGCCTGGAGCTTAAGAAAGTAAAATATGTGCGTAGCATGAGTTTCGTACAAGGTACTACCGTAAACCTAGTCAGAAGCACCATGATCCTCGTTTTGCTTTTGCTTATTTTCGATAATTCAATCACTGCGGGTCAGTACTTAACCTTCTTGTTCTACTCTTTCTTCCTATTCGGACCTTTACAGGAACTTGGCAACGTTATATTAGCCTGGCGTGAGGCTGAAGTATCTTTAGGAAACTTTAAAAAAATCCTCAGTACTCCGATCGATAAAAAACCAGAAAATCCTATCGCAATCCAAAAAATTAAGGATTTAACATTCAGCAATGTTGGTTTTAAACATCAAACGGCTAATAGAAATGCACTAGAGAACATTTCTTTTAAAACGTTCAATGGGCAAACCATTGCATTTGTTGGCCCATCAGGCTCTGGAAAAACTACATTAGTAAAACTCTTGGTAGGTCTTTATCAACCGAAAGAAGGAGAAATTCTATATAACGGTGCGCCAAGTAATAACATCGATTTAGATGCATTAAGAGAGAAAATCGGTTTTGTAACGCAAGACACTCAATTGTTCTCTGGCACCATTAGAGAAAACCTACTTTTCGTTAACCCAACAGCAACTGACGAAGAATGCTTTAACGTGTTGAATCAGGCCGCTTGCCAGACTTTATTAGCCAGAGCAGACAAAGGTTTAGATTCTTTAATCGGCGAAGGCGGCGTTAAGGTTTCTGGCGGTGAAAAACAACGATTATCAATCGCCCGGGCATTGTTGCGTCAGCCAGATATTCTGGTATTTGATGAGGCTACATCATCACTGGATTCGATCACAGAGGAGGAAATTACCAAAACAATCCGTTCGGTATCTAACTTAACAGATCATATCACGATTTTGATTGCCCACCGTTTATCAACCATTAAACATGCTGATGTGATTTACGTTCTGGAGAAAGGCCATATCATTGAGCAAGGTAAACATGAAGAATTAATTGCACAAAACGGTTTATATCAAGCCATGTGGCGCCAACAAATTGGCGAAAGGATTGTTGAAGTTTAATAAATCTTCATCACATGTTATTAGCACAAATAGAAAGCAATCAAATTGCGATTATTATCATTATCGCCGCAATCCTATGGCTGGCGCTAATTTTAGTTGCATTATATCATATCTCAAGAAATAAAACGATGAGTTTCCTGGTGAAGGTACTTTGGTTCATCATTATCCTCTTTGCCCCTTTTTTAGGATCAATCATTTACCTGGTCTGGGGCAAAAACAGAACATTTTAACCTAGTCATACAACCCTGTAAGATTTCGACCTTACAGGGTTTATATATTAAACAGCATTCGCAGTTTGCTCATTGATATCCTGCAAACTTAACTTGGTTAACGATTTAGTTTTTAACCAGGTTACGAAAGCAATTCCAACCGTCATACTACCGCCGAATACTACCGCAGGTACCAGCGTTAATAGCTTAGCTGATAAGCCCGATTCAAACTCACCAATCTCATTCGAGGAACCTATAAACATACTATTCACTGCAGAAACGCGTCCGCGCATATTATCTGGTGTTAATAACTGCATAATGGTCTGCCGAATAATGACGCTCACGCTGTCAAAAGAACCTTCCAGGAATAGGAAAAATAAGGTGAGGTAGAAATTTTTAGATAAGCCGTAACAGATTATACTTAATCCAAAACCAGTTACCGCAATGAGCAAGTTTCGCCATGGTTTACCCATCGGCGAAAAGCGCGTCATGGCCAGCATGGTAATTACCGCACCGGATGAGGCAGCGCCACGCATCATGCCTAAACCAAAAGAGCCTAAATGAAATACATCCTTCGCAAAAATCGGCAGCAAGGCAACTGCACCACCAAAAAACACCGAAAAAAGATCCAGACTCATTGCCCATACCATCATTTTCGTTTTAAAAACAAAATTGATTCCTTCTTTTAATGAATGAAAGATATTTTCTTTAGGTACGTAATTAGATGGATGTTTCTTTAACGTGAAAATGCAAATAAGGGAAATGGTAACCAATGCTACAATTACACTATAGGCCGCTGTGATTCCCCAAAGCCAGTTCACCAAACCGCCTGTTAACGGGCCGATAATGGTAGCCAATTGCCAGCTGCTACTGCTCCATGTACTGGAGTTTGGATATAATTCTTTCGGAATAATCTCTGCCATCAGCGAAAAGGTTGCCGGACCAAAAAAGCCACGCGCCAGCCCGATACAAAAAACCAAACCATACATAATCAGCACGATTAAATCTTCCTTTAAATGGAGGAACTTACTGGTCACAATCAGCATTAAAACTGATGCCAGCCATACACCCGAAAATATTTTAAGAAGTAAACCCCGTTTTTCACTTTTATCGGCAATGTAACCACCATAAAGTGCAATGCCAATAGCAGGAATTGCCTCACATAAACCCACTAAGCCTAGCTTTAAGGGATCGTGCGTTAGATCGTAAATGTGGTAACCAATTACTACAGCCTGCATTTGGTAAGCAAGTGTAAAAAAGAAACGCATGCCCAAAAAAGAACGAAATTCTTTATAACGCAAAGCTGCGAATGGATCTTGTTTTACAATAACGGAATTTGAATCTGACACTAGAAAATATTTATGTACAAAAGTAAGATTAGAATTAAATACTATTATCAGTTAAACGTTTTATTTTTCTATCCGGCAGGAAAATAAAGGAATTGGATAATAAATAAAATAGGAAACCCGATGATAAACCATTGGCTTATCATCGGGTTTAGTAAAAGTGGAACAGAATTTTAGTAGCCCGGGTTTTGCTCCAGTAAATTGTTTTTATTTACTTCATCTCGGCTAAAAGGCCTGAAATAAAGTTTATTGTCCCAGCTGCGGTTTTCTTGTGCATTTTCTACCACCGGAGTATAAGTATAATCGTAAACTGTAGCGTCATAATGGTATGGGGCCGACATCGTTTTACCGAGTTTAAATTTACCGGTTACTTTGATATAGGTTACTTTTCTTCCTAAAGTTTCTTCAGCAATCAACCACCTGCGGGTATCATGATAACGCTGCTCCTCATAAGCCATTTCAATGCGGCGTTCGTGGCGATAAGCAGTTCTTAGATCTGCCTGACTTGTTGCGGTTATTGCCGGCATGCCTGCTCTAAAACGAATTCTGTTTAACCATGTTTTGGCATTATCCAACTCTCCTAATTCAATACTTGCTTCTATATAATTAAAGACTGCCTCAGTATACCTAAAGAAGGGCCATGGAATGGTTTGAGGTGCAGATGCTTCTACAATATTTGGATCCGGATCGATAAACTTGTGATAATAATAACCTGTCCAGCTACCATTCCAGTTTTCAATTGAACTGGCCCGGGTATCTAAACCTTTAAAATCAGTTACCGTTCCGCCACTGGCTAAATCGTAAACACCGGTTTGAATTTGATTGGCCGGATCTACGTTTCCGGAGGCTTTATCACGTGGTTTCCAGGTTGCGCCATCATACAAAATCGTTGCATAAAAACGTGGGTCTCTATTTTGGTATGGATTGGCTTTTTGCAGGGGATTAGTCCAGCTAAACTTAGTGCCATCATTCATTTCGAAATCATCAACCAATAAACCAATTGGGGTATTTCCCGCCCAATTGTGATAACCATTCGGACCATTTTGCTGGCCATGCCTGTTGTTGCTTAGGGTAATAAAATACCTTCCAAAAATTAATTCTGTAGCCGCAGTAGCATCAATACCGGGAGCTTTACTTCCACCCCCCATGGCAATACTTTTGAAATTCAATTGACCATCTGTAGCCGGAGCCGAGAGTGCCAGTTTATAACCTGTACCTGCATCTAAAACTGCTTTTGCCGCAGCCTGTGCCAACCGGTAACGTTCGGTTTGGTTACCTGATGCATAAGAAAGGAAATCTAGTTTCTGCGCCGCGATTCCACTAATTTTTGCTGTAAGTTTCGCCCGGTCGTGAAGATCACTGGCCGCATAAATTAATACCCTTGATTTTAATGCGAGCGCAGCTAATGAATTGGTACGCCCCTTATCTAAGGTTTTTCCAGCAAGCAATTTGGCAGCTTCATCACAATCTTTTACAATAAAATTGACGCATTCTTCGTAAGTATTGCGCTTTACCTTAAAATCATCGTTCAATCCATAAGTTTTAGTGATAATCGCCACCGAACCGTAAAAACGCAAGAGTTGCTGATAATAGTAGGCCCGCAGAAAATAAGCCTCACCCAGTAACTGATCTTTGATCGACTGACTGCTTAATCCATTGTTTCCACCGGCAATTCTTTCGATAACAGTATTGCATGCTCTGATCCTGTTATACATTTGTTTGTAACCCCACGTATCATCTACCCAGCCTAGTGTAGAAGGGTTTATGGTACCGTTATTAACTAAATCGATACCTCGCGTTGGGTGTGTAAACAATGCTTCATCAGAAACGGAAGCTAACATTTGTTCAGAAAAACCACCACTACTTAAGCCGTTGTAAATATCGTTTACAAAAGCCTGTGCAAGTGCCGGATCAGTCCAGACTAAATCCGCAGATATTTTATCAGGCGGTGCCACGTCCATAAATTCCTTTTTACAAGCTGTTGCAAAAAAGGTGATTAAAACTAAGATATATAGCGTTCTATGTTGAATTATTGCTTTCATATTTTTCATTATTATTGATAAACAGCAGTACATCTATTTAAAATGAGGCTTTAATACCCATGTTAATTACCCTGGCCTGAGGGTAGTATTGCCCACTGGAATTAGTTGATTCAGGATCCCATACCTTTACTTTATCCAGCGTAGCCAGATTAAGGCCGTTAACATAAACCCGAACAGCATTCAGCCCTACTTTTTCAACTACTTTGTTTGGTAGCGTATAGCCCAATTCTACATTCTTAAGCCTGATGTAATTATTGCTTCGCAACCAATAGGTATTGTTCAGGGCATTATTGCTATCTGTATAATAAGTGGCTCCCCTGTTAGATAAGCGTGGATCTACCGAACTAGGATTATCAATGCTCCACCGGTTTTGGTAAGACCAGTCTAAAAAGTTGCCGATATCTCCGGATTCTGTAACACCTACAATCTGCATCCCGCCGGTAGCTCCCTGAATTAACATTGATAGATCAAATCCCTTGTATTGAAGATTTAAGTTGAAGCCACCAGTAAAGGTTGGTGTTCCATTCTGGTCTAAACGGATTTTATCATCAGCATTGATTTTACCATCACCATTGATGTCTTTAAACTTCATATCTCCAGGGCGAAGATTATTCGTTAAGGCACTATAATTTAAAGTATTGGCACTGATATCAGCCTGATCTTTAAACACCCCATCATAGTCATAAACCAACCAGGAGTTCGTTACCTTACCGGTAGATCGCTGCCATTCCGGGGCACCTGGCGTTTCATCCCAAAAGATGATCTTGTTTTTAGCATAGCCACCATTTACGCTTACACCGAAATTTAAATCACCTACCTGATCGTTATAACTTAACTTAAACTCAAAACCTTTGTTATTTACTTTACCCAGGTTAACAGGTGGCAATTGATCTGTAATCCCAGAACTTTCCGGAACGGAACTTCCGCGACTGATTAAAATATTGGTTCTTTTGTTGTAGAAATAATCAAACTCTAGTGCCAATTTATTATCTAGAAACGATGCATCTAAACCAATATTCATGTTGTTAGCCACTTCCCACCCAAAATCCAGATTAGGGACTTTACCTTCAGACAAAGATTTCGTGATTACATCATTGAAGATATAACTACCAAAGTTCATTAAGCTCAGGTATTGGTACTCTTGCAAAGCATCGCCAAAGTATGCTTCAGCACCCATCTGGCCATAAGAAGCGCGCAGTTTTAAATTATTAATGAAACTAACATTGTTTTTGAAAAACTCTTCTTCTGATAAACGCCAGCCCACAGAAACACCAGGAAAGAACCCAAAACGCCGGTTGGTTGGAAAGATATATGAACCATCTACGCGCCAAAGAAACTCTGCCAGGTATTTCTCTTTATAGTTGTAACCCGCCCGACCGAAATAGCTGAGCCGTGCACGATTAAATAAGTTATTTGGATCGCCTGGATTATTGCCCAGACTCTGCTCCCGCTCATCGCCACCCACCAACTGTTCTATTGCCGAGGAGAGAAAGTATCTTCTAAAAGCGGTAAACCCGTCATTTGCAACTTCCTCCCGGGTTACGCCCGCCATTAAGCCAATTGTGTGATCTCCTATTTTTTTATCGTAGTTAATCATTCCGGTTAAGTTCGTCGCCAGCTGTCCGCCTGCAGTTTCCCTAAGTCTCGGATCGGTATATTGTGAACGAATTGTACCCGTTAGAACAGGGGTTACACCATCTGCTTCAAAGGTCTTTTTATCCCAATCGTAAAGTGTCCACGGCAATTGCCAGTTCTTCTGTCTTCCAGAATATTTATCAATAGCAGCCGTACCAGTTACCTTTAATCCTTCCACGCCAGGAATTCTCACTTCTACCTTACCTGTTGATTGAAAATAATCTCTGATATCTTTATTATATCCGGTAAGATCAGTAGTAGATACCACCGGATTATAACCATATTCAATATCCCTACCGGGCGATCCATTCGGCCATTTGGCTATTTCTGTCGGCCTTCCACGCATTAAAAACCTAAAAATATCACCAGCGGCTACAGTTGGGAAATTACGGTTTTCCTCTCTGGCAGTTACGCCTAGTGTTGCCGTAATGTACTTACTCAGCTTTGCTTCAAGATTGAAACGCATATCGTATTGCTTGTAGCCTGTTGCGGAGTTTTTATAGTACCCATCCTGATTCAGATAGCCCAGTGAAACCAGGTATTTAACATTTTCAGAACCACCGTTAATCTGTACGTTATGCCTTTGCTGCGGAGACCATTTTTGGAAAACGGTATCAAACCAATCGGTGTTTGGGTAACGCAACGGATCGGATCCATCTCCCAGTTTCCGGATTTCGTCTGGCTTATAAGCCGCATTAATTGTTTTGCCTGCAGTTGATTGATAGGTACCGATAGACTTGAAACTATTCCACGCAGCCGACCATTCGTTAGGATTAAGATCCGAACCAAAAATATTCAGTTCATTCAGGATCTCGGCATACTGCGTGGAGTTTGCCATTTTGGGAATTCGCGTCGGCTGTTGCAAACCATAACTAAAATCATATGAAAATTGTGGTTTCCCGGATTTCCCTAATCTGGTGGTAACCAGAATTACCCCATTGGCAGCCTGCGAACCATAAATTGCCGCAGACGCATCCTTTAAAACAGATACACTTTCAATATCGTTTGGATTAATCCGGTCAAGCCCGCCAGCCCGGTTAGGAATCCCATCAATTACAATCAGGGCATTATTATTTCCTAATGAGTTAATACCACGAATCCGAATAGTTGATCCATCATAACCCGGTTCTCCACTTCCCTGAAGTGCGGTTACCCCTGGTAAACGACCAGCAAGTGAATTTGATAAATTTACTGAAGAAGATTTTGCCAGTTCAGTACCGTTTACCGCAGCTACAGCACCAGAAACAACTGCCTTTTTTTGTGTACCGTAACCAACAACAATCACTTCTGATAAGTTTTGATTGTTCTCTAATAAACGAACCGTAATATTGGTTTGGTTCTTTACCGCCACTTCCTGATCAGTGTAGCCTACATAGCTGAATACTAAGATGGCATCTTCGGGTACTTTGATGCTAAATTTTCCTGAACCATCTGTAACGGTAGCGGCAGTTCCACCTTTCAACTTAACACTTACGCCAGGAATTGGACCTTTTGCATCAGTAACTAAACCTTTCACTACGATGTCGGCAAAACGGCTACTGAGCGCAAATGGGAGATTTTTGTTTAATGGTGCTTTAGCAGAGGTGCTGCCAACTGGAGAAAAAATGAGACAACTGCCGCAAGCAAAAAAAATGCTTGATCTGGCAAAATCCCTCAATAGATTTTTTTTCATAGTTTTACAATTTATTTGGTTAGCGATTGATTGTAATACACTTTAATACTTATGGATCTCCATAAGTTTGATCAGTTGTACTTCGAAAAAATAAACACCTGAATTAACCATTTAAAAAGTTCCTCTATCCTAAAATCACCTGTTGAATTTCAGCGTTGTAAGCATTTTTACCTTAATCAATATATATGACTTACACATTAAAAATTACGTTTATAAGGTAAAATCTTTTGCTTAATGAATTCTCATAATCATAGTTAGTGATTGAGCTTTTATATTTGGTTATTCGCAATATAAGAATATTAGAAATTAAAAAAAGGGGGGCAAAATGATAAATTGAAGGGGTTTTCTCGTATAAAAATCAGTGAATGCAGAACTAATAATACGAAGTAAATTATTCTTGCAAGGTTTAGAAAAAGAAAATTTTTGGGGAATTAAAATTTCAAAGATTTACTGGGGTGATCTGTTCTACGAAATTTTATCGAAAGAAATCCCGCGCTCCAGCTTTTGAAGATGTGCTTTTAACATTGCATTTTCTGGCTTTAATAATTGAGGATCGTTTTCAAAAAGTTCAATCACGGTATTCCGGGCTTCCGCCAGAATAATTTGGTCAGTTGCTAAATCAGCAAGTTTTAATTCTAGCACACCGCTTTGTTGAGTTCCCGTGATATCACCCGGCCCGCGAAGCTGCAAATCGATCTCTGAAATTTCGAATCCGTTGTTTGTGCGCACCATCGTTTCCAGCCTTACCTTCCCTTCCCTGCTGAGTTTATTGCCACTCATCAAAATACAAAATGATTGCTCAGCGCCCCTTCCAACGCGTCCACGCAACTGGTGTAATTGTGACAAGCCGAAACGCTCTGCATTTTCGATCACCATTACAGATGCATTTGGAACATTCACCCCCACTTCAATTACAGTTGTAGCCACCATAATCTGGCTTTTGCCATCAATAAACTGTTGCATTTCAAATTGCTTATCTGCGTTTGGCATTTGTCCATGAACAATACTAATTTGGTAATCAGGTCGGGGAAACTGATAACTTAATTGTTCTACACCTGCTTCCAGATGTAACAAGTCTAATTTCTCACTTTCCTTAATTAACGGATAAACGATATAAACCTGCCTGCCTTTTGCAATTTCCTGTTTCATAAAACCAAACATCCTGAGGCGTTGTCCTTCAAAAAGATGTTTAGTTTCTATAGGTTTTCTTCCGGCGGGGAGTTCATCAATCACGGAGACATCTAAATCACCATATAAAGTCATCGCCAGCGTACGCGGTATTGGTGTTGCCGTCATCACCAGAATATGAGGAGGAATAATATTTTTACGCCAGAGTTTAGCGCGTTGCTCCACACCAAAGCGATGTTGCTCATCAATTACAACGAGACCAAGATTTTTAAATTTCACCTTGTCTTCAATCAGCGCATGGGTTCCAATTAGAATATCAATCTCGCCACTTTCCAGTTGTTCGTGCAAAATGGTCCGGTCTTTCTTTTTGGTGCTTCCGGTGAGGATGGCCACCTTAACCAAATCGTCTGTTACCAATTCAGTGATGGAAGCATAATGTTGCCTGGCTAAAATTTCCGTTGGCGCCATCATACAAGCCTGATAGCCGTTGTCATTTGCCAATAACATACTCATTAAGGCTACAGCAGTTTTTCCACTTCCTACATCGCCCTGAACAAGTCGATTCATCTGTATCGCTCGCTGCGTATCTATCCTGATTTCCTTAACTACCCGTTTCTGTGCATTGGTGAGTTCGAACGGAAGAAATTCTTTGTAAAACCGGTTTACCTTCTCCCCTACTTTTTCAAATCGGGCGCCTTTAAATTTTAACTGTCGTAAGTGCTTATTGTGCAAGAGCTGCAATTGAATAAAAAAGAGTTCTTCAAATTTTAAGCGCCTTTCAGCTGCATTTAAATCTTGCTGGTTTTTAGGGAAATGAATGTTTAACAACGCCATTTTTTTATCTGGCAGCTGGTACTTATCAATAATGTACTGTGGTAAGCTTTCTGGCACTTGTTGAATTACCTGATCAAGCAATCCTGCAATCAGCCTTTGGATACCTTTCGAATCCAACGTAAATTTCTTTAGCTTCTCTGTAGAATTATAAACGGGTTGTAGTGTTAAATTGCCTCTGCCTTGTGGCCTATGCTGATACAATTCCATTTCCGGATGCGATATACTAAACGTACCGTTAAAAAGCGCAGGCTTTCCAAATGCAACATAAGCCGTTCCTACAGTAATATTTTCATCAACCCACTTTAAGCTTTGAAACCAAACCAGCTCCATGATCCCGGTTTCATCTTTAAAAACAGCAACAATGCGTTTTGCTCTTTTATCGCCAATTACCTTTTTACTGATTACCCGTCCAACAATCTGAATGTATTGCGAATCTGGATTGATCTGATTAATCTTAAAATACTTTGTACGGTCGATATAGCGAAAAGGATAATGCGCCAACATGTCCCGAAAGGTGAATAGACCTAAGTCTTTCTTCAAAACATCTGCACGACTAGGTCCTACGCCTTTAATAAACTCTATAGGTGTATCTAAAATCGAATTGAACAAGGCAACTATTGTTTTTTATTAACCAGACTTTTTAACAATTGTGCGTTAAAAATAACGATAGAGAAGAGCAAAAGCAAATAAGCAAAGAGCTGATGGATATCAATTTCCTCTTTAAAATAGAAGAATGCTACAGTGAAAGCTACAATCGGGTTCAGATAAATCAAAATACCAAGAGCCGAAGATGGCATCCCCAGTAGTGCATAAGAGTTTAAAAATAATGGCACAATGGTAAAAACAATCGCAATAAGAAATATATGCGACCAGAAGAAGGAATCTGCGGGAAGGATATTAGTCTGTGACAAATAAAGTGGTAAAATCATTAATCCCGATAGAATGAGCTGAACACCTAAAAAATTAAACTTGTCTATTCCTTTGATCACTTTTAGTACAATAACGTAGATTGCATAAAATGATGCAATCAGAACCGCCCACAGCACCTCATGTAGTGAACCAGTAGCCAATAGTAAGATGCTGATAAAGGCAATCAATAGTGCTACTGTTTTAGTCTTTGTTAACTGTTCTTTTAAGATGACAAAGCCACATAATGCCGTGATCAAAGGGCAAACCATGTAGGCGAAAGCAGCTGCCTTTAAACTGACACTATTTACAGCGTAAATGTAGGTAAACCAATTACCCGTAATTAAAAGTGCTGATAATATTGTTAAGAGTGCAATTTGTATTTTTTTACCTCTGGATAGAGAAGCTAAAAAATTAAGGTCGTTTTTAAGTGCAGTTCTTCTAAAAAGAAGAATGACACTCCAAACCATAATTATGGAAACAAATATTCTGTAATACAGGATTTCCTGTGGCAGATAGCCTTTTATATTACGCAAGGGGATAGACATTGTTCCCCAGATGATATAGGGAACAATGCCTGCAAGAAAATATTTAGTTTTGCTGGCCGCCAATTATCCTAATATGGCAATTACAGAAATTTCAACGTTCACATTTTTTGGTAATACTGATACCTGCACCGTTTCACGGGCTGGAAAGTCTGCCGTAAAATACTGGCCATAAACTTCATTAACCTGCGCAAAAGTTCCCATATCACTTAAAAAGATTGTCGATTTTACCACGTGGTCGAAAGTCAAGCCAGCTTCTAACAACACTGCTTTCAAATTCCGCATTACCTGGTGAGTTTCCTCTTCAATGTTGCTGATATTTAATTCACCATTTTCAGGATTGATAGCCACCTGGCCAGATACGAATAAAAAGTTACCTGCTTTTACAGCCTGACTATATGGCCCGATTGGCGAAGGAGCATTCGTGGTGTTAATAATTTCTTTCATAAGATTTAAGTTTTATTTAGCAAGCCATTGAATGAGCTTATAGATAATACCAGCCAGAAAAATGATGATCGCCAATGCATTAATAAAATGCATGATTTTGATATTGATATTATTTGGGCGATTTGGATCCTTTTTTCTGAAAAAGTACATGGTACAAACTTAGCTAAAAAAGCATGACACAGAAACTAAAAGGCACAAAAAAAGTCCCGATTTGCATCGGGACTTTTTTTTAAACTTAATATTGAAATACTAGTTTCTAGCAGTTTCAACACGACGGTTTTGGATACGACCTTCTTCAGTATCGTTAGAAGCAATTGGATTAGCTTCACCTAAACCTTTAGTAGCAACTTGACTAGCAGTTACGCCAGAGTTTACTAAGTAAGTTTTAACAGAATTTGCTCTGTCTTTAGATAATTTCATGTTATATGCAGCAGTACCTTCGCTTGAAGCGTAACCGTTTACAGTTACTTTACCACCGTTTTCACGTAACACTGAAGATAATTTATCTAAAGTAGGATAAGATTCAGTTT